>Ga0210003_1000442_pt1 | contig 37748 bp, 37 predicted proteins | sample LantaG_FD_182804 | JGI IMG/M metagenome (GOLD analysis project Ga0210003, IMG submission 182804) | Deep subsurface microbial communities from Baltic Sea to uncover new lineages of life (NeLLi) - Landsort_02402 metaG (SPAdes) (version 2) | ecosystem: Environmental > Aquatic > Marine > Oceanic >...
GGTATTCGGCGATGTGCAGGTTGCGGAGCCAGATCTCGCCGTCGTCGACGGTGGCGAACGCATCAGCCATCGACGCCTGCCCCTCCCGTAGGCTCTTGACTTCGGTGCCGACCAGCGCGACACCGGCCTCAAAGACCTCCAGGATCGAATAGTTATGGCGGGCTTTGCGATTGGAGGCGACGATCTTCTTCTCGCCGGCAGCGGAAGCTTTTTTGGCCGCCGCCGCCAACTTCCTCTCCACCGATGCCTTGGCCACCGTCAGTCCCGCACGTACAACCGCAGCGTCACGTAGGCGGTGGCAGCTGCCATCGCGACGCCGACGCCGAACATGGCCGGGGCGATGTAGAGAATGTCGGCGAAGTCGATCCGGGCTATCAGGTTGGCTTGGTAGAACTGATCCAGCGCACGATCCAGGAACAGTGCACGCACCACGATCAGGCCGACTATTGCCAGCACCACACCGATCGTCGCGGCCAGTACCGCCTCCAACAGGAACGGTAACTGGGTGTACCACCGGGTCGCGCCCACCATTCGCATGATGCCGATCTCGGTGCGCCGGGTGTAAGCCGCAATCTGAACCATGTTGGCGATCAACAGGATCGCGCTGATCGCCTGCACCACCGCGATCGCGAAGGCCGCCCGGGACAGCCCGTCAAGAACGGCGAAGAGTCGGTCGATCAGTTCCTTCTGGTTGAGCACGTTGAGCACGCCGGGTTGACCCCGCATCGCGGTGTCGAAGTCGTTGTGCTGTTCGGGGTTGTTGAGTTTGACGATGAACGAGGCGGGGAAGGAATCCTTGCTGGCCACGTCCTTGTACTCGGGGAACTTCGTGACGGCGTCGGTGTAGGCGGCGTCGCGGTTAAGGAAGCGCACCGACTTCACATCGTCGCGACCCTCGATCTGCGAACGTAAAGCCTTGCAGGCCTCGGCATCACAGGTGGGGTCATTGGCCGAGACATCGTCGTTGAGGAAAACCTGACTCTCGACCCTGTCGAGGTAGATGTTGCGCGACTGATTGGCGAGCTGAATCACCAGCAGTCCAGCGCCGAACAGTCCGATTGAGATCGCGGTGGTGAGGATCATCGCGATCGTCATGGTGATATTGCGGCGCAGGCCGCTGTAGACCTCGTTGACGAGGAAGCCGGCGCGCATTCAGCGGTCCATTCCGTAGACACCGCGCTGTTCGTCGCGGACCAGCCGGCCCAGGGAGAGTTCCACCACGCGCTGACGCATGGAGTCGACGACATGGTGGTCATGGGTCGCCATCAGGACCGTCGTTCCGGTTCGGTTGATCCGGTCCAGCAAGTCCATGATTTCCCGGCTGGTTTCGGGGTCGAGGTTGCCGGTCGGCTCGTCGGCCAGCAGCACCAGCGGTCGGTTGACGAACGCGCGCGCGATGGCGACCCGCTGCTGCTCGCCACCGGACAGTTCACTGGGGAGCCGGTCGGCCTTGCCGGACAGCCCGACCATCTCGAGCACCTCGGGTACCACCTTTGTGATGACACCGGACTGCTTGCCGATGACCTCCAGGGCGAACGCCACGTTCTCGAACACTGTCTTCTGCTGCAAGAGCCGGAAGTCCTGGAATACGCACCCGATGACCTGGCGCAGTTTGGGGATTTGGCGACCCGAGATCTTGTTGATGTGGAACTTCGAGACCGCCACCTCTCCGGACGTCGGGGTCTCCTCAGCCAACAGTAGCCGCATGAAGGTGGACTTTCCGGAGCCGGACGGCCCGATCAGGAAGACGAACTCACCCTTGTCGATATTGACGCTGACGTTGTCCAGCGCCGGGCGTCCGGACGCCTTGTACTGCTTGGTGACATGGTCCAGGGAGATCATCACGGCTCGTCAGTGTAGTCGGCAGGGGCCGGTGGCTATGGCGTTGCCGGGGCCGGCGACGGCGCGGGTGGCGCCGACGCAGGTGCGGGCACCGGCGGGAACAGCGGAGTCGGCGGAGACGGTGGCGTGAGGGTCGCGGTGGTTGGCGGGACGGGTCCGCCCGGCGCCGTCACCGTCGGGGTCTCGACACCCGGTGCCCCCGGAGTCGCGGTGGGCTCCTCACCCGGAACAGCCGGGTCGGTCGGAATGCTCGGGGTCGTTGGCGTAGTCGGGGTCGTCGGGGTGGTCGGCGTAGTCGGGGTCATCGGCATCGGGCCCTGCACGTCGCTGCGGGGAGCCCAGGTGTAGGCCGGGTCGGGGATGAAGCCGGGCGGCACCACTTCGATTGCCGGTACCTGCTCCGGTGCCGGCGGCGCGGGCTCATAGGTGTCGTAGAGCCACCAGAGTCCGATGAACGCGATCACCAACACCACGGTCGAGGTCCGGATGCGTCCACCCAGCAGGTAGGCGGGCCAACCGCGGCTCTCCCGGGTGCCGGCGGGGGGGGTCATTTCACCGTTCCCGGCGCCACGCCCAGCAGCGGGGCTTCGTCGGCGGCGGTGGCGATGCCGGCCCGGGCCAGCGCCGCGACGACCAGCAACCGGAGTTTGCGGCCCACCTCGAACTGCTTGCCCGGCAGCGTCCTGGCCACCATCCGCAGGTTCACGGTGTCCAGTTCGATGCTCTCGATTCCCATCAGCTTGGGGGTGTCCAGCAACAGTTCGTTGAGGCCGGGATCCTCCAGGGCGGCCGCGCACACCCCGCCCAGCACCTCGTCGACCTTGGCCAGGTCGGCGGTGGCGGGCACCGGGATGTCGATGACGGCCCGCGCCCAGTCCTTGGACAGGTTCAGCGACTTCATGATCTGGCCGTTGGGGATCGTGTACATCTCTCCCTCCGAGGTGCGCAGCTTGGTCACCCGCAACGTGACGTCCTCGACGGTGCCCATGGCATCGTTGCTCGATCCCAGTGTCAACTGCACGAGGTCGCCGAAGCCGTACTGCTTCTCGGTGATGATGAAGAACCCGCTCAGCAGGTCCTGAACCACCCGTTGGGCGCCGAAGCCCAGCGCGGCGCCCAGCACCGCGGCGGGCGCCACCAGGGAGCTGACCGGTATCTCGAGGATGTCGGTCACCTCGACGAACACCATCGCCACCACGAGCGCAATCCCCAGATAAGAGATCACCGAGGCGACGGCTTGGCGGTGTTTGGCGCTCTCGGAGCGGACCAGGGCGTCGCTCTCCTGGAAGTTCGCGTCGATCCGCCGGCTGATCCGCTGCGCCGTCCAGGTGATGAACCGGGCCGCCAGCATCGCGCCGAGCAGCAGCAGGGCGATCCGTAATCCGCGGCCCAGTATCCATTCACCGATGCCGCCGTGCCAGAAGGCATGCCACCGCTCGGCCATGGGAAACGCCAATAACTTAGTCGTCATCTCGTCGATTGCGCCACCGGATTCCCGCTTCGAGGAACCCGTCGATGTCCCCATCCAGAACCGCCGCGGGGTTGCCGACCTCGTACTCGGTCCGCAGATCCTTGACCATTTGGTAGGGGTGCAGAACGTAGGACCGCATCTGGTTACCCCAGGAGCTGCCGCCGTCGCCCTTGAGGGCATCCATCTCGGCACGCTCCTCGGAGCGCTTGCGTTCCAACAGCTTGGCCTGGAGCACCCGCATCGCAGAGACCTTGTTCTGCAATTGCGACTTCTCGTTCTGGCAGGTCACCACGATACCCGTCGGGATGTGGGTGAGTCGAACCGCCGAATCGGTGGTGTTGACCGACTGCCCACCCGGCCCGCTGGACCGGTACACGTCAACCCGCAGGTCCAGTTCGGGAATCTCGATGTGGTCGGTGGTCTCGGTGACCGGCAGCACCTCGACTTCGGCGAACGAGGTCTGGCGGCGGCCCTGGTTGTCGAACGGGCTGATCCGCACCAAACGGTGGGTGCCCTGTTCCACCGACAGCGTGCCGTAGGCGTAGGGCGCGTGCACCGCGAACGTCGCGCTCTTGATGCCGGCCTCCTCGGCGTAGGACGTGTCGAACACCTCGACCGAATAGTCGTGCTGCTCGGCCCACCGGATGTACATCCGCATCAACATCTCCGCCCAGTCGGCGGCGTCCACCCCCCCGGCACCGGAGCGAATCGTGACCAGCGCCTCACGCTCGTCGTACTCCCCCGCCAGCAGCGTGCGAACCTCCAGTACCTCGATCTCGGCCTGCAGCGACGTGCGCTCGGCGTCGGCTTCGGCCAGCGCCTCCTCCGCGGCAGGGCCCTGCTCCTCCTCGGCCATCTCATAGAGCACCGGCAGGTCGTCGAGGCGGCTCCGCAGGCCCTCGACCCGCCGCAATTCGCCCTGGGCGTGGGAGAGTTCGCTCGTCACCTGCTGGGCATGGGCCTGGTCGTCCCACAATCCCGGGTCAGAGGCTTCCTGCTCGAGTTTCTGGATCTTCTGGCGCAGCCCCTCGATGTCGAGCACCCGCTCCACCGTGGTCAAAGTGGAATCCAGGGCGGCGAGGTCAGACTGGCGGTCGAGGTCCACGAGTCCTGAGGTTACCGTCGCGACTACCATCGTCTCGACCACGAGGAGGCCAGAGCATGCGCCCGTACTATGTCGCGATCATCGGCGCCGGCCCGTCCGGCTACTTCGCCGCAGCATCGCTGTTGAAGTTCGCCGACGGATCCACCCCCGCCGACGGCCCGGACGTCCGCATCGACATGCTCGAGATGCTCCCGACCCCTTGGGGATTGGTTCGCTCCGGGGTCGCGCCCGATCATCCCAAGATCAAGTCGGTCAGCAACGTCTTCGAGAAGACGGCCGAGGATCCACGCTTCCGGTTCTTCGGCAACATCGCGATTGGCGAGCACGTCCAGGCCGGTGAACTCACCGAACGCTACGACGCGGTGATCTACGCTGTCGGCGCCCAATCCGACCGCGCCCTGGGCATCCCGGGCGAGGATCTACCGGGCAGCGTGGCCGCCGTCGACTTCGTCGGCTGGTACAACGCCCACCCGCACTTCGAGTCCATGCAACCGGACATCTCGACCGGCCGCGCGGTGGTGATCGGCAACGGCAACGTCGCCGTGGACGTGGCCCGCATCCTGGTCACCGATCCCGATGTCCTGGCCGCGACCGACATCGCCGATCACGCCCTGGATGCATTGCGCGCCCGCGGGATCGAGGAGGTGGTCATCGTCGGCCGCCGCGGCCCGCTGCAGTCGGCGTTCACCACGCTGGAGTTGCGCGAACTCGGCGAACTCACCGACGTCGACGTCATCGTCGACCCCGCCGACCTCGCCGCGATCACCGATGCCGACGCCGAGGCCGAGGGCAAGATCGCCAAGGCCAACATCAAAGTGCTGCGCGACTATGCGCAACGGGCGCCCCGGCCAGGTCACCGTCGTATCGTGCTGCGGTTCTGCACGTCGCCGATCGAGATCCGCGGCGACGGGCGGGTCGAGGAGATCGTGCTGGGCCGCAACGAGTTGGTCACCGATGACAGCGGCCGGGTCAGCGCGGTCGACACCGGTGAGCGCGAGGTGCTGTCCGCACAGTTGGTGGTCCGGGCGGTCGGCTACCGCGGGGTGTCCATCCCGGGCGTGGCGTTCGACGAGCGGTCCGGCACCATCCCGCACGCCGAGGGTCGCGTCACCGGCGGCGCCAACGAGTACGTCGTCGGATGGATCAAGCGCGGGCCCTCCGGGGTGATCGGAACGAACAAGAAGGACTCCCAGGACACCGTCGACGCCGTTCTGGCCGACCTGTCCGCCGCGCAACTGCGCGACGTCGGCGACGATCACGCCGAGGAGTTGGTGCGTTGGCTGCTCGACCACCAGCCCCTGCTGATCACCGACGACCACTGGCGCGCCATCGACACCCACGAGCGCTCCGCCGGTGAACCGCGCGGGCGGCCGCGGGCCAAGGTGGTCAGCGTGGCCGAGCTGCTGCGCATCGCGCACGGGTAGCGCACGTCGGGCGCCGACACACCCGTGGACTACTCCGGCGGGGCGAACATCCATTTGTCCGGATTCTTCGGCGAGTACGCCACCGGCATCAGTTGGCCTATGGTCGGCCAGGTGGCGGTGTCCACGGCCATCTGCTGGTAGACGACGTGCTCGTCGACGCCGGGGCCGTTGATCACCCCGCTGATCGTCACGAACTGCTGGCCGACGACATCGGGCCGGGGGCTGACGCCGGTCACCAGGAGTGTGCCGCGGGCCATTTCGCCCCGCGGACCACGCCGGCCCATCAGCCGCGGGCCGATCAGCAGGGCCAACGCACCGACGATCACCAGCAGCACCGCGAATTCCATCATGGCCCCATGGTAGGACTGCTCCCATGAGCGGCGAACCGGAAGTGGCGGCGGACCTGCAACTGGCGTCGACGCTCGCCGACGGCGCCGACGCCATCACCCTCGCCCGCTTCGGTGCCCTGGATCTGCGCGTCGACACCAAACCTGATCTAAGCCCGGTCACCGACGCCGACGAGGCGGTTGAAACCCAGATCCGCGCGACCCTCGCCCGCGATCGCCCCGATGACGCGATCTTCGGCGAGGAACAGGGTGGAACACCGGTTCTCGGGGGCCGGCAGTGGGTGATCGACCCGATCGACGGCACCAAGAACTTCGTGCGCGGAGTTCCGGTGTGGGCCAGCCTGATTGCGCTGCTGCAGGACGGCGTGCCCGTCGTCGGCATGGTGAGCGCTCCCGCTCTGAACCGGCGCTGGTGGGCCGGTCGCGGACTGGGCGCACATACGTCCTTCGCCGACGGCACGCCGCGACCCATCGCGGTCTCCGGCGTCGCCGATCTGAGCGCGGCCAGCCTCTCGTTCTCCGATCTGACCGGGTGGGCCGAACGCGGGTTACGGGAGCAGTTCCTGGCCCTGCTAAATGCGGTATGGCGGGTGCGCGCCTACGGCGACTTCTTCTCCTACTGTCTGCTGGCCGAAGGTGCGGTAGACGTGGCCGCCGAACCGGAGGTCAAACTCTGGGACCTGGGGGCACTCGATGTCCTGGTCCGCGAGGCCGGGGGAATGTTCACCAACCTGGACGGCCGCCCCGGTCCGCACGGTGGCAGTGCGGTGGCCAGCAACGGACTGCTGCACCCGGCGGTCCTGGCCGCCCTCAGCTGTGAGGTGTCTAACAGGGTCGACTGACCTTACTCCGGAGTAAGATTGGCCGGTATGACGGATACGGTTCCCACCCGATGGCCCCAGACCCGTCAAACCCGTACCCGTCAACCCCCGACCCGTCAACCCCCGACCCGTCAACCCAGTGCCCGCGCCCGCGACAGTGCGATCGGGACCTACCGGCACCGACGTTCGGTCACCGAGATCGGCCTGGGCCTGCTGGCCGGACTGCTCAGCAAGGATTTCCTGGACCGCCACGATCTGCGGGACCCACTGAACCGCGGGCTCAAGTTCGGTGTCCGGCACGGATTCGGTGCCGTCGCCGCCTCGACGCGCCAGTTCGCGAAGGTGTCGGCCATCGGCAGACCGCCGACCCGACTCGAGCCCAGCACCGCCGACTACTTCGACCTCACCCCCGACGACGACCAGAAGATGATTGTCGAGACGGTCAACGAATTCGCCGAGGAGATTCTGCGCCCGGCCGCCCGCGACGCCGACGACGCGGCCGCCTGCCCGGCTGATCTCACCGCCAAGGCCGCCGAACTGGGCATCACCGCACTCAAGGTGCCCGAGGAGTTCGACGGCGCCGCCGAGAACCGCACCTGCGTCACCAGCGCACTGGTCGCCGAGGCCCTCGCCTACGGCGACATGGGCCTGGCGCTGCCCATCCTGGCCCCCGGCGGGGTGGCGTCGGCGCTCGCTCACTTCGGCAGCGCCGATCAGCAGGGCACCTACCTCTCCGAGTTCGCCGGCGACAACGTTCCGCAGGCTTGCGTGGCGATCGCCGAACCACACCCGCTGTTCGACCCGACGATGCTGAAGACCACCGCCGTGCGCACGCCGAGCGGCTACCGGCTCACCGGCGTCAAGTCACTGGTGCCCGCCGCCGCATCGTGCGAATTGCTCATCGTGGCAGCACAACTCGACGGTCGGCCAGCGATGTTCATTGTGGAGACATCCAGCCAGGGCGTCACCGTCAAGCCCGATCCCAGCATGGGTATCCGGGCCGCGGCCCTGGGCCAGGTCGAGTTCGACAAGGTGGCGGTCCCTCTCGACGCACGCCTCGGCGAGGATACCGATTACTCCGAGGCAATCGCGCTGTCGCGGTTGGGGTGGGCCGCACTGGCGGTCGGCACCTCCCACGCTGTCCTGGATTACGTCATTCCCTACGTCAAGGAGCGCGAGGCGTTCGGCGAACCGATCGCCCGCCGCCAGTCGGTGGCGTTCATGTGTGCCGACATCGCCATCGAACTCGACGGGCTGCGTCTGGTCACCTGGCGCGGCGCCGCCCGCGCGGACCGCGGTCTGCCGTTCGCCCGGGAGGCGGCACTGGCCCGCCGACTGGCGGCCGACAAGGGCATGCGAATCGGCCTGGACGGCGTGCAACTGCTCGGTGGCCACGGCTATACCAAGGAACATCCGGTGGAACGCTGGTACCGCGACCTGCGCGCCGTCGGCGTCGGCGAAGGAGTGGTGATGCTCTGATGGCAATCAATCTGGAGATGCCGCGCAAGTTGGAGGCCGTGATCGACCTCGCCCACGAGGGTGCCGCCAGAATGCTACGACCCATCTCGCGCAAGTACGACCTCGACGAGCACGCCTACCCGATCGAACTCGACACCCTGGCCACCTTGTTCGAGGCACTCTCGGAATCCAACAAATCCCTTGCCGGCGCTAATGCGTTCCGCGACAGAAACGACGGCCCGAAGGGAAACGTCAACGGCCCCAACATGTCCGCCCTCCTCAACGCTCTCGAGATCGCCTGGGGTGATATCGCGCTGCTACTGTCGGTGCCGCGTCAGGGCCTGGGTAACGCCGCGGTGTCCGGAGTCGCCACCGACGAGCAGCTGCAAAGCCTTGGCGGGAACATCTGGGCCGCGATGGCGATCACCGAACCATCCTTCGGTTCCGACTCGGCGGCGGTGACGACGACGGCGGTGGCCGACGGCGATGACTACGTCATCAACGGCGAGAAGATCTACGTGACGGCCGGATCACGGGCCACCCACATCGTGGTGTGGGCGACGTTGGACAAGTCCCGCGGCCGCGCGGCCATCAAGTCGTTCATCGTTCCGCGCGATCATCCCGGTGTCACCGTGGAACGGCTCGAGCACAAACTCGGCATCAAGGCCTCCGACACTGCGGCAATCCGCTTTGACAACGTCCGCGTCCCGAAGCACAACCTGCTCGGCCGCCCCGATGTCGAGGTGGAGAAGGGCTTCACCGGGGTCATGGAGACCTTCGACAACACCCGCCCCATCGTGGCGGCGATGGCCGTCGGAGTGGCCCGGGCCGCGCTCGAGGAGTTGCGGGCGATCCTCACCCAAGCCGGCGTGCAGATCAGCTACGACAAGCCACCGCACGCCCAGAGTGCGGCCGCCGCGGAGTTCCTGCGGATGGAGGCCGACTGGGAGGCCGGCTACCTGCTGACGGTCCGCTCGGCCTGGCAGGCCGACAACGCGATCCCCAACTCCAAGGAAGCCTCGATGGGCAAGGCCAAGGCCGCCCGGGTGGCCAGCGATATCACCCTCAAGGCGGTCGAAATGGCAGGCACTACAGGCTATTCCGAGCAGACGCTGCTGGAGAAGTGGGCTCGGGACTCCAAGATCCTCGACATCTTCGAGGGCACCCAGCAGATCCAGCTGCTCGTGGTGGCCCGCCGCCTACTGGGGCTGAGCTCAGCGGAGCTCAAGTAGTCGTTACCGTCATGGCCATGGAATCTTTCAGGGCACTTGTGGCGCGCGCAGACGGCGACACCATCACCGCGGCGATCGAGACCCTCGACGCAGCCCAGCTGGGGCCCGGTGATGTCACGATCCGGGTCGCCTACTCAAGCGTTAACTACAAGGACGCCCTCGCCCTGACACCCCGCGGCGGCGTGGCGCGGGAGTACCCCCTGGTTCCGGGCATCGACCTGACCGGTGAGGTCATCGAGTCCACCTCACCCGAATTCGCCGTCGGCGCAATGGTTCTGGCGCACGGCTACGACATCGGCACTGGCCGCCACGGCGGCTACGGCGAGTACGTCCGGCTGCCCGCCGACCAGGTGGTCGCCCTTGGAAAACTGACACCGCGCGAGGGTGCCGCGATCGGTACCGCCGGTTTCACCGCGGCCATGAGCGTGCAGGCCCTGGTCCGCCACGGCGTTACCCCCGACGACGGGCCGATCCTGGTAACCGGGGCCTCCGGCGGCGTCGGCTCGGTCAGCGTCGACCTGCTGGCCGCCTCCGGTTATCAGGTCGTCGCCTCCACCGGCAAGCCCGACGCCGCCGATCTCCTGCGGCAACTCGGTGCCGCCGAGGTGATCGGCCGCCTGCCCGCCGACCCGGACGCCAAACCGCGACCGCTGGCTAAGACGCGCTGGGCCGGCGCGATCGACTGCGTCGGCGGGGCCACCCTGGCCGACGTTCTCAGCACGCTGAACTACGGCGGTGCGGTGGCCGCCAGTGGCCTGACCGGAGGGGCGGCGCTGAACACCTCCGTGATGCCGTTCATCCTGCGCGGCGTGAGTCTGCTGGGCATCGACTCGGTGCTGATGCCCATCGGCCCCCGGCGCGCGCTGTGGAAGCAACTCGCCGGTGTATTCAAGCCGCCGCACCTCGCCGACGTCACCCACGAGGTCGACTTGGCCGACGTCGTCTCGGTGATCGACCGGGTCCGGGCCGGCAGCTACGCCGGCCGGGCCGTGGTTCGGGTCGGCGGCTGACTCAGCCGAGCAGGACCCGCTGCAGATCCGGCTTCATCGCCAGCAGCTCGCGTCCCCAGTAGGCCCAGCTGTGGGTGCCGTTGTCCGGGAAGTTGAACACCCCGTTGCGGCCGCCGGCCGCGAGGTAGTTGTCCCGGAAGGTGCGGTTGGTGCGGATCGTCAGGCCTTCGAGGAAGGTAGCCGGCACGTCGCCGCCGCCAAGCTCGTTGGGCTGGCCATTGCCGCAATAGACCCAAAGCCGGGTGTTGTTGGCCACCAGGCGCGGGATTTGCACCATCGGGTCGTTGCGCTGCCACGCCGGATCGCTCGACGGGCCCCACATGTCCTTGGACTTGTAACCGCCCGCGTCACCCATCGACAGGTTGATCAGGCCCGGCCACCAGCCCTCGGAGGGGTTGAGGAAACCCGACATCGAACCCGCATAGACGAACTGACCCGGGTGCCACGCGGCCAGGCTCATCGAGGCCGAACCGGCCATCGACAGACCGACCGCGGCGTTGTTGGTCGGCCGGACCTGACGGTTGGCCTGCAGCCAGGCAGGCGCCTCCCGGGTCAGGAAGGTCTCCCACTTGTAGGTCGAACAACCGGCCTTGCCGCAGGCGGGTGAGTACCAGTCAGCGTAGAAGCTGGACTGTCCACCCACCGGCATCGACACCGACAGGCCCGAGTCGAGGTACCACTCAAACGCCTGGGTGTTGATGTCCCAGCCGTTGAAATCCTCCTGCGCGCGCAGGCCATCGAGGAGCCAGACGTTCGGCGAGTTCTCGCCACCGCTCTGGAACTGCACCCGCACCGTGCGATTCATGCTCGGCGACGGCACGTCGAGGTATTCCACCGGAAGTCCGGGCCGCGAAAATGCGCCCGCGGTCGCCGACTCTCCAACCACGCCGATCAGGCCCGGCAGGGCCGCCGCAGCAACCGCCGCGATCGCAACTCGGCGCGACCAATCGCGCGCCTTGGCGAAGACAGACTTCACTAACCCACCCCAGCTTTCTGTGACCCACTTGTCCGACTGCAGAGACGAGTAAAACACGGTCACACAAGCCCAGGGAAATTCACCACCGGGACGCGAGTCGGGACAACCTTGTCGAAACCTTGTCGGGACGCCCACCAAAGCCTTGTCAGAACGCCCACCAAAAACTAAAGTCAGCGTCAGTTTTCCTGCCGACCGGCCCCGGGAGTACCCATGGAATCTTTCGTTCACCACCGCAAAGGCACCACACCGCCGCGACTACACGCCGACCTGGACGGCCTCAAGGACGACGAACTCGGCCGCGGCGGCTTCACCGGCCGCACGGCGAGCCTCTACCGGCGACACGACCCGACACATTTCCGGGCGACGGGCCCGCTGCGGCCCGTCGACGTGCTGGCCGATCAGTTGAAACCGGCCGACGCCACCGACCCGGCCGGTGCCCCCCTACTGCTGTTCTCCAACGCCGACTGCCGGATCTCCCTGAGCCGCCGGTGCGAGCCCATGCCGTTTCACGTGCGCTACATCGACGGCGACCTGCTGTGCTTCGTCCACCAGGGGTCCGGTCGCCTGGAGACCGAATTCGGCCCCCTGGACTACCGTCCCGGCGACTGGATCTACCTGCCCAAGGCCTGCACCTGGCGTCAGTTGCCCGACGCCGATCAGGATCCGGACGGGAACACCTGGCTGATGATCGAGGCCGCCGAGGAGTTCCGCACTCCCCCAGCCGGGCCGCTGGGGCGGCACTGGCCGTTCGATCCATCTCAGGCATGCGTTCCCGAACCGGAGCCCATCGCCGATGACGACCGCACCTCCTACGAGGTGCGGCTGATGCACCGGGACGTCGACGGCGCGGGGACGACGTCACTGTTCTACGAACACCATCCGTTGGACGTCGAAGGCTGGCAGGGCGACAACTTCCCGTTCACCTTCAACATCGAGGACTACCACGTCGTGACCTCGGCCAGCGTGCACCTGCCCGCCATGGTGCATCTGTTCATGGCGGCAACCGGGGTGTACGTCTGCAACTTCCTGCCCAAACCCGCCGAGAGCGTTCCCGGAACCGAACGCACCCCGTGGTATCACCGCAACGTCGACTTCGACGAGGTGGCGTTCTTCCACGGCGGGACGCTGTTCGGCATCCCGATGCCGCCAGGTCTGATCAGCCACGCTCCGCAGGGAATCCACCACGGCGCCCCCGAGAAGGCCCGCGAACGAGCCCGCCGCAAGTTCGACGACTTTTCCACCGTCGACTGGAAGGTTATCGCGATCGACACCCGACACCGCCTCGTGCCGTCGGCGGAGGTGCTCGCCGCCGATCTGGGTCAACACGGGTGAGGTACGCCTACGACCGCGTGCCCTATCTTGTTGCCTTCGACAATGATTCCGGTGTTCGCGACGTCTACGGCGGACTGGCGCAGATCGTTGTGCTCGAGTGCTACCTACTTCGACCAGAACACCCGACCGACACCGTGCTGGTGTTCATGCACCCGATCGGCGGCGGCGCCTACCTGCCGATGGTCAATGCCCTCGCTCGGGCGGGCCATCACGTCATCTACGCGGGCAGTCGGTTCCGCGGCACCGACTCCGCGCTGGTGATGGAGAAGGTCGTCGAGGATCTTTCCAAGGTGATTGACGACGCCAAGGACCGTCTTGGTTATTCGAAGGTGGTGCTGGCCGGCTGGAGCGGCGGCGGGTCGCTGTCGCTCTACTACCAACAGCAGACCGCCGCCCTGAACCTGCCCTCCGCCGACGGGATCATGCTGCTGGCCGCCCACATCAGCCGCCACGGCACCCTGACCGAGTGGCTGGACGCCTCCATCGTCGACGAGTCCGACCCCACCCGGCGCGATCCCGAACTCGACCTCTACAACCCCGAGAACCCCAACCAGCCGCCGTATACGGCCGAGTTCCTCCAGCGTTACCGGCAGGCGCAAATCGCCCGCAACCGCCGAATCACCCTGTGGGTCAAGCAGAAGTTGACCGAACTGGAAGCCAAGGGCTCCGGCGACGAGGAATTCTGCTTCGTCGTGCACGGCACCATGGCCGATCCGCGCTGGCTGGATCCGACCGTCGATCCCAATGACCGCGAACCGGGCACCTGCTATCTGGGTGACCCGCGAGTCGTCAATAACTCGCCCATCGGCCTGGCCCGGTTCTGCTCGCTGCGCAGTTGGCTGTCGCAGTGGAGCTACGACGATGCCCGCGGTGACGGCGTGGCCTGCAGCCGCGATATCGCGGTGCCAACCCTGGTGATCGGTAACCTCGCCGATGATGCCTGCACACCGAGCCACACCCGCCGACTGTTTGAGGCCATCGGACATCCGGACAAGGAGATGCACGAGATCGCCGGCGCCAACCACTACTACTCCGGACCGGATCAGCGCGAGACGCTGAAGCAGGCCGTTGATGTCATCACCGATTGGCTGGCCCGGCATCACTTCGCAGAGTCGACGCCGTGACGTCGCCGGGTGCTCTGGACGGTATTCGGGTGCTCGAAGTCGGCACGTTGATCTCCGGGCCGTTCGCCGCCCGACTGCTCGGCGACATGGGCGCCGAGGTCATCAAGATCGAGCCACCCGGCTCGCCGGATCCGATCCGCACCTGGGGGCAGGCCGAGGTCGACGGACATCATTTCTTCTGGACGGTGCACGCCCGCAACAAGAAGTGCATCACGCTCAATCTGCGCACGCCCCGCGGTCGGGAACTCTTCTGTGACCTCGCCGAGCGCTGCGACATCATCGTCGAGAACTTCCGGCCCGGCACACTGGAGAAGTGGAACCTGGGTTATGAGGTTCTGCGCCAACGCAACCCGGGCATCATTTTGGTCCGAGTGTCCGGCTACGGCCAGACCGGTCCGGATGCCGACAAGGCCGGTTACGCCTCGGTGGCCGAGGCGGTCAGCGGTCTGCGGCACATGAACGGCTTCCCCGGCGGCCCGCCACCACGTCTTGCGCTCTCGCTTGGGGACACCCTGGCCGGAATGTTCGCCACCCAGGGCGCGTTGGCCGCGCTGTATCGCCGTACCGTCACCGGCGAGGGGCAGGTCGTCGATGTGGCGCTGACCGAGGCCTGCCTGGCCGTGCAGGAGTCCACCATCCCCGACTACGACGCGGGTGGAGTGATCCGCGGGCCGTCGGGCACTCGGCTGGAAGGCATTGCGCCGTCGAACATCTACCGCAGCGCCGACGGCAGTTGGGTGGTGATCGCCGCCAATCAGGACACCGTCTTCGGCCGGTTGTGCGCGGCGATGGGTCGACCCGAGCTGGCCACCGACGAACGGTTCGTCGACCATGTCGCCCGCGGCCGCAATCAGGACGAAATCGACGTCATCATCGCCGAATGGGCCGCGCAACGGCGGCCCAACGACATCATCGACACCCTCAGTACCGCCGGCGTGATCGCCGGACCCATCAACACGGTCGCCGAGGTGGTGTGCGATCCGCAGTTCCAAGCCCGCGGCATGCTCGTCGAGCACTACGACGAAGCGGCCGGGCGCACCGTGCTGGGCCCCGGCGTGGTTCCGGTGCTCTCGGCGACACCGGGCGGGGTCCGCAGTGCGGGGCCGGCGCGGCCTGGACAGCACAACGACGAGGTGTACGGCCAACTGCTGGGTCTGAGCACCGGCGAACTGGCCGTCCTGGCCGACGAAGGAGTGCTGTGAACACACCACCGCATGTCACCATCCGCGAGGTGGCCCTGCGCGACGGCCTCCAGATCGAAGCCCCAATTCCGTTGTCAGCCAAGCTCGAACTGCTGGCCGCGATCGCCGCCACCGGCGTGCGCGAGGTCGAGGCCACCGCGTTCGTCTCCCCATCCAAGGTGCCGGCGCTGGCTGATGCACCCGAACTGGCTGCCGCACTCGCCGACTACCCCGATATCGAGTTCTCCGCGCTGGTCGCCAGCCCGAACGGTGCCCACCGCGCGATCGCGGCCGGGTTCCGGTCGGTGGAGTACGTGGTCTCGGCCACCGATGGTCACAGCCGCGCCAATGTCGGGCGCAGCAGCGCCGAGGCCGCCACCCAGATCGCCGACATCGTGGCGATCGCCCACGACGCCGGCGTCACCGTGGAGGTCATCATTTCCACCTCCTGGGATTGCCCGTTCGACGGACCCACGCCACCGCATCGCGTGCTCGACATCGTTGATGCCGCGTGCGAATTCGGTGCCGACCGGTTGGCGATCGCCGATACCATCGGGACCGCGACACCGGGTCGGGTCACCGAACTGGTGGAAATGGTCGCGCCCCGCGTCGGCACCCGCCCGATGGGCGCGCACTTCCACAACACCCGGGGGTCCGGGCTGGCCAGCGCCTGGGCCGCGGTGAGTGCGGGCGTCACCCGCCTGGACGCCTCAGTCGGCGGATTGGGCGGCTGTCCGTTCGCCCCGGGCGCCAGCGGCAATATCGCCACCGAGGACCTGGTGTATCTGTTGCGCGACAGCGGCGTGAGCGTCGACATCGACCTTCATGCGGCCATCGAGGCGGCCCGCGTCGCCCGCGGCGTCGTCGGCCACGAACTACCCAGCGCACTGCTGCGCGCCGGTGACCGGAACCTGGGTTAGATGGCCGGGGTCGATGTGACGACGCGCCCGCTGAGCAGCAAGGGCCGCCAGACTCAGCGGTCCATCGAGGCCGCGGCCCGGAAACTGTTCGCCGAACGCGGTTTCCACGGCACCACGCTGGCTGACATCACCTCGGCGGCCGGCAAGTCCCCGGCCGCGTTCTACCGTTATTACTCCGACAAGGAGGCCCTGCTGGCCGCTCTGGCGGAATCCTTCCTGGCGGAGGTGGTCGAGCTTCCGAACCTGAAGGACGACGGGGATTTCTTCGTCTCGGCGGTCAGCGTCTACTGGCAGACGTTCAAACCCAACATCGGCATCATGGTCGCGGTCGACCAACTCACCACCGTCGAGCCGCGGTTCGCACTGCTGCAGAACCGGTTCCGCCAATTCGGGCGCGACATCGTCGAGGCCTCGGTCCGGCGAGCACAGCAGCAGGGTTACGCCACCGAGTTGGATGCCGATCACGTCGCGTTAGCGATCGCCCTGCTCTTCGAGCGGTTCACCAGCGTCAGTGTGTCCGAGGGACTCTCCGACGATGCGGCCGTCGCCACGTTGTCCACGATCTGGCACAAGACCCTCTACGGCGATCCCAAGAAAGAATAGGTGGATTTCACTATGACCGATTTTTCTGTGCCTGAGCACCTTCCGGCACTGCTGGTCGAGATGGACGCGTTCATCGAAGCGGAGATCAAACCCCTCGAACGCGAGAACATGCAGTACTTCGACCGGCGCCGGGAGTTCGCCCGCACCGATCTCGACAACGGCGGGGTGCCGAACCGGGACTGGGAGGATCTGCTCGACGAGATGCGCCGCCGCGCCGACGCGGCCGGTTGGTTGCGCTACGGGCTGCCGTCGAAATTCGGCGGCGGCGACGGCACCAACCTCGATATGGCGGTGATCCGGGAACATCTGGCGCACAGGGGCCTCGGCCTGCATAACGACCTGCAAGACGAGTCCTCGATTATCGGCAACTTCCCGCAGGTGATCATGATGGACCGGTTCGGCACCGAGGAGCAGAAGGCCGAGTGGATCGAAGCCATGTTCACCGGCAAACGGTCCATGGCCTTCGGTCTGACCGAACCCGACCACGGCAGCGATGCCACCTGGCTGGAGACCCGGGCCGAGTTGATCGGTAACGAGTGGGTGATCAACGGATCCAAACGGTGGAACACCGGCGTCCATCGCGCCACCCATGACCTGGTGTTCGCCCGGACCTCCGGGGAGCCCGGACAGGCACTGGGCATCACGGCATTCCTGGTGCCCTGCGATGCGCCGGGTTTCGAGGTGCCCTTCTACTGGTGGACGTTCAACATGCCCAGCGACCACGGTGAGGTCGAACTCAACGATGTCCGCATCCCCGCCGACGCCGTGCTCGGCGAGGTGGATCGAGGCCTGGAGGTGGCCCAGACCTTCCTGCACGAGAACCGGATCCGCCAAGCCGCCAGCAGCCTGGGTGCTGCGCAGTACTGCATCGACCGCGCCGTGGACTACGCGTCGAAGCGCAAGACGTTCGGCAAGCCGCTGTCGGTGAACCAGGGGATCCAGTGGCCTCTGGTGGAGTTGCAGACCGAAGCCCAGATGGTGCGACTGCTGGTCTACTACGCCGCCTGGGAGTTGGACCGCAACCACCACCTCGAGGTCTCCGACAAGGTGTCGATGGCCAACTACCGCGCCAACCGGCTGGTGTGCGAGGCCGCCGACCGCGCCATGCAGGTCCACGGCGGCATCGGTTACAGCCGCCACGAACCCTTCGAACACATCTACCGCCACCACCGCCGCTACCGGATCACCGAGGGCGCCGAGGAGATCCAGATGCGCCGGGTGGCACAGCGGATGTTCTCCTTCGGGCAGCCAAGAAGGGAACAGGGTTGATCGACGAACTCGCCGGCGTGCTCTCCCCGCTGCTCGGCGACGGCGTCGTGGTCGAGAATCTGCAGGCACTCACCGGCGGTGCCAGCCGAAGTACCTACTCCTTCGACGCCGTCAGCGCGAAGGAACGCCGACGGCTGATATTGCGCACCGCGCCGGCGGATGACCGCTTCGCCGGAATGGAACTGGAGGCCGCCGTGCAAGCCGCTGCCGCCGACGCCGGAGCACCGGTGCCCCACATCGTCGTCTCCTCAAATTCGGTTGCCGGCCTGGGTAATCCCTTCCTCATCTGCGACGAGGTCGCCGGTGAGACGATCGTCCGGCGCATTCAACGCAGCCTCGACGTCGGCGGGCGGGCGGCACTGCTGCAACAGTGCGCACAGGCGCTGGCCGCAATCCACCGGGCCCGAACCGACGCGACCGGCCTCGAGGAGAGGGATCAGCTGACCGACTGGCGCGGCCGCCTCGACGAGTTGGGCGACACCACCGCGACCTTCGAATGGGCGTTTCGCTGGCTGGCGGCAAACCGTCCGGCCACCTCGACGCCCCGTTTGGTGCACGGCGACTTCCGGATGGGCAATCTGATCGTCGACGGGTCCACGGCGCCGGTCACGCTGGCCGCGGTGTTGGACTGGGAAGCGGTACATATCGGTCAGATCTATGAGGACCTGGCCTGGTTCTGCATCCGGGCCTGGCGTTTCGGGGCGCCGCCCGAACTCGCCGCCGGCGGACTGGGCAGCATCGAGGACTTCGTGACCGCCTATGAACGGGCTGGCGGAGCATCTGTCGACCGGGCCGCGCTGCGGTGGTGGCTGGTGTTGGGCACATTGCGCTGGGGCATCATCTGCCGGTACCAAGCGCAGCGTCATCTGTCCGGACAGACCCGTTCGGTGGAACTGGCCACTATCGGCCGACGGGTATGCGAGACCGAATCCGACATCCTGGATCTGTTGGAGGGCGACCGGTGAACGGCTGCTATGGCCAGGGCCGGCCCACCGCAGCCGAACTCGTCGCCGCCGTCGCGGAGTTCCTCGACGCAGACGTGCGCGCCGCCACCACCGGGGTCGTCAACTTTCACGCCCTGGTGGCGGCCAATGCCCTGCGCATCGTCGAACGAGAACTGCTCGATCGGGACGCTGACGCACCCCGGGCCGCACTAGCTGCACTCGGCTACCCCGAGGAGGCCGCCCTCGCCGCCGCCATCCGCGCCGGGGACCTCGATGCGCGCAATACAGAGGTCATGCGTTGTCTTCGGGAACTGGTGCGCCATCGGTTGGCGATCGCCCACCCCGGTTACGACGCCTGATCCGGCACGCCGAACCCAGGCAGTCACCAGACGCGCAAGTTGGGGCCGCTTCCATCAGGCGTTCCCGAACGCATAACATCGGCCGTATGCCCAGCCAGCAGCCGTTGCACCTCTTGGTCTACAGCAGCAATGCCCGCACCCGCGAGCAGGTTCGGCTGGCCCTGGGCACCCGCATCCATCCCGAACTTCCAGAGCTCACCTACACCGAGGTGGCCACCGGACCGATGGTGATCACGCTAATGGATGCCGGTGGGTTCGATCTGGTCATCCTTGACGGCGAAGCGTCTCCGGTAGGTGGCATGGGAATCGCGAAACAACTCAAGGACGAGATCGCCGAATGTCCGCCGGTGCTGGTGCTCACCGGCCGGGCCGACGACGCCTGGCTGGCCAACTGGTCGCGCGCCGAGGCCGCGGTCCCGCATCCGATCGACCCGATCCGCCTTGGCGACGCAGTCGTCGGCCTGCTCCGCGCGCCGGTGCGGTAGCCCCCCGCTAGAGTGAACCTCTCACCACGTCCCGAACCCGAATGAAGAGTGAAACACCGCCATGAACCTCTACACACCGATCCTGGTGCTAGGGGCTATCGCGGCAGTCTTCGCGGTCGTCTCGGTGGCGACCGCGTTGCTGGTCGGGCCTAGGCGGTATAACCGCGCCAAACTCGACGCCTACGAATGCGGCATCGAGCCGATGGCGGGCCATCAGGTCGGCCAGCGCTTCCCGATCAAGTACTACCTGACCGCGATGCTATTCATCGTCTTCGACATCGAAATCGTCTTTCTCTACCCGTGGGCGGTATCGATCGACCGACTCGGCACCTTCGCTCTGGTCGAGATGATGATCTTCGTGTCCACAGTGTTCGTCGCATACGCCTACGTCTGGCGAAGGGGTGGTCTCGAATGGGATTAGAAGAATCGCTTCCGGCCGGCATTCTGCTCTCGACGGTGGAGAAGGTCGCCGGTTATGTCCGCAAGGGTTCGTTGTGGCCGGCCACCTTCGGGTTGGCCTGCTGCGCCATCGAAATGATGGCGACGGCATCACCGCGCTACGACATCGCCCGTTTCGGGATGGAGCGGTTCTCAGCCACACCGCGCCAGGCCGACTTGATGATCGTGGCCGGTCGGGTCAGCCAGAAAATGGCACCGGTGTTGCGCCAGGTCTATGACCAGATGGCCGAACCCAAGTGGGTTCTGGCCATGGGGGTGTGCGCCTCCAGTGGTGGGATGTTCAACAACTACGCCATCGTGCAGGGCGTAGATCACGTTGTGCCGGTGGATATCTACCTGCCAGGCTGCCCACCAAGACCCGAGATGCTGCTGAACGCGATCCTGGCGTTGCACGCCAAGATCGCCGAGATGCCACTGGGCGCGCACCGCGCCGAGGCGGTGGCGGCTGCCGAGAAGGCGGCTCTGGAAACCCGGCCCACCATCGAACTCAAAGGGCTGCTGCGATGACCGCGATCGAACCGACCGAACAGCGTCGCGGCATGTTCGGCATCAGCGGCAGCGGAGACACGTCCGGATACGGCGGACTGATCCGTCCGGCCGCCCTGTCCGAGAGCACCGCGCGCCCCTACGGCGGTTACTTCGACGAGATCGCCGACCGCCTCGCCGAAGTTCTGGGCGCCGAGGTCTTCGATGCCGCCGTGATCCGGGCGGTGGTGTTCCGCGGACAGCTGACGTTGGAAATCGCTCGCGAGCACCTGCTCAGCGTGGCTGCGGCCCTGCGCGACGATGAGCGGTTGCGATTCGAATTGTGTTGCGGCGTATCGGGTGTGCACTACCCCGACGACGCCGGCCGCGAGTTGCACGCCCATTACCCACTGATGTCGATCACCCACAACCGCAGACTGCAGCTCGAGGTGACCTGCCCGGACGCCGATCCGCACATCCCGTCGCTGTTCAGCGTGTATCCGACCTGCGACTGGCACGAACGCGAGACCTACGACTTCTTCGGGATCATCTTCGACGATCACCCCGGGCTGACCCGTATCGAAATGCCCGATGATTGGGTCGGTCATCCGCAACGCAAGGACTATCCGCTCGGCGGGGTTCCGGTGGAGTACCACGGCGCCCAGATCCCGCCGCCCGATCAGCGCAGGTCGTACCGCTGATGAGCATCGACGACAACGTCATCACCCTCGGCGGCCAGGACTGGGACGAGATCGTCACCGCCGCCCGCGAGGGCCAAGCCGGCGAGCGGATCGTGGTCAACATGGGCCCGCAGCACCCGTCGACGCATGGCGTGCTGCGCCTGATCCTGGAGATCGAAGGCGAGACAGTGGTCGAAGCCCGTTGCGGCATCGGCTACCTGCACACCGGGATCGAGAAGAACCTGGAGTACCGCACCTGGACCCAGGGCGTCACGTTCGTGACCCGGATGGACTATCTGTCGCCGTTCTTCAACGAGACCGCCTACTGCCTTGGGGTGGAACGACTGCTGGATATCACCGAAGACATCCCCGAGCGCGCATCGGTGGTCCGGGTGATGATGATGGAACTCAATCGGATCTCCTCGCACCTGGTCGCGTTGGCCACCGGCGGCATGGAACTCGGTGCCATGACGGTGATGTTCTTCGGTTTCCGGGAACGCGACCTGATTCTGAACGTCTTCGAGGCCATCACCGGACTTCGGATGAACAACTCCTACATCCGCCCCGGCGGACTGGCCGCCGACCTACCCGAGGACGGCGTGGCCCGGGTTGCCGAACTGTTGTCGATTCTGCCCGGCCGGCTCACCGAACTCGAAGACCTGATGACCCAGAACTACATCTTCAAAGCTCGCACCCAGGGCGTCGGCTACCTCGACCTGAGGGGGTGCATGGCGCTGGGGATGACCGGGGCGGTGCTGCGCTCCACCGGCCTGCCGCATGACCTGCGCAAATCCCAACCCTACTGCGGCTACGAGACGTATGACTTCGACGTCGTCACCGACACCGGCGCCGACTGCTACGGCCGCTACCTGATCCGCATCGGCGAGATGCGGCAGTCACTCAAGATCGTCGAGCAGTGCCTGCAGCGCCTGGAACCGGGGCCGGTGATGATCTCCGACAAGAAGCTGGCCTGGCCGGCCGATTTGCAACTCGGACCCGACGGCCTCGGGAACTCCCCGGCGCACATTGCCAAAATCATGGGCACCTCCATGGAGGGCCTGATCCATCACTTCAAGCTCGTCACCGAGGGCATCCGGGTTCCGGCCGGACAGGTCTACACCGCCGTGGAGTCCCCGCGCGGTGAACTCGGCGTGCACATGGTCTCCGACGGCGGAACCCGCCCCTATCGGGTGCACTACCGCGACCCCAGTTTCACGAATCTGCAAGCCGTGGCGGCCATGTGCGAGGGCGGCATGGTGGCGGATGTGATCGCCGCCGTCGCCAGCATCGACCCCGTGATGGGTGGCGTCGACCGATGAGCGTCGACATCGGATGGAGCGACCGATGAGCGTCGACATTAGATGGAGCGACCGATGAGCGTCGATCTGACTCTGGGGCCTCGGCCCGAGGAGCCCGGTTCGCCGATCGGTGGGCCGTCGTCCTATTCTGCCGAGGTCACCGAGCGACTCGCCGCCGACGCGGCGGCCGTGATCGCTCGCTACCCGCACTCAAGGTCGGCGTTGCTGCCACTGCTGCATCTGGTGCAGGCCGAGGACGGCTACCTGACCGGCGCCGGAGTCGCCTTCTGCGCAGGCCAACTCGACCTGACCCCCGCCGAAGTGACGGCGGTGGCCACCTTCTACTCGATGTACCGTCGCACGCCCACCGGGGAATACCTGGTCGGCGTGTGTACCAACACGCTGTGCGCGGTCATGGGCGGCGACGCCATTCTCGAGGTGCTGGAGAGCGAACTCGGTGTGCACGCCGGTCAGACCACCGGCGACGGAATGATCACCCTCGAGCACATTGAGTGCAACGCCGCCTGCGACTACGCCCCTGTCGTCATGGTGAACTGGGAATTCTTCGACAATCAAACTCCCTCGAGCGCAACCGAACTCGTCAACTCACTGCGAGCCGGTGTCCCCGTCGCCCCCACTCGAGGCGGCCCGCTGTGCAGTTTCCGCCAGACCGCACGAGTACTGGCGGGCGTCGACGTGACCAACGTCGGGGCCGGGGGGAGTCCCGGGGAGCCCACCCTCGCCGGTCTGCGAACCGCCCACGAACTCCGAATGCACACACCCGGGAGGAACCCATGACAACTGCAACACCACTGACACCGGTGCTGAGCCAGTTCTGGGATGAAGAACAGCCCTGGACACTACAGACCTACCTGACCCACGGCGGCTACCAGGGTTTGCGCAACGCCCTGAGCATGCCGCCCGATGAGGTCATCAACCTCGTCAAGGAGTCGGGCCTGCGCGGTCGCGGCGGTGCCGGTTTTCCCACCGGCACCAAGTGGTCGTTCATCGACCAGGCTTCGGCCAAGCCGCACTACCTGGTCATCAACGCCGACGAGTCCGAACCGGGCACCTGCAAAGACACCCCGCTGATGCTGACCACACCGCACTTCCTCATCGAGGGTGTGATCATCGCGGCCTATGCCATCCGCGCCCGTCACGCCTTCATCTATCTGCGCGGCGAAGTGGTCCCGGTCCTGCGTCGCCTGCAGGCCGCCGTCGCCGAGGCCTACGCCGCAGGCTACCTCGGCACCAACATCGGCGGTTCGGGTTTCGACCTCGATCTGATCGTGCACGCCGGCGCCGGTGCCTACATCTGCGGGGAAGAGACCGCACTGCTGGACTCCCTGGAAGGCTTCCGCGGCCAGCCTCGGCTGCGGCCGCCGTTTCCCGCCGTCGCCGGGCTGTACGCCTGCCCGACCGTCGTCAACAACGTCGAGTCCATCGCCAGTGTGCCGCCGATCCTGGCCAACGGAGTGGACTGGTTCAAGTCTTTCGGTTCCGAGAAGTCGCCCGGTTTCACGCTGTACTCGCTGTCGGGTCACGTCACCCGACCGGGCCAGTACGAGGCACCGCTGGGAATCACCCTGCGGGAACTTCTCGACTACGCCGGTGGCGTACGAGCCGGCCACGAACTGAAGTTCTGGACGCCGGGCGGCTCGTCGACCCCGCTGCTGACCGCCGAACATCTCGACGTGCCGCTGGACTACGAGGGCGTCGCGGCGGCAGGTTCGATGCTCGGCACCAAGGCGCTGCAGATCTTCGACGAGACGACGTGTGTGGTGCGGGCGGTGCGCCGCTGGACACAGTTCTACGCCCATGAGTCCTGCGGCAAATGCACGCCGTGCCGCGAGGGCACCTACTGGCTCACCCAGATTTATGAGCGCCTCGAGACCGGCCGCGGCACACCGGAGGATCTCGACACGCTGCTCGACATCGCCGATGCGATCAACGGCAAGTCGTTCTGCGCGCTCGGTGACGGCGCGGCGGCCCCGATCCTGAGTTCGCTGCAGTACTTCCGCTCCGAGTACGAGGCGCACCTCGGTGACGGCTGCCCGTTCGACCCCTACGCCGCCATGCTGGCCGCCCCCGAGGGAGTGGGTGCATGACCCAGGCGCCTGAGACCGGCACACCCACGGTGCCCGGGGCCGCCGACGTCGAGTTGGTCACCCTCACCATCGACGACACCATCCTGTCGGTTCCCAAGGGCACCTTGGTGATTCGTGCCGCCGAGTTGATCGGCGTGCAGATCCCCCGGTTCTGCGATCATCCGCTGCTGGACCCGGTCGGGGCTTGCCGGCAGTGCCTGGTCGAGGTCGAGGGTCAACGCAAGCCGCTGGCCAGCTGCACCACCACCGTCGCCGAGGGAATGGTCGTGCGCACCCAGTGCACCTCGGCGGTCGCCGACGCCGCCCAGCACGGGGTGATGGAACTGCTGCTGATCAACCACCCGCTGGACTGCCCGGTCTGCGACAAGGGCGGCGAGTGTCCGCTGCAAAACCAGGCCATGTCATCCGGACGCACCGAGACGCGGTTCATCGACATCAAACGCACCTTCCCGAAACCGATCAACCTCTCGGCTCAAGTGCTGCTGGACCGGGAACGCTGCGTGCTGTGCGCCCGCTGCACACGGTTCTCCAACCAGATCGCCGGCGATCCGTTCATCGAACTTCTGGAACGGGGGGCGCTGCAGCAGGTGGGCATCGCCGCCGGCGAACCATTCGACTCCTACTTCAGCGGCAACACGGTGCAGATCTGCCCGGTGGGTGCACTCACCGGCGCGGCTTACCGATTCCGGGCCCGGCCCTTCGATCTGGTCTCCTCTCCCAGTGTCTGCGAGCACTGCGCATCGGGGTGCGCCCAGCGCACCGACCATCGCCGCGGATTGGTCCTGCGCCGACTGGCCGGCGACGACCCGGCGGGGAATGAGGAGTGGAACTGCGACAAGGGCCGGTGGGCCTTCACCTACACCCGTCTCGGTGACCGCATCACCACCCCGATGGTCCGCGACGACGACGGTGACCTGCGCACAGCGTCCTGGCCAGAAGCCATCGGACGAGCGGCTGCCGCTCTGGCCGGCACCCGCACCGGCGTCCTCGTCGGCGGCCGGGTCACCGCCGAAGATGCTTACGCCTACTCCAAGTTCACCCGGATCGCGCTGGGCACCAACGACATCGACTTCCGCGCCCGCCCGCACTCGGCCGAGGAAGCTGACTTCCTCGCGGCCCGCGTCGCCGGACACGTTGACGTCACCTACCGGGATCTGGAAAGCGCGCCGGTGGTGGTTTTGGCCGGGTTCGAGCCCGAGGACGAATCACCGATCGTCTTCCTGCGGTTGCGAAAGGCCGTTCGCCAGCGCGGCCTGCCGGTGCTTACCATCGCACCGTTCGCCTCCCGCGGGTCGGTCAAACTCGGTGCACGGTTGATTTCCACCGTCCCCGGCGGTGAGGCCGCCGCGCTGTCGAACCTGACCGGCGACGAACTGCTGACTCGGGCCGGGGCGATCATCCTGCTCGGCGAACGACTGGCCACCAGTCCGGGCGCACTGTCGGCAGCGGCCCGTCTCGCGGATGCCACCGGCGCCCGGTTGGCGTGGATCCCGCGCCGCGCCGGAGAACGTGGCGCACTCGATGCGGGCTGCCTGCCGAATCTGCTGCCCGGTGGCCGCATGGTCACCGATCCGGTTGCGCGCCAACAAATCAGCGACTTCTGGAGCATCGACGAACTCCCGGTTCACCCCGGGCGCGACGCCTCCGCCGTGTTGGCGGCCACCGCCGCCGGCGAGATCGACACCCTGTTGATCGGCGGCGTCGAACCCACCGATCTCACCGACCCGCACGCCGCCCTGGCCGCCATCGAGGCCGCCGGATTCGTCATCAGCCTGGAGATGCGGGAATCGGCGGTGACCGCCCTGGCCGACGTCGTGTTCCCGGTGGCACCCGTCGCCGAGAAGGGCGGGTCCTTCACCGACTGGCAGGGCCGCGGGCGGCCCTTCGACGCCGCGCTGCCCTCCAACGCGGCATCCGACCTTCGGGTTCTGCAGACCCTGGCCGACGAACTCGGGGTCGATCTCGGATTCCGCGATACCGCCCGGGCGGCGGAAGAACTGTCGCGACTGAGCCACTGGGACGGCGACCGAGGCGCCTCCCCGAGCGCCGGACCGACCCCGGCGTCGGCCTCAGGGCCCGGTGAAGCGGTACTTGCCGGCTGGCGGATGTTGTTGGACGCCGGCCGGTTACAGGACGGTGAGCCGCACCTGGCCGGAACCGCCCGACCGGCGGTGGCACGGCTCTCGGCGGCAACCGCGGCCGGCCTCGGCGCCGCCGACGGCGAGCCCGTGACGGTGTCCACCGGTCAGGGATCAACTACCCTGCCACTTGAGATCACCGAGATGGCCGACGGCGTCGTCTGGCTGCCGTTGAACTCCCCCGGCAGCGCGGTGCACCGCCAACTCGGTGTCACCACCGGCACCGTGGTCCACATCAGCGCGGGGGATGCACGGTGATGTCGATGTCGGCGACTTATCCGGACCCGGCGATCTTCGGCCACGACCCGTGGTGGCTGATGGTCGTCAAGGCCGTCGCGGTGTTCGCCTTCCTGCTACTGACCGTTCTGGTGGCGATCCTGGTCGAACGCAAACTGCTGGGTCGGATGCAAATGCGATATGGCCCGAACCGGGTGGGGCCCTTCGGATTGCTCCAATCACTGGTCGACGGCGTCAAACTCGCGCTCAAGGAAGGCCTGACCCCGGCCGGTGTGGACAAACCCATCTACCTGCTGGCGCCGATCATCGCGGTGATTCCGGCGGTAGTGGCCTTCGCCGTGATCCCGCTGGGGCCGGTGGTATCGGTGTTCGGTCACAACACCCCGCTGCAGTTGACCGACCTGCCCGTGGCGGTGCTCTACGTGCTGGCCGTTACCTCGATCGGGGTGTATGGGATCGTGCTGGCCGGCTGGTCCTCCGGTTCGGCCTATCCGCTGTTGGGTGGCCTGCGATCCAGCGCCCAGGTGATCTCCTACGAGATCGCCATGGCACTGTGTTTCGCCGCGGTGTTCATCTACGCCGGAACCATGTCCACCTCGGGCATCGTCGACGCCCAGACCAGCACCTGGTACGTGTTTCTCCTACTGCCGTCGTTCGTGGTCTATCTCGTTGCCATGGTAGGTGAGACCAACCGCGCCCCGTTCGACCTCCCCGAGGCCGAGGGCGAACTCGTCGGCGGCTTCCACACCGAGTACTCGTCGTTGAAGTTCGCCATGTTCATGCTCGCCGAGTACGTCAACATGGTGACGGTCTCGGCGCTGGCCAGCACCCTGTTCCTCGGCGGCTGGCGCGCGCCGTGGCCGATCAGCATGATCGACGCCGCCAACACGGGGTGGTGGCCACTGCTGTGGTTCACCGCCAAGGTGTGGGCTTTCCTGTTCGCGTTCATGTGGCTGCGTGCCACGCTGCCCCGCCTGCGCTACGACCAGTTCATGGCGATCGGCTGGAAGTTGTTGATCCCGGTTTCCCTGGTGTGGATCCTCACCGTGGCGGCCATGCACAATTTCGGCATCGACGGCGTCGGACCCAACCTGATCGCCGCCGCGGTCCTGCTCACCGTGGTGGTGAGCCTGCTGAAATTGCGCGCCAAGCGGACGCGACGCGACATTCCGCCACCACCGCCGCCGGCCGAGGGATCCTTCCCGGTGCCGCCGATGCCCACCAAGGAGGCCGCCCGTGCCTAGATCCCTACCGAAGTTCCTCGAAGCTGTCGCCGGCTTCGGCGTCACCTTCGGCTCGATGTTCAAGAAGCCCATCACCGAGCAGTACCCCGAAGAGCCAGGTCCGGTCGCGCCGCGCTACCACGGCCGCCATCAACTCAACCGCTATCCCGACGGGCTGGAAAAGTGCATCGGCTGCGAGCTGTGCGCCTGGGCCTGTCCGGCCGACGCCATCTACGTCGAGGGCGCCGACAACACCGCCGACGAGCGCTTCTCCCCCGGCGAACGCTACGGCCGGGTCTACCAGATCAACTATCTGCGCTGCATCGGCTGCGGATTGTGTCTCGAGGCCTGCCCCACCCGGGCGTTGACGATGACCAACGTCTACGAGATGGCCGACGACAACCGCCAGGATTTGATCCTGGGCAAGGACAAATTGCTCGCCCCGCTGCAACCGGGGATGACGCCGGCACCGCACCCGATGGCTCCGGGCGCCAGCGACGAGGATTACTACCTCGGCCGCATCACTGGCACTGACGCCGAGGCGCCCCGGTGAACGTGGGCGTCTCACTGCTGGCGGCCGAGACGCTGACCCGCACCTCCACGGCCGAGGCGGTCACGTTCTGGATCCTGGGAACTATCGCGGTGGCCGGCGCGATCGGGGTGGTCGTCGCGCCCAAGGCCGTGTATTCCGCCATCTTCTTGGCCACGACGATGATCGCGCTCGCAATCTTGTACGTGGCCCAGGATGCGGTGTTCCTGGGCGTGGTCCAGGTGGTGGTCTACACCGGCGCGGTCATGATGCTGTTCCTGTTCGTGCTGATGCTCATCGGTGTGGATTCAGCCCAGTCGCTGGTGGAAACGATACGAGGACAACGGCTTGCGGCGGTCGCCGCCGGTCTGGGGTTCGGGGTGCTGCTGATCGCCGGCGTTGGAACCCTGTCGACGTCGGGCTTCGTCGGTCTCACCGAGGCAAACGCGAACGGCAACGTCGAGGGCATCGCCGATCAGATCTTCACCCGTAATTTGTGGGTATTCGAGTTGACTAGCGCGCTGTTGATCACCGCCGCACTGGGGGCGATGGTGCTGGCCCACCGGGAACGTTTCCAGCCTCGAAAGACCCAACGGGAGTTGGCCGTCGAGCGTTTCCGCGGCGATGGTGGCCGGGCCACCCCACTACCGAATCCGGGTGTGTACGCGCGGCACAACGCCGCCGACACCCTGGCCCGGCTACCCGATGGTTCCGATGAGGAATCGTCGGTCAGCGCCACCATCCGGGGCCGGACGGCACCGGCGGCAGAGGTCGACCCGCCCCGATGAACCCGGATAACTACCTCTATCTCTCCGCGCTGCTGTTCACCATCGGCGCCACCGGAGTCCTGCTGCGGCGCAACGCGATCGTGATGTTCATGTGCGTGGAGTTGATGCTCAATGCCGGCAACCTCGCGTTCGTCACCTTCGCCCGGATGCACGGCACCCTCGACGGGCAGGCGGTCGCCTTCTTCACCATGGTGGTCGCGGCGTGCGAGGTTGTCGTCGGACTCGCCATCATCCTGACGATCTTCCGTACCCGCCGCAACGCGAACGTGGACGAGTCCAGTCTGCTGCGGAACTGACAGGGACGGCACCGACATGACCGCGTTGCTCTGGCTCACCTTTGCGCTGCCCCTGGCAGGTTCGGTGATCCTGCTTGTCGGTGGGCGAGCCACCGACGCGTGGGGACATCTACTCGGTTGCGCGACGGTGATCGGCTCGTTCGTCTGCGGCGTCGCCCTGTTCTCCCACCTGCTCGGCCTCCCGGCCGAAGACCGAGTGGTGCGCGAGGTGCTGTTCTCCTGGGTGCCGGTGGGTGCGTTGCAGGTGAACTTCGGTCTGGCGGTCGACGCCCTGTCGATCTGCTTCGTGCTGCTGATCACCGGCGTGGGTGCGTTGATCCACATCTACTCGATCGGGTACATGGCGCACGATCCGGAGCGCCGCCGTTTCTTCGCCTACCTCAACCTTTTCGTCGCCGCGATGCTGGTGCTGGTGCTGGCCGACAACTTCCTGGGCCTGTATCTGGGATGGGAGGGCGTCGGCCTGGCGTCCTATCTGCTGATCGGGTTCTGGTCCTACAAACCCAGCGCGGGCGCGGCAGCCAAGAAGGCCTTCGTGGTCAACCGCGTCGGCGATGTGGGTCTGGCGATCGCGCTGATGGTGATGTTCGCGGTGGTGGGGTCCGTGGACTTCGACACGGTGTTCGCCGCCGCCCCGCAGATGAGCGAAGCCACCCTCAACATTCTCGGCCTGCTACTGCTGTTGGGGGCCTGCGCCAAGAGCGCCCAGGTGCCGTTGCAGTCCTGGTTGGGCGACGCCATGGAGGGCCCCACCCCGGTCTCAGCCCTTATCCATGCCGCCACCATGGTCACCGCCGGGGTGTACCTGATCGTGCGATCGGGCCCGGTGTTCAACCTCGCGCCGGGTGCCCAGACCGCGGTGGTGATCGTAGGTGCGGTGACACTGTTATTCGGCGCGATCATCGGCTGCGCCAAGGACGACATCAAGAAGGCCCTGGCCGCCTCAACCATGAGCCAGATCGGCTACATGGTGCTCGCCGCGGGCCTGGGCCCGGCCGGGTACGCGGTGGCCATCCTGCACCTGCTCACCCACGGATTCTTCAAGGCCGGGCTGTTCCTCGGCGCCGGTTCAGTGATGCACGCGTGCAACGACGAGACCGACATCCGCCGCTTCGGCGGTCTGCGGAAACTGCTGCCGGTCACCTTCGTCACCTTCGGCCTGGGCTACCTCGCCATCATCGGGGTACCACCGTTCTCCGGCTTCTTCTCCAAGGACGCCATCATCGAAACGGCGCTCAACGCAGGCGGTCTCAAGGGCGTGCTACTGGGCGGCGTCACCCTGCTCGGGGCGGCGATCACCGCCTTCTACATGACCCGGGTGATGCTGCTGACCTTCTTCGGTGCGCCCCGCTGGGAGGCCCCCCCGGGGGCAAGCGAAGCCTCGGGGGAAAGAACGGAAACGCACCCCCACGAGTCTCCGGCGGCAATGACCGTGCCGATGATGGTGCTCGCCCTGGGGTCCGTCGGCGCCGGCGCAGCGCTGTCAATGGGCCACCGACTCACCGACTGGCTGGAACCCGTCGTCGGAAGCCACGAGGCCGAGCACGTGATTCCGGTGTGGGCCGTGACCACCGCCGCGTTGAGCGCGATCGCCATCGGAGTGGCGATCGCCTACCGCCAGTACGCGATGCGCCCGGTGACCCGCGACGCACCCGAGGACGTGTCTGCGCTGACCGTGGCCGCCCGGCGTGACCTTTACGGCGATGCGTTCAATGAGGCGGCCTTCATGCGGAGCGGCCAGCAGGTGACCCGGGCACTGGTCGCGGTCGACGACAGGGCCATCGAGGGCAGTGTCGGCGGACTGGCGGCGGCGGTCGGGCGGACCTCCGACGGGTTGGGTCTCCTGCAGACCGGTTTTGCGCGCACCTACGCGCTGACGATGCTGGCCGGTACCGCTCTGGTCGGCGGGTTGGTCCTGATCACGGCGTTGTGGAGGTGATTCCGGTGACGGTCCCGTGGTTGACGATTCTGTGGGCACTTCCAATTCTCGGCGCGGTCGTCATCCTCGCGCTTCCGGCCGCGCAACGGCAGTTCGCCAAGTACGCCGCGCTGGCGGTGTCGCTGTCGGTCCTGGCCGTGGCCGTGGTGCTCGCGGTGGGCTTCGACCCGGCCGGTGAGCGCTATCAGTTCGTCGAAAGCCGAACCTGGATCGAATACTTCGGCGCGGGATACACCCTCGGCGTGGACGGCATCGCACTGGCCCTGGTGGTGCTCACCGCCGTCCTGATGCCCCTGCTGCTTCTCGCGGGTTGGAACGACATCGACGGCCGGACCGGTGTGTCTGGCCGCGCCACCCAGGGTTATGTCGCGATGATGCTCGCCGCCGAGGGCATGGTGCTGATGTCGCTGATCGCCCTCGACATCCTGCTGTTCTACGTCTTCTTCGAGGCGATGCTGATCCCGATGTATTTCCTCATCGGCGGATTCGGCGCCCGGGGCCCCGCCGCGGGGAAGGCGGCGGTGAAATTCCTGCTCTACAACCTCTTCGGTGGACTGATCATGCTGGCCGCGTTGATCGGGTTGTACGCCGCGACGGCCGGGTCCTCGGCGTTCGCCAGTGGGACCTTCGATTTCCGGGTGATCTCCGAGGCCGTCTCGTCGGGGCAATTCGTCCTCTCGCCGGCGTTGGCCAACGCCTTGTTCGGCGGCTTCATGTTCGCCTTCGCGGTCAAAGCTCCACTGTGGCCGCTCCACCGCTGGCTGCCCGACGCGGCCGTGCAGGCCACCCCGGCCTCCGCTGTCATGATGATGGCGGTCATGGACAAGGTCGGCACCTTCGGCATGCTGCGCTACTGCCTGCCGCTGTTCCCCGACGCGGCAACGACATTCCGGCCCGCGATCATCACGCTCGCGGTCATCGGCATCATCTACGGAGCGGTTGTGGCAATCGGGCAGACCGATGTCATGCGACTGATCGCCTACACCTCGATCAGCCACTTCGGTTTCATCATCCTGGGCATCTTCGTGATGACCAGTCAGGGCCAGTCCGGGTCGACGCTCTACATGGTCAACCACGGCATCGCCACCGCCGCCCTGTTCCTGATCGCGGGCTTCATGGTCAGCCGCCGTGGTAGCCGAGCCATCGCGGACTACGGTGGCGTTCAAAAGGTCGCGCCGGTACTAGCTGGCACCTTCCTGGTTGCGGGCCTGGCCAGCCTGGCGTTACCCGGCATGGGGCCGTTCGTGTCTGAACTGCTGGTACTGGTCGGCACCTACACCCGATACCCGGCCGCTGCCATCGTCGCCGCTCTGGCACTGGTGCTCTCCGCGATCTACGTGCTGTGGGCCTACCAGCGGATGATGACCGGTCCGGTCACCGCCGGGAACGAGTCGCTGACCGATCTGCGGCCCCGCGAGTTGCTCGTGGTCGCGCCGTTGATCGCTCTGCTCATCGGTCTGGGCGTCTACCCCAAGATCGCGTTGGACGTCATCAACCCGGCGGTCGAAGACTCTCTGTCCTTGATCCACCAAACCGATCCCGTCCCCGAACTGACCGCGGAAGGATCGCGATGACCACGCCGAGTATCGAATACGGCGTGCTGTCGCCGATGCTGATCGTGTTCGCCGTCGCGGTGGCCGGCGTACTGGTGGAGGCGTTCGGGTCGAGCCGAACCCGGTACGGCACCCAGATGGTGCTCAGCCTGAGTGGACTATTAGCAGCATTCATCGCCGTGGTGCGCAACTACGCTACGATCGGGGCCGGGCAGCCGGCGGCGGTGGCTGCGGTTGCCGTCGACCGCCCGGCCCTGATGCTGCAGGGCACCATCGTGTTGTTCGCGATCGTCGGCGTGCTGCTGATCGGGGAACGTCGTCGCGATTCCGATTCCGCCGCTGCAGGTTTGGACGCGTTCACCCCGCAGGCCTCGTCGATCCCGGGCAGCCTCGCTGAGAAGACGGCCACCAAGGCCGCAATCGCCCAGACTGAGGTGTTCCCGCTGACCATGTTCGCCGTCGGCGGCATGATGCTCTTCCCGGCCGCCGGTGATCTGCTGACCATGTTCATCGCACTCGAAGTGTTCTCCCTGCCGCTGTATCTGATGTGCGGCCTGGCCCGGCACCGGCGACTGCTCTCCCAGGAGGCGTCGCTCAAGTACTTTCTGCTGGGCGCGTTCTCCTCGGCATTCTTCCTCTACGGCATGGCGCTGATATACGGCTTCGCCGGCACTCTGAGCCTTACCGGGATCGCCGCGGCCCTCGAGACCCGTTCGGACAACACCACCCTCATTCTCCTCGGCACCGCCCTGGTGACGGTCGCCCTGCTGTTCAAAGTCGGCGCGGTGCCGTTCCACGCGTGGATACCCGATGTGTATCAGGGCGCACCCACCCCCATCACCGCGTTCATGGCGGCCGCCACCAAGGCCGCCGCGTTCGGCGCCCTGCTGAGACTGCTTTACGTCGCGGTACCGGCGCTCAAAGACCAGTGGCGGCCCATGCTGTGGGCTATCGCGATCCTGACCATGATTCTCGGCACGGTGGCCGCGATCGCACAACGAGATGTCAAACGCATGCTCGGGTATTCGGCGGTGGCCCACACCGGCTTCATCCTCGCCGGGGTGGCGGCCGCCAACGACGCCGGCCTGACCGGCACGCTGTTCTATCTGGTGGCCTACGGGTTCAGCACACTGGGGGCTTTCGCCTTCGTCGGCATGATCCGCGGTCGCGACAGAGCCGAAGAGAACGACATCAGCCGCTGGGCGGGTCTGGGCCGGCGTCACCCGGTCGCCGGGGCGGCATTTGCGTTGCTCATGCTGTCCTTTGCCGGTATTCCGCTGACCAGTGGGTTCGTCAGCAAATTCGCCGTCTTCAAGGCCGCAGCCGAGGGTGGAGCGATCCCCCTGGTGGTCATCGGAGTGATCGCCAGTGGCATCGCCGCCTACTTTTATATTCGAGTCATCGTGAAGATGTTCTTCGCCGAATCGCCGCCGGATGCGCCGGACCTGGCACCGGCCGGTCCGATCAGCATCACGGTGGTCGGCCTGACCCTGCTCATCACCTTCATCCTGGGCACCATGCCGCAGCCACTTCTTGATCTCGCCGACCACGCGGCGCGGTTCCTGACGTAGTGACCGCCATCGAGGCCCCGAACTGACGAAGCCGGTCCGCGCCGGGCCGCACTGTGGCACCGTTGTATCCCTACCTTTCCCATCGACTGCCGCACCGAGTTTGAGGATCAAATCCCATTGGCCGAGATGCCTTCCGTTGATGTCGAGCGCCTCCAGCGATCAGGCCGCGATCTCAGCACGATCCCGAAACTTCTTCCGGGATGGCTGTCAGGCGTGATGCCCGCGGGCGTGCAACCGACGGTGTCCGTCGAGAGCGGGGTGGACTCCAACGGAATGTCCTCGGAGACCATCATCCTAACCGGGCGCTGGGAGCAGAACGGCGCTGAGGTCGAGGAGAAATGGGTGGCGCGAGTGGCGCCGACGGCCGACGACGTGCCGGTGTTCCTTCACTACCGGATGGATCATCAGTACGACGTGATCCGGTTGGTGGGCGAACTGACCGACGTGCCGGTGCCGCGGGTGCGCTGGATCGAGCCGACCGGGGAGTTACTGGGCAGTCCGTTCTTCCTGATGGATCTCGTCGAGGGCATCGTTCCGCCCGACGTGATGCCCTACACCTTCGGCGGTAACTGGTTCGCCGATGCCCCTGCAGCCAAGCAACGCGAACTGCAGGACGCGACCATCGAGGTGCTGGCCAAGTTACACGCGATTCCCAGTGCCGCTGAGACGTTCGGTTTCCTCGCCGCCTCCGACCCGCCGGGTGACACCCCGTTACGCCGGCGCCTGAACTGGCTGCGGGCCTGGTACGAATTCGCCGTGCCCGACATCGGGCGCTCCAAATTGGTGGAGACGGCGCTGGGGTGGCTCGAGGGGCACTTCCCCTTCGATGTCGCGGCCGGCGATCCGGTCCTGGCCTGGGGCGACGCCCGCATCGGCAACGTGCTCTACCGAGACTTCCGGCCAGTAGCGGTACTGGACTGGGAGATGGCGGCCGTCGGCCCTCGTGAACTCGACGTGGCGTGGATCATTTTCGCGCACATGGTTTTCCAGGAACTCGGCGGCCTAGCCGGACTACCAGGACTACCGGAGGTGATGCGAGAGGAGGATGTCCGCGCCACCTATCGGGTGCTCACCGGAGTCGAATTGGGTGACCTGCATTGGTTTTACGTCTACTCCGCGGTGATCTGGTGCTGCGTGTTCATGCGTACCGGTGCGCGTCGGGTGCGTTTCGGCGAGATCGACAAACCCGGCGACGTCGAGTCGTTGTTTTATCACGGGGGCCTACTGAAGCGACTACTTGGAGACACCCACTAATGCTGATTGGAGACACCCGCTAATGCTCGGACCACTCGATGAATACCCCGTCCACCAGGTCCCCCAGCCGATCGCCTGGCCGGGATCCTCGGACCGCAACTTCTATGATCGCTCCTACTTCAACGCCCATGACCGCACCGGCGAGATATTTCTGATCACCGGTATCGGCTACTATCCCAACCTCGCGGTCAAGGATGCCTTCGTTCTCGTCTCGCGGCGCGGCGGCGGTAAGTACGGCGGTGACGCCCATCAGCAGACGGCAGTGCATCTGTCCGACGCCATCGACCACAACCGACTGAATCAACATGTCAACGGCTACCGCGTCGAGGTCATCGACCCCCTGCAGACCCTGCGGATCGTCATGGAGGAGACCGAAGGCATCGAGGTCGATCTGACCTGGGAGGGCCTTTTCCCGGTCGTGCAGGAGCAACGCCATGTGCTGCGGGCGGGTAACCGGGTGACCCTCGACGCTCAGCGGTTCGCCCAGTTGGGTTCCTGGAGTGGGCAGATCGTCATCGACGGCACCGAGATCGCCGTCGACCCCGCGACCTGGATCGGAACCCGCGACCGGTCCTGGGGTATCCGCCCGGTCGGTGAGTCCGATCCCGCCGGGCGGCCCGCCGACCCCCCGTTCGAAGGCATGTGGTGGCTTTACGTTCCGATGGCGTTCGACGATTTCGCGATCGTCATCATCCTTCAGGAGGATCCCAGCGGATTCCGCTCACTGAACGACTGCACCCGGATCTGGCGAGACGGCCGGATCGAGCAGTTGGGCTGGCCGCGGGTGAAGATCCACTACCGGTCCGGGACTCGAATTCCCACCGGCGCCACCATCGACGCCACCGATGCCACCGGTGCGCCGGTGCGGTTCGAGATCGAGTCCAAACTTCCGGTGCCCATCCATGTCGGCGGTGGCTACGGTGGCGACTCAGACTGGATCCACGGCGTGTGGAAGGGCGAGAAGTTCACCGAACGGCTCACCTACGACATGAACGATCCGGGCATCATCGGCCGCTCCGGCTTCGGAGTGATCGACCATGTGGGGCGCGCGATCTGCTACGACGACTCCTCGGCCCCGCTGGAAGGCTGGGGGCTCTTCGAACACGGAGCGCTGGGGCGTCACGACCCGTCCGGTTTCGCCGACTGGCTCACCGTCGCACCCTGACCGGCGGTCAGGGAGCTAGTCGCGCAGTTCTTCGACGATTCCCGCCAGTGCGTCGGTCGGGATCGGCCCGGGCTGATAGAGGCAGACGGTGTCGGCCAAGCCCTCGGTGGCCGCGACTCGCCCGCGGATGTGGGCGGCGATC
>Ga0210003_1000443_pt1 | contig 37720 bp, 29 predicted proteins | sample LantaG_FD_182804 | JGI IMG/M metagenome (GOLD analysis project Ga0210003, IMG submission 182804) | Deep subsurface microbial communities from Baltic Sea to uncover new lineages of life (NeLLi) - Landsort_02402 metaG (SPAdes) (version 2) | ecosystem: Environmental > Aquatic > Marine > Oceanic >...
TGATAGTTCAGTTTTATTGTTCCATATTTTTTGTTTAGTTCCTACCATTGTTTTCCCTCTCCCCCCCAAAAACAGGGGGGGTTTTTACTCCTATTCCCTTTTTTCAATTAAACGTCCGTTTAATTTGATCCAAATACTCTCCCGCTCTTAGTAATTAGCACACTTCCAGCTGGAACTATTGATTTTTGTTTTATTGTATAATCACCAGCAATAATTGAATGAGGATATATTGTAACATCATTTTCAATTACAGGATTTTTATTTTGATTATTTCCTATTGAAGTATTTTGATGTAAATGGCAATTTTCACCTATTACTACACCTGGTGCAATTACTAAACCGATTGCGTGAGAAATATAAATTCCTTCACCAATATCTGCTTTGAAACTAATATCACAACAATTTAACGCCTTATTCAATATACTAACCATTCTTGCCATTTTGATATTACCTTTAAGGAAACTCTTTCTTGCCCTATAATACAAATTTTCTGCCCTAAGTTTTCTTCTTATTTCCATTGCATAACCTACAATACCTACAATTATCCTTATCGTAAAGTATCTCCCCCAGAAATATGCAACAGATCGTCCATAGCACTGTAATTAATATCAGGATAATCAACCGTTGTGTAAATAGTAGTATAACTGCAGGTTTCATTGTAGTAATGATCTGTAGCAATGTTAATACCTACTTGATACCCAATCAAAAAAGTTAAGGCGCCAATTACTAATATTGCACCAATCATTAAAATGTACAGTTGCTTTATATTTAGCGTTTCCCAATATTCTTTAGTTTCTTCCATATTCTCTTAACCCCTGGTATAATTATCATTACTAGCTGTATTATCACAAAAAAGGCCACAATAAAAACCAAATTGGTAGCTCCAAACAGTAAAAAGATAAGGCCAAGACCTAATACTGCACCCATCAGATACACTTTAAACTTAATTTCTTGCCAATATGTATCTTCTACATCAACAACTTTAATATCATGGCTCCAAGCTAATACCTCTGTAGTCATGTCATTAATGTTCATTGTCATTTTTTCAATTAAACTTAGTTTCCTATCACTCATCTTTCAAATCCCCATTCCACTATATTTGCTAGTTTATCCCAGAATAGGAATATCAACAAACCGAATACTAAAGCTATTTCTGCTGCCATCTCTGGTACCTCTCAACTTTTCTTCCTATCATTACTAACGGTACATAAGTTCCAGCAATGAAACCTGCCATAAATGAAAGGAGTATTGTTATGATCATTTTCTTATTTCTTGGATTGTAAACATATTTTTGCATATGTAACATTGATATTTTTTGCTGGTTGTTTATACACTAATTGTTTGCCACAACCTTTCAAACACCATCTCTCTCCATTCTTTATTCCTCTATTTCTCATTTTTACCTCTATTTTATGATCTAAACTAAACAGCCAAAACGCTGCGTAACCAATAAAGTATGGAAGAAATGCAGGAGCAATAATTTGGATCATTTGAGCTTGTTTCATTGCATCAGTTACCTGCATTGCTATTTCAAGTGGGGGCGGGTTCTTCCATACCCTGAAATTGTTGATAATTACAAAAAATCTGATTAAACATACTATTAGTAAGCCATTTATGATAGCAAAGCGTGTAATTGGATCTTTTCTCCTGCCATAAAACCAAAATGCTGCACCTATTATGATTAAATTGATAATGAATATTCCTGGCAACCCAACATATTTGTATACAGGGTTTGCTTCAAGAAATGGGAGTAATTCCCAGTTAATAAGTGTTGAAACAAAATCTACTATTAATAAAACAAAAAAGAAAGAAAGGGATATTTTTATCCCTTTGTTGTGCCACAACATCAAATAACCTCTTGGACTTGTACTTTATCCCCTTCTTTCTTCTTGTTAACCCAAACAGCACCGCCACCAACTACCCTAAAATGTGGTTGCCTGTTTTCATCAGTTGCATCATGATTTGGAAATGCTGCAAACTGTAAATCTACCCCACCAAAGGGTATCATAATATTTAGGTATTTTTCACCTACTTTCATTTCTTTCTTTTCCATTTTCTTTCTCCTTGTGCCAATAATGAGCAGCACAATACATTCCTATTGTTGGTGTTCTTGCACATTGCCTATGGTACACTACTGAATTACCTTGGCATCTTTCCCAACTATCTTCAACCTTATTTGACATTCTTTACAGTACCTCTCACCTTCCCTTTTTGTTGTAAAGCGTTGATCACAACCAACACCTTCACACACTTTCTGAAACTTAAATTTTTCAGGACTATACCAAAACATTTTTTATCACCTTTTTTTGTAAATAATAGGCGGAAAACAGGGAAAAGAGGTGGCAGATGGTAGATGCTTTGGCAAAACCCTGTTTTCCTTTACCTATTTGTTTTCAATTTTCACTAATCTTTTTCTTAAAGTACCCAAAGCTCTGCTCAAAGTATCAATTTCTGTTGTAATTGTTTTAAGTTGGATAGATATATTTTCAAAAGCAATATCAATTTCCATTAATTGTGCAAAATCATTACCTTGGTAAAACCTAATGTGTTTCATTTGCGCTCCTTGTAATAGCTTCAATTCTTTCTTGATACAGTTTTTGTATTGTTTCTGCGCTCAGATCTACCATTTTTTTATACCCCCATTAATCCTTGAATGAAACCTACTAAAAAGAAGATCCCATTTACTGTTATACTAATCCAGCCACCAATGATAGCAACCTTCAAAGAACTACTTAATTCACTAAATCTTATTTTTGCCATTATGAAAATACCCCCTTAAATTCTTCACTAGTTCTAAGATCATGTCTGATCTTATCTTGAGATCTTGCAAACTTTGCGTGTTGTCGCCAGTATCTCCCTGCACGTTTAACACTAGAAACATCTTGGTGAGTTAATGTACCAAAATAGTTTTCATATATAGCCAGAAGGCATAAATCTGCTTCAACAGCATCTTTATAACAACTATATACCCATTCTACTCTATCCTTTATTGTTAATAAATAATATCCCATCTTTTTTACCTCTTTTTTTATTTTTCATTTCTTAGTTTTTCAATTACTGAACATCTAACAAAATGACTAATACTGGTAAACCTTTCACCTTCATCATTAGCCATAAGTTCTTTAATTTCTTTAATTTGTTGTTCTGATAACCTTAAATGTAAGGGAACACTAAATTTTTCTTTTTTTTCTATCTCCATTTTAATACTCCTTCCTCATCTTTATATACAATATTTCCATTAATTAATAAATAGATCTGTTTTTTAATTAAAACATCTGATACTGGGTATTCTTTTACAATATGAGCAATAATTTGTTCTTCGTTAAAAATTCCCGAATCTAAAAACCGATTTACTTGTTTTCTTACAGTATCTCTTAACTTTGTATCTATTGAGGGCATAAAAGTATAAATAGTGGTCACATATATAAACATTGTGGTATTACAGTATATACATATAGGTGAGGGGGGTAGGGTGGGGGGGAAGAAGAACCTTATATATATATATATGGTAATCCTTCTTTGTATATAGTATGTGTATTATTGTAGCACAAAATAGGTACTTAACAAAAGAATAAAATGGGTTCCACCCCCCTACCCCCTCACCCCCTATAATATTTACGCTAAAGAATTAAAAATAATTTATTAAGAATTAAAGGATAGAGGCAAAGCCCCTATCCAAGGGTTAGTTGTGGCACTAAAACTTTTTAGGGTTCTAGGGAGTAAACTAAGTATGATTATTATAAAAAGAAAAAAAAAGAAAAAAGTTGTTGGTTGCTTATCTTCGGTTAAACATTGAAACTAAACCAAGAAGAATACTTCCGATTACAGCTACAACGATTAAAGGTACCCAACCAGGAATGGTTCCAACTGCACTTTGTAGTGTGCCTGTTGAATTCCACGCCATTGAACCAACGCCTTGTGATGCGTTTGTTGGATCAAAACCTTCAATAGCTCCAATTTGGGTTTTTGCTTGTGACAATATTAAAAAAGTCACCGCCAAAGCGATAGCTAAACCTGCGATAGCAACGGCCATAGCACTCATTTGACTGAATGCTTGACCTTTCTTGCTAAACCAGTTTTTAAAATTCATTTTTACTTATCGGCTCCGAAACATTGAAACTAATCCTAGTAAAATTGCACCGATTACAGCTACTACTACGAGTGGCACCCAACCAGGGATTCCATCTGCTGCTGTTGATAGTGTGTTAATTGCTGCTGTTGCGTTCGGATCTGCTGCTACTGTTGCGTTTGCTCCAGTTTGGCTCAAGATTAGGAATACTACAACTAATGTAATTGCTAGTCCAGCAATTCCTACTCCAAGGCCAGAAAGTTGGCTAAATACTTGCCCCTTTCTACTAAATATTTTTGGCATTTTCATTTTATTATATCCTCTTACTATTTTTTAGTATATTCATAGGATAAAAAGTATATATATTTGTGTTAACACTAATGCTTGAAAGAAACTGCTAATGCACCAGCAGCTGCAATTAATGTAATGATAAGTGTTAAATCTGATATTAATACCATAACTCTCAATAGAATTGCAAGTGTGAAAGAAATAAAGGCAGTTGCAGCAATAGATTTGTTTGTATCATTAGTAGTAAACATAAAAGAAGTAAAAAATACAACAGTTAAACCCAACAGTATTAACGTGCCAAACCACCCACCCATTAAAACAGTGTTAACGCCTTGTGTAAGTGAAAGTATGCCACCTGAATTTGATACAATTCCTGTTAAATTATATACCATTATCCTTTAAACCTCAACATTAAAAATATTCCAGTTAATGTTATAAACAAAGTTATAGCTATTATTGAAAAGCTTGAGAAAAAAGCAGGGATTCCCAAAGCACTCATTATAGTGTTTGAAATTGTGCCAATATATTCTATAAAGTTTCTCATAGTACGTATTGCAGAAAATGCACCAGTAAATAATGAATTTTCCGAAGTATCAGCATCTACGCCTGTACCAAAAACACGATCAAACATTGTCCTTGAACTTCCATTAGCAGGATTAATTTCATCAGTAATATCAAAATTACCTTCTGGATCATACTGTTCTAAGTTTATATCTGTTCCAAACTCACCATAACTGGTATTAACATCTGAAACAATAAATATCCCTGATACTATTATCAAGGAAAATATCAAAAGTCCAAATACAAATTTATCTAATGCCATTATCTGTTTAACCTATACATTGCTATTATACCTATTATTATTAAAGCCATTATTGCACCCCAGCTAAGGAAAAATATATTCATTATCATTGCAGCTATTAAACCTATTAATAGTAAAAATACAGCAACAACAGGACTCCATATTCCTACCATTGCGGCGGTTGTTAAAAGTAAAAATGTTACAAATACTCCATCTAATCCCCATGTTTTATACTGCCCATCAAAATCTACACTTAATGTTTTGAGAATAAATGTTTTAGTATTATTACCAAACTGTAAATAACTTGTAGCAAGATATGTTCTTCCTGTAACATTTTCAGAGATTGTATAAAAGATTGTACCAGAAGCCACAGCTGTAGGGCATACGTTTGTAAGTTGTGTATCGCCCATTACTTCTTGCCTAATAACTTTTAAACAAACATCTACAGGTGTACTATCACCTTGTGAATATGTGAAGTCAAATGTTTTAGTAGTATTATCAAAAGTTAATGTATGAACAATACCATTATACACATCATAATTATCTTCTAAATAATTACTATCTAAGTTTAACCTAAATGTTTTTGTTGCTGAATTAATTATACTTGGTGTTGTTTCAAGTACTATTTGAGTATTATAATTAAGAATAAACTTATACCATCCACCTAACACTAATTGCCCTAATGCAATACCTGCATCATCTGTGTTTAATATTTCAGTAGTTGTGAAAGTGTTTGTTGCTAAATTGTAACTTAATACATGAATATATACATCTTCAATAGGATTATCATTAAGATCTGTTACAGTAAAAGTTATTTCTGTTGTACTATTCTCTAAGTAAAGGTTAACATTCTTTGTTACATTGTTAAGTGTTGAGTTTTGAAAGTAGTATGTTTTATCTTCATATCCACTTGCTCCATATTCCATTTGTGAATAAAACTGATATTCTGTGTTTGGAAGGTTGATACATACACCAAAGTTTGAACTTGTACCCCAAGTAAGATTAACACTTGTATAACTAGAAATCACATCTACCCATGCTTGGAAATAACCGCTTAAAGTTCCATTAACTTGGTTTAATGTATCTAAATCTATTAAAGTAAAGTTAATTGCTCTAGTAGTATATGTAGTACAATTATCTATTTCTATTGCATATACTGTTTGGTTTTGTGTTACATTCCCAGTATAATTCAAAGTTGAAGAATACAATGTATAATTCCAATAAAATGAAAGATTGGTTTGAGATTCTTCAATATCAGGTGTTATAAAAGTTGAAATATAATTATCATAATTAGGATAAGAAGTTTTTACAGAACTTTTAAGTGTACCATTATATATTAAACTTGCATCTGTGCTTGTTATCATACTGGTTTTGTTTATATTAAAAGTAATAGTTTGTTGTTCTAATTCTGAAACTGCACTTGAATATATTACAGAAGCGTTAGTAGTAGAAAAGTCATATGTTTGTGTAACAATATTAAGATCACCAATACTAGAAAATTTAATAAATGTTTTATTTGTAATATTCCCAACAGTAACCCTTGCTGTATAATCTGTAAGTTTTACTATATTAATTGTAATCCCTGGATCTTCTAAAGTAACAAAATCTAACCAATGATCCCCAAGAATAATATAATCTTTATACTGTGAATTTGTTTCTACTACATTAAGCACTTCATCAGAAGATATTGTTAAATGTTGTGTAGCTGCTGGATTTCTTGGTATATAATTAAATGTGTATCTATCTTGTTCCCTTTCTGTTGTGAATGTATTAAATATACCTGGCGTTTGTGATTCTATCCGTACATAAGATTCACCATACATATTATACCTTAAATAACTGTTAAACAATCCACGATTAACACCATAATCCTGTTTCAATTTTTTGGCAGTATGCCCATCTGCTACAGTTACACTAAGTTGATGATTCCCAACAGATAATCCAGAAGTATCATAACTCAAATTGTACTGGGCTGTTTGTTGGTTTAAATTACCTGCATAAGCTATTTGTGTGCCGTTTATTGAAAGATTATAAGAATAAAGCATGAATGTATCACTTAAATTGAACTGCCCTACAAGGTTACTTCCTAAAGGTAATATCTGATTGTTAGAAAACCCAGATACTATAACTGGATCAACTGTATCAATAAATAAAGTTTGTGGATCAGTTTGGAAACTGCCATCCAATTCTCCAGAACTATCAGAAATATTTGTTACATTAAAATAATATAAATAAGCGTTATCTGTTGTTAGTGGTACATTAAAACCAGTATATCTATTTGTTCCAGCTAATGCAGTAATTGAAGAAGATAAAGTACCATTAAGAAACAAACTTACATTTGCATTAACACTATAATTCCCCGTTATATTAAAATTAATCGTAGAATAAGCATATTGTGTTTCATTTAAAGGATATACTAGACCAGATAAATTAATCTTTTCAGCAATAAGTGGGATGAATTCTGAATAATTGAATCTACTAACATCATCAAAATAATCTTCTGTGGACGCAGCATTAGCTCTGTGAATACCAAACGTAGTTAATGTATTTTGTGCTGCTGAACCCCTATGAACAGCATTAGCTTTCCCTAACGAATCATTAAGATAAAAATTGAACCTATCAACAGTACCATTAAATTCCATTGTAACCTTACTCCATACTCCGTAAGGCACAGCAATCCCTGTACTAGTATATGTTCCTCCTTCATAATCACAAAAGAAATTATCTACACAATTATTTGCAGCCCCACTTTCCCAATATAACATAGCCCCACTAGTCCAACCACCAGCAGTCGTTTTTGCTATAATAGCCTTATAATCTCCCCCAGTAGCACTTAAATATACCCAAGAACTGATATTATAATTTTCACTTATACCTGTATACACTGGTGCGTACAAATCTTCTGCACTAGCTATTTTTCCTGAATATGTACCATTAGAAACTATGGTACTTTCTATAGTACACCCTACCCAATCTGTACAATCATTATCCTCAAAATTATCATAAAACAAATTATCTGCAACTACTATGCTACTAGCTAAACAAAGAATAAGAATAAAAATTAAGGAGAGATACTTTTTCATTGTTGCACACTCCACATTTTATACATTACTATCATTAGTAAAGTGCCAAACACTCCAGTGAGTAAAGGTAAATAAGTGAGAATGTTTGTTGTAAATGTTAATTGGCTACTATATGCTATCATGTTTGGATTTGCTGCAATTCCTTGGTAAATGTTAGAGAACACACCTGAAAAGAATATTACAAATATTAAACCTATTAGAAATAAGGGTATAAATATCGGATGTACTCTTACTAATGCTGCTAATATTAATACTGCTAAAGCCATTCCTATTGCAAGTAATAAGAATGAATTATCTATTACACCAGGAAAATTATCTGTTAAAGATTGAGAAGCAGTTTTACCATTAGCAGTTATTATATCATTTGATTGAAACTGATCATTAATATTACTTACAAACAGGAAGCCAAACAAAGTACTAATACCTAATACTAGTAACATAATACCTACAAAGATTATATCTTGTATGCTTCCTTTCTTATTAATACTTTTTCTTTGCATTTCTTAACCTTGCTTCTAATTTTAATGCACTTGTTTGGTACATGATCCTAATTAATTGTGGTTCACTCATACCTGGAAATTTCATTTTAAGTTCTTTAGATATTTCCTTTGGTATTCTCCAATGTGTTGTTCCTGTACTCTCCCTTGGTCTTGCCATTAGTCACCCATCCTCTTTGTATTTTTGTTCAATTTATACATATCCACAACATCAAACAAAGTTTTTAATACCATGAAACCCATCATTAAATATCCTGCCACACCTAAAATCCACATATAAGTAAACATCTCTTGAGTAAGTGGCAACCCTGAATTTTCTGCAATAGTTGCCATGATAGCAGCTGCATTCATTCCAAGATAAATAGCAATAACCCAGCACCCTCTTTTCAATATTAAATTTACAAATTCGTTCTTAGTAAATTTTCCTGCAAAGAAAGGTAAGAAAAAGAATATACCTATCACAAAAAGTATAAACATTGTAAGAGATATTGCACCTACTGCTTGAATTTCTGTTGGTAATATCTCAACCGTCCACGTTTCAGTATTATTATATTGCCCATCAGTAATATTTGCAACCAATGTTAAAATAGCATAATCAAGATATAATGAAGATCCTAATGTTAAACTGTCCGCAGTTGAAACTTCAGTACCATCAACAAGCCAAGATACTGTTGCATCATTATCTATATCTGTGGTGAAGGTTATTGCAAACATTCTACCTTGAGGTTTAGTTATTTGAATTGTGTTGTTTGTTGGTGGTGTAACTGTATAATTATAATTACTATTTTGTACAGTAGCATTATTACTCCATACAGGATTTGAACATACTGCAGGTTGATCTTCAAGACATGTTACTGCTACAAAATTTATAACGTCATACTTCACATAATTTGAACTGCCAAGCGTTGAATCAGCTTCTGATCCGTTAACTTGCCCTATGGAAGATTCGTTTAATACGTTAATTCCGTTCACGTACCAAAAGAAATTCATTTGCATTGAATCTGTATCATTGAGTGAACTTGTTGCGTACCCTGTTGTTGATTGTAACGTTGTCGGTGCTGTGAGCGGTATTGTAGCGTTTGTGACCCATGGTAACGTGTACTGATAATTGTTCATTGTCACTTGCAACACATTTTCTGGATATAATCCGTAAGGATCAAGTGTGTTCATATTAATCAGGTATTTACCATATATTCCATTTTGTGAAGGTTCCGCTTCTGGTAAATAATGTGACCCGTTAAACCCTAACGATACCCAAGACCCGCCAGGGAACCCTGGATCATCACTTGCCATATATTGAATATTACTAGCCATTAAATTAGTATAATTAGTATTATCAAACGTTAAATAGTTTGTAAGTTCTACAGATTCCCATAAGTTAACTTGTATTTCTGGATTAATAGCTGTCGAATTGAATGTTTGCGATTCGTAATTTCCTGACTGTTTGTACAAGTATAACGGTGCAGATTCATTGTATAATGTAAAAACTTGTGCATCATCCAATACTTCTTCAAATATCATTATTGAATCCATCGTACCCGCATAATCTACAGAACCAGTACCGTAAGAACCTATATAATCATACTCAGTACTTGAATCTCTACCACCAATGTATATTCCTGCACAAGTTTTATCTAATACACCATTAAGATATATTTTTTGAGTAGTTCCATCTGTTACTGCAACAAAATGTGTCCATTCGTCCCATGTAACATTTGTTAAAGAATTACATTGTCTTTGTGATCCCGATAAATCACGCAACGCAGTCTGCCATTTATCTGTTGTGGTAAAAACTGAATAATATTGTTGTGCATGACTACCTTTTGTGAATGCAAGATTAGTACCTGCTGGTTGTACCGTGTCAGGTTTAATCCATGCAGAAAATGTATGATTACCAAACGTTGGATAAAATGTAGATATTCCGTCAATGTTAGTTCCATCAGTTACATAACCTGTTGTATTATCAAGCCCATTACTTAAGAAACTACCACCAGAAACACCTAAAACTTCTTCATTAACATAATCATACGCAGAACCATTATTAAAATTCATTGCAACGTTTGGAAATATTGCTTGATCTGCAAACAATACTTGTTTTTGGTTTGACCAGTATAATACGTTTCGTTCTTCTTCTGTAATAACTCTGTCGAACATGTAGAAATTGTCCATTGATCCGTTAAAATTCCATGATCCATATTGTGATCTTCCTATTCTATGTTGTGTTGTTGGTATAAATTTTGGATAAATTCCTCCTAAAACAACAGTTTCCGTTTTAGTAAGAACATTATTATGATATATTTTCATATCTATTCCATCAAATATGAACGTGAGCATACTCCATTCATCTAACGGTGCTGCTATTGAACTTACGGCGATATCAGAATCAGTACCATTACCTATAAAGAAATAAGGTACACCTGTACCTCCCCACATTTCTATATCTATTGCATATTCGGCTGGTGTAGTAGATATTGCTGAATATAATCCTCCTCTATTATAACCATTAGGTTTTACCCACATATTGATGGTAAAATTAGTACCATCTTCAAGCAATTCATAATCAACTCCTCCTATGTTATAATTTGATCCAGATAATCCATCCATAAAAACCCCTCCAGTTCCATCAATACCGTATGAACTGTTGGTAGGCAATATTGATTCATTAGTAATAGTATGTTGTTGTAATGATTCATCTATTGCTGGATCATCTTCAAAATTTACTATTAATATTGCGTCAGAATCTAAGGTTAATCCATTCCCACTACCCAAATCTGCAATGGTAGTATCATAAAATGTACCGTTAGAAAAATTACTTTCAACAATTTGATATGTAGAAAACCCATTAACTGCTACTTCCCATGATCCAAACCCTGTAGGTGTTGGCACTAAATCTTGTTGCCAAATACCGTTTCTAAGTATGATTGGGTTAGAATAATATGCACTGTTAAACTCAATATTAGCAGGTACGTTAAGTTCTGGGAATGTTACATCATCTACGCTTATTGTATGAAACCCTATAGAAACAGCATTTTGTAATGCTACTTGTGGATTATTAGAAAATATATTATTACCATAATTAACTTCTCCCCATATATTATTAACCACAAAGTTTGGTATTTTAGCTTCTGCTTGTGGTGGTAACACTACGTGTGACGGTGGCCCTGGTGCTATTACCATTACAGAACATAAAGTAATAACTAATATAAACAAAAACACTATCCCTAATTGTACCCTCTTACTTTTTCTTTTCATTTCTTTTTTTATCTCACTATTCCTGGAATTGTGTTTGTATTCTTTACTACTTCTGTTAAACCACCTAAGGCTTGTGTGACACCGTTTGCGTGTTGGTAAGTGTAATATACCGTAACGCCCACAAGTATCAAGCAAAACATAACAGTACCCATCATGATTGCTACGTTTCCATACTTATCCCAAAACCCATTTTGTGCATAATCTCTTGCAGCATCTTGCAATTCTAACGCTGTAAGGAACCCCACATCATAGGGTATTGGATTAAACTCCCCTGTTGGATTTTTGCATTTGAACTCTACTGGGTGATAACCTTCCACACCAGATTGGTACAAGTACACATTTCTCCCAGGGTAAATGTATTGGTATTCTATTGGTTGGATTGTTTTTCGTGCAAATAATAATCTCCATTTGCTTACTCCATCCTCTTTGATTTCTTTTGCTCTTTCCTTTTTTATCTTCACAATGGAATGATCATCCCCTTTTCCTGATCCACCACGTTGCATTATTGTTACTTTATACTTGTACCCCATCATGAAGTACACCACAATGAAACCAGCAAAGATTGCAATAATGAGCAATCCATACCCAAGCCAGTACATTACATCTGGAATGTATGCACTCCAGTTAATATCTATTGGTATTGCCGCCACTAGTTAAACACCCCCATGAAACCCTTTTTCTTTTCTGGTTGGATAGTTTCTGTTTTAGCTTCCACAGATTTGTGGATAGTGTTCAGGTAACTTCTCTCACCATTGTTTAATGCCCGATAATGAGCAGGTTCCGCATGGTTCCTAAACGATCTTATGATCGCACTCATATCTTGTTTCCTAACCCCATACAAATTATAATTTTTCATTAAGTCTAAAATGAATGTTGATACTGATCCTCTTAACTTGTTCAATATTTTTTGTTCATCATAATTACTCATCATTAAGTTTCTTGATAGTAATGGCCTAAGTGAACTTACAAAACTTCTAATACCATACTCATTCATCTTTGGAGAATACTGGCCATACATTGGTTCTCCATTATCTTCCACACCTATTATTTCTGTTTGTGGTACCCATTCCCCATCAATCAAAACTTCATTCCTAAGATCATGCACAGCAGAAGTAATCTGATCTTCCATGTCCTGTTGCCATCTTGTTAACTCACGTTTTGATTCATCATTACTTGATGTTATTTCTGAATGATCCTGTATAAACGCAGCATTAAAAACATCACGTTGCCTTACAAAATCTTGCTCCCTATTTTCTGCATTAATTTGCATTTTTTCTTCCCTATTTTGCCCAAACATTTTTCCCTTTACCTCATAGTGGTCTAACTTCTAACCCTGTTAATTTCTTTGGCTTCTTGCCATGAATATTATATTGGAATGCAACTACTGAAGGTTTGTACTTGTACCCTCTATCCTTTTGTTTATACTGTGGTAACTTCTTTGCTTTCCCTTGTTTAAATCTGAATATTGGTATTGCTGCACCTCTTGGAGTTGGTGAATAAGATATACTAGGAGATGGTGATGGAGATGGAGAGAAACTAGGTGAAGGTGATGGAGATGGCGAGAAACTTATTGATGGTGATGGTGATGGTGAAGGAGAGAAACTAAAAGATGGTGAAGGTGATGGAGAATAACTTGGAGATGTTGAAGGTGAAAAGCTAGGAGATTTACTTGGTGAGAATGATGGTGATCTTCCACCACTACCAGAAATACTTTTAGATATTGCTTTACTAAAACTTGAAGGGCTACTTGGTTTTGGTGAACTACGAGAACCAGAAGAACCGACTAAATTAATTCCTCTTGATGGAGATGGTGAGAACCTAGATGTAGGTAAAGGTGATTTTGTTTGAAGTTCAAATGTTGGCTTTTTTGACCCTCTAATACTCTTACCCAACTCACTATTTCTATTCATTCTGGTTTTAAACGTATTATGTACTTTATCAATATTCTTTCTATGTGTATCAAAAGATTTTTTACCAGGATTTACATTTTTATTTATATCAATATTTACTTCCCTATAACCTCTTTTCATTTCTCCTACTAAATATTTCCTGTTTTTATCAGTTGCAAACTTTGCAAGTCTAAGTCTAGTATCAAATGGCACATCATTTTTTGCAGGAGATTTAACTTTTGTTAATGATATTTTAGAAGGTAAAACATAAGAAGCAGGTTTAATTCCTGTACTTATTTTGGTTATAGTATCTACTGCAGTTGGTGTTGTTGCAGCTACAGTTGGTACTTTCGCTTCTGCTATCGGAAACTTTACTGTATCACCTTTAAAGTTTGGAAAGAAACTTGAGTGAGGGTTTTTAATATTCTTGTACCCTTCTGTTAAAAGGCTATATTCTTTTACAAGTTTTGGTGTTGCTTTTCCTTCATGGATAACTTGCCTTGCTTGTGTTAATAGATCATTATAATCTTTAGTGGTTCTATAAAATACATCAATCTTTCCTTGTTCATTTGGTTTTGGTGTTCCAAAGAATGTTTCTGATTTGTACGGTTTAAACGTACCTTCTAATTTTCCTGCTGTTTGTGTTTTGAATGGTAATACTTGTTCTCCTCTTGGTGTTAATTTAGGTTCACCAGCATAAGGATTCATCTTAAACTGATCATCATAAGCATGAGGATCTGTATATTTTACTAAGTTTTGTGGGATTCCAGCACCAGTTCTAAAACTATTACTTTTACCAAAAGCTTCACTAAAAGTTCCACCAGAAAGTTTAGAGTTATATTTGTATGTTGGTACAACCTTATCCAAGATAATTCCAGTTTCTTTCCCCGAAGCATAAATATCTGCATCACCAAATACCCTTTGTGAATCTGATAATGTTGTTCTTACTCCTTTAGTTTCTACACCTTTCCAACCTTTTAATATTGGCTCATCAAGATATGTGCCTTGGCCACCTGTTCCACCATGAGTAATACTATCTTTTGGTAAGTTTCTAAACCTTGCAATATCCCTCCTACCAGTTTTACTTTCTTTGAATAATTTTATATTCTCATAATCAATATTACTTTTAGGGTTAATGTTTGCTTTATTAATTTCCCTAGTTAATTTCCCTGAATGTTCAGCAAGATACATTGCTTCTTTTGTAGCATATTCTCCACCAGCTCTTAACACGTCAACTTGTGGCCTAACATTAGTAAAGTAATATCTTGTTGCAGGTTTTGGAAGTTGGTTTGAGATATCTATTCCCTGATATAATATTCCACCTTCTGCTACAGTATTGCCCCAAAATGCACCCTTTGCTTTTGGCGTTGTTGCCATTTGATATTCCTGTTTCTTAACTTTATACATTCCATAACCAAGCCCACCTTTAACACCAAGTGAAGTAACTTTTCCAGTAGCGTATGCAACCTTAACACCAGTAGGACTAATTAAACCAGATTTTGCGCCAGCAATTAAAGCTCTCCCACCAACTATCCCACTTACTGCACCTGCTTCTGCAAACGCATAAGGGGCTGCTAATAATAATCCTGTTTTAACTGGATGTTTAACTGGGTAAGAAGTTACTGCTGGGATAAAACCTTTAATGAACTCTCCTTGATTTTCTCTACTTTTAGTTCTTTGTTTTTTATAATATTCTCTAGAAACATCAGTAAATTTTCCAGTTTCAAGATTATAATCTATTCCACTTTGTATAGAAGTATCAGGTATTTTCTTTCTAAATTCACCAACAGGTTCTGCCACAATTTCTCCTGCATCTGCAAAACCTTTGAATGGTTCTGTTGCTACATATCCTAAAAGTGATACTGATTTTTTTACTTCATTATAGGGAGTTTGTGCAAATTTCTTATTATCTCTAATATAATTTTGGGTTTTCCCTTTAGCTTTAAGGCCTAAATTATATCCAATGTTGTGTACACCTTGAATTACTTTGTTTAACTTATCATTCTTTGTATAATCTGGTGTAACTCTTTCTCCCAAAACATTAATGTTTGGATCACCAACAGGTGAGGTTTTACCAAAGTTAGTAATAACAAATTCTTTAGTTTGATTATAATTATCTGAAAGTTGAACTGCTTTTTCACCAAGATAATCTTTAGTTTTTACTTTACCTTTAAGCCCTAAGTTATATCCAATGTTTTGTACTTTTTGAAACCCTTTGTTTAACCAATCACTTCTTGTTATGTTTGGAGTATCTCTTGCTTCAAGAACTCCTGCTGCTGTTTTTCTTTGTGGTAATGGTGTTAAACTAAACACTTCTTGTTTACCTTTGATTGGAAACTCATTAATGTTTCTTCCAAAAAGCATAGTATCTTTCTGGCCAGTTTGTATATTGGTTCTGGTTGAAGCTAATGTAATTCCTTCTTTTGTTCTTATTCCTTGAATACCATTACCAAAACTTTCTGGTTTAACTTCAACTTCTTTTTCTTCACGTTGAATTCTTGAAGGTTTATTACCTAATGTAACTTTGGTAGCTTGAGGTGCTTGACCACCACCAGTAGAAAACCTAATACTTCCACCACCTCTTACTATTTCACTTGCAGGGGATCCTTCACTAGGTTTACCAACCACTAGCCTTTGCTCCATTTTATAGTTAGTCATACCAGTTTTAGTATTAGTAGCACCTTTGGTAATAACAGGTTTTGAAGTAGAAGTTACTGTTGGTTTAGAAGTAGTAGTAGGTTTTGCTTTTGTTGAAATTGATTGTTCAGAAGTTTGTGTAGTTGATCCAGATGATGTTCTTTCGTTTGAACTTGTGCCTTGGTTTGGATTTGCAGGGTTTCTAAGTTCCTTTGCTTCTTTTCTAGTGAATACACGTTTTAAAACTGTTCTCTTTTTTCCACTAATAGTTCTAGTTGTTTTCTTATAGCTAACCAATAGTACACCCTTCTTACTGTTATCATTATGTTAACAATTTTTCATATAAAAAGCCTCACCGAAAGCATATACTTTAACATACTTAAATATATAAACCAACATTCTATCTCTATTAATATGAATGTTAATATCACAATGAGTAAGGAAGAACATTATCTTATTAAGAAACATTGTGAAGAAGAAGGAAAAACTATTTCTGGTTTCTTGCGAAGATTAGCATTAAAAGAAATTAGAGAAAACGGTACAGAGCAAAGGGTTAAAGTTAAGTGGAACATATTTGGGTGAACTATAATGACAGATGAAAATACAAGTGATTGGAACCAACAGCAAGATTTTTCTACTATATTTTTTGAACTGGCAAAGTTTTGCAGGTTATATCAAACACAAGGAAGATTAGAAACATGGTACAGCTTTATCATTTCTAAGGTAAGTCACGCTGCGGGTATATTAACTGAACAGGAATTTGATCAAGTTATTGGTATGGTTTCTGAAATGACAATGGCAAGAGATAATACTTTAAATTGTAAACCACATGAGAAACAAAAGAATGATAGGCTTCTTGCAAGTAGTTTGTTTATGAATGAAGCAAAACTTGATCGGGTAATAAATAGTAAAATGCCATTCCTTAACATTAGAAAACAATCAGATATTGAAGGTTTCTAAATGGTTATGATTAAAGATACAAATGGAACAGAAAGGTTTTCATTACCAACAGAAGCGTATAAGTTTTGTAATAGGATTAAGCAGAAGATACAACATGAAGATCAACAAGTACTAGGAATTATCTGGGGTGGTGTTGGTTCTGGTAAATCTATTCTGGCACAACACTGGGGATATGCAATAGATCCTACCTTAGATATTACTAAGGTTTGTTTCACTAAGGAAGAATTTGTTGATGCTATTATTAACTCAAAGCACCAAGTAGTAATTGCAGATGAAGGTATAAGTATGTTTTTCTCTAGGGCTTCCATGACAAAAGAAGGTAGGTTGATGAGTGAACTTATGGCACAAATAAGACAAAAGAACTTGTGCGTACTCATTTGTGTACCAGATGTAATGAGTATGGATTGGCTTGTACTTAATGCAACCAACTTTGTACTATACGTTTGGGAAAGTAGAAAAGAAATAGGTGGAAGGTTAGTAACTACTAAAGGTAACGCTGCATTGTATCCAGAACTTCCAGGCAACCCATACAAATCAAGGATCATTCAATACATGAGAGTGAAGCGTAAGAGTTTTCATAAGAAATTAAGAAGACCAACAGAGTTTTGTCAGTTTCCTGGAAGTCCGATAGGTGAAACATTCAAACCTGCATGGTATCCAGTTGGTGAAGCAGGATATAAGAAGAAAAAGGAAGCTATCCTTGATAAGTACAAGGATCCAATCAAAAAAGTTCCAGTACGAAACACAGAAGCTAAACTACTAAGACAACAGTATAATATAGCCATGAGTGACGCTCCAGAGAAAACTAAGGCAGAAATAGCTGGAGTTTCCCCTAGAACTATCCGATTATGGAAGAAAATACCCCAAAAATACCCCGAATTGTTTACAAAACGCAGTAATTTGGAAGATTGAGAAGACATTATTTATAATATAGGAGAATAGGCGTGATGATGGTAAACTATATGGAGATGAAAACAAAATGAAGGTCGCAATATATGCAAGGGTTAGTATGACAGATCAAACAACTGAAACTCAACTATATGCATTGAAGAATTATGCTGAAAGAATGGGTTGGGATTATGAAATATTTGAAGAAATTATGAGCACAAGAAAAACTAGGCCAGTACAATATGGATTATATAGTAGGTTACTAAAGAAGGAATATGATGGATTACTGATCTATAAGTTTGATAGATGGGCAAGAAGCACATCTGAATTAGTCAATCATATGAGGGATTTTGAATCGAGAGGAGTTAGATTTATTAGTTATACAGAAAATGTTGATCTTGGAACTTCAACTGGCAAATTACTATTTACTATAATTGCTGCTATGGCTGAATTTGAAAGAGAGTTGATAAGGGAAAGAACTTTGGCTGGTCTTGCAAGAGCAAGGGCTCAAGGTAAAAAGTTAGGAAGGCCAATCAAAGGAAAAGAAAAACCAAAGCCATCTATCAATAAAGTTGCTGAACTTTTCTTAGGCGGAATGAGTATAAGGGATATGGCTAAAGAATTGGGAACTACTAAGTATTGGATTGAGTGGAGTTTAAAGGAAATGAAAGATAGGCCTGATAAGCTAAAGCCCTCTTTTCGTAGGGGGGTTTTTACCCAATAACCTTAACTGTCTGTCAATGTCCGTTTAATTTGATCCAAATACTCTCCCGCTCTTAGTAATTAGCACACTTCCAGCTGGAACTATTGATTTTTGTTTTATTGTATAATCACCAGCAATAATTGAATGAGGATATATTGTAACATCATTTTCAATTACAGGATTTTTATTTTGATTATTTCCTATTGAAGTATTTTGATGTAAATGGCAATTTTCACCTATTACTACACCTGGTGCAATTACTAAACCGATTGCGTGAGAAATATAAATTCCTTCACCAATATCTGCTTTGAAACTAATATCACAACAATTTAACGCCTTATTCAATATACTAACCATTCTTGCCATTTTGATATTACCTTTAAGGAAACTCTTTCTTGCCCTATAATACAAATTTTCTGCCCTAAGTTTTCTTCTTATTTCCATTGCATAACCTACAATACCTACAATTATCCTTATCGTAAAGTATCTCCCCCAGAAATATGCAACAGATCGTCCATAGCACTGTAATTAATATCAGGATAATCAACCGTTGTGTAAATAGTAGTATAACTGCAGGTTTCATTGTAGTAATGATCTGTAGCAATGTTAATACCTACTTGATACCCAATCAAAAAAGTTAAGGCGCCAATTACTAATATTGCACCAATCATTAAAATGTACAGTTGCTTTATATTTAGCGTTTCCCAATATTCTTTAGTTTCTTCCATATTCTCTTAACCCCTGGTATAATTATCATTACTAGCTGTATTATCACAAAAAAGGCCACAATAAAAACCAAATTGGTAGCTCCAAACAGTAAAAAGATAAGGCCAAGACCTAATACTGCACCCATCAGATACACTTTAAACTTAATTTCTTGCCAATATGTATCTTCTACATCAACAACTTTAATATCATGGCTCCAAGCTAATACCTCTGTAGTCATGTCATTAATGTTCATTGTCATTTTTTCAATTAAACTTAGTTTCCTATCACTCATCTTTCAAATCCCCATTCCACTATATTTGCTAGTTTATCCCAGAATAGGAATATCAACAAACCGAATACTAAAGCTATTTCTGCTGCCATCTCTGGTACCTCTCAACTTTTCTTCCTATCATTACTAACGGTACATAAGTTCCAGCAATGAAACCTGCCATAAATGAAAGGAGTATTGTTATGATCATTTTCTTATTTCTTGGATTGTAAACATATTTTTGCATATGTAACATTGATATTTTTTGCTGGTTGTTTATACACTAATTGTTTGCCACAACCTTTCAAACACCATCTCTCTCCATTCTTTATTCCTCTATTTCTCATTTTTACCTCTATTTTATGATCTAAACTAAACAGCCAAAACGCTGCGTAACCAATAAAGTATGGAAGAAATGCAGGAGCAATAATTTGGATCATTTGAGCTTGTTTCATTGCATCAGTTACCTGCATTGCTATTTCAAGTGGGGGCGGGTTCTTCCATACCCTGAAATTGTTGATAATTACAAAAAATCTGATTAAACATACTATTAGTAAGCCATTTATGATAGCAAAGCGTGTAATTGGATCTTTTCTCCTGCCATAAAACCAAAATGCTGCACCTATTATGATTAAATTGATAATGAATATTCCTGGCAACCCAACATATTTGTATACAGGGTTTGCTTCAAGAAATGGGAGTAATTCCCAGTTAATAAGTGTTGAAACAAAATCTACTATTAATAAAACAAAAAAGAAAGAAAGGGATATTTTTATCCCTTTGTTGTGCCACAACATCAAATAACCTCTTGGACTTGTACTTTATCCCCTTCTTTCTTCTTGTTAACCCAAACAGCACCGCCACCAACTACCCTAAAATGTGGTTGCCTGTTTTCATCAGTTGCATCATGATTTGGAAATGCTGCAAACTGTAAATCTACCCCACCAAAGGGTATCATAATATTTAGGTATTTTTCACCTACTTTCATTTCTTTCTTTTCCATTTTCTTTCTCCTTGTGCCAATAATGAGCAGCACAATACATTCCTATTGTTGGTGTTCTTGCACATTGCCTATGGTACACTACTGAATTACCTTGGCATCTTTCCCAACTATCTTCAACCTTATTTGACATTCTTTACAGTACCTCTCACCTTCCCTTTTTGTTGTAAAGCGTTGATCACAACCAACACCTTCACACACTTTCTGAAACTTAAATTTTTCAGGACTATACCAAAACATTTTTTATCACCTTTTTTTGTAAATAATAGGCGGAAAACAGGGAAAAGAGGTGGCAGATGGTAGATGCTTTGGCAAAACCCTGTTTTCCTTTACCTATTTGTTTTCAATTTTCACTAATCTTTTTCTTAAAGTACCCAAAGCTCTGCTCAAAGTATCAATTTCTGTTGTAATTGTTTTAAGTTGGATAGATATATTTTCAAAAGCAATATCAATTTCCATTAATTGTGCAAAATCATTACCTTGGTAAAACCTAATGTGTTTCATTTGCGCTCCTTGTAATAGCTTCAATTCTTTCTTGATACAGTTTTTGTATTGTTTCTGCGCTCAGATCTACCATTTTTTTATACCCCCATTAATCCTTGAATGAAACCTACTAAAAAGAAGATCCCATTTACTGTTATACTAATCCAGCCACCAATGATAGCAACCTTCAAAGAACTACTTAATTCACTAAATCTTATTTTTGCCATTATGAAAATACCCCCTTAAATTCTTCACTAGTTCTAAGATCATGTCTGATCTTATCTTGAGATCTTGCAAACTTTGCGTGTTGTCGCCAGTATCTCCCTGCACGTTTAACACTAGAAACATCTTGGTGAGTTAATGTACCAAAATAGTTTTCATATATAGCCAGAAGGCATAAATCTGCTTCAACAGCATCTTTATAACAACTATATACCCATTCTACTCTATCCTTTATTGTTAATAAATAATATCCCATCTTTTTTACCTCTTTTTTTATTTTTCATTTCTTAGTTTTTCAATTACTGAACATCTAACAAAATGACTAATACTGGTAAACCTTTCACCTTCATCATTAGCCATAAGTTCTTTAATTTCTTTAATTTGTTGTTCTGATAACCTTAAATGTAAGGGAACACTAAATTTTTCTTTTTTTTCTATCTCCATTTTAATACTCCTTCCTCATCTTTATATACAATATTTCCATTAATTAATAAATAGATCTGTTTTTTAATTAAAACATCTGATACTGGGTATTCTTTTACAATATGAGCAATAATTTGTTCTTCGTTAAAAATTCCCGAATCTAAAAACCGATTTACTTGTTTTCTTACAGTATCTCTTAACTTTGTATCTATTGAGGGCATAAAAGTATAAATAGTGGTCACATATATAAACATTGTGGTATTACAGTATATACATATAGGTGAGGGGGGTAGGGTGGGGGGGAAGAAGAACCTTATATATATATATATGGTAATCCTTCTTTGTATATAGTATGTGTATTATTGTAGCACAAAATAGGTACTTAACAAAAGAATAAAATGGGTTCCACCCCCCTACCCCCTCACCCCCTATAATATTTACGCTAAAGAATTAAAAATAATTTATTAAGAATTAAAGGATAGAGGCAAAGCCCCTATCCAAGGGTTAGTTGTGGCACTAAAACTTTTTAGGGTTCTAGGGAGTAAACTAAGTATGATTATTATAAAAAGAAAAAAAAAGAAAAAAGTTGTTGGTTGCTTATCTTCGGTTAAACATTGAAACTAAACCAAGAAGAATACTTCCGATTACAGCTACAACGATTAAAGGTACCCAACCAGGAATGGTTCCAACTGCACTTTGTAGTGTGCCTGTTGAATTCCACGCCATTGAACCAACGCCTTGTGATGCGTTTGTTGGATCAAAACCTTCAATAGCTCCAATTTGGGTTTTTGCTTGTGACAATATTAAAAAAGTCACCGCCAAAGCGATAGCTAAACCTGCGATAGCAACGGCCATAGCACTCATTTGACTGAATGCTTGACCTTTCTTGCTAAACCAGTTTTTAAAATTCATTTTTACTTATCGGCTCCGAAACATTGAAACTAATCCTAGTAAAATTGCACCGATTACAGCTACTACTACGAGTGGCACCCAACCAGGGATTCCATCTGCTGCTGTTGATAGTGTGTTAATTGCTGCTGTTGCGTTCGGATCTGCTGCTACTGTTGCGTTTGCTCCAGTTTGGCTCAAGATTAGGAATACTACAACTAATGTAATTGCTAGTCCAGCAATTCCTACTCCAAGGCCAGAAAGTTGGCTAAATACTTGCCCCTTTCTACTAAATATTTTTGGCATTTTCATTTTATTATATCCTCTTACTATTTTTTAGTATATTCATAGGATAAAAAGTATATATATTTGTGTTAACACTAATGCTTGAAAGAAACTGCTAATGCACCAGCAGCTGCAATTAATGTAATGATAAGTGTTAAATCTGATATTAATACCATAACTCTCAATAGAATTGCAAGTGTGAAAGAAATAAAGGCAGTTGCAGCAATAGATTTGTTTGTATCATTAGTAGTAAACATAAAAGAAGTAAAAAATACAACAGTTAAACCCAACAGTATTAACGTGCCAAACCACCCACCCATTAAAACAGTGTTAACGCCTTGTGTAAGTGAAAGTATGCCACCTGAATTTGATACAATTCCTGTTAAATTATATACCATTATCCTTTAAACCTCAACATTAAAAATATTCCAGTTAATGTTATAAACAAAGTTATAGCTATTATTGAAAAGCTTGAGAAAAAAGCAGGGATTCCCAAAGCACTCATTATAGTGTTTGAAATTGTGCCAATATATTCTATAAAGTTTCTCATAGTACGTATTGCAGAAAATGCACCAGTAAATAATGAATTTTCCGAAGTATCAGCATCTACGCCTGTACCAAAAACACGATCAAACATTGTCCTTGAACTTCCATTAGCAGGATTAATTTCATCAGTAATATCAAAATTACCTTCTGGATCATACTGTTCTAAGTTTATATCTGTTCCAAACTCACCATAACTGGTATTAACATCTGAAACAATAAATATCCCTGATACTATTATCAAGGAAAATATCAAAAGTCCAAATACAAATTTATCTAATGCCATTATCTGTTTAACCTATACATTGCTATTATACCTATTATTATTAAAGCCATTATTGCACCCCAGCTAAGGAAAAATATATTCATTATCATTGCAGCTATTAAACCTATTAATAGTAAAAATACAGCAACAACAGGACTCCATATTCCTACCATTGCGGCGGTTGTTAAAAGTAAAAATGTTACAAATACTCCATCTAATCCCCATGTTTTATACTGCCCATCAAAATCTACACTTAATGTTTTGAGAATAAATGTTTTAGTATTATTACCAAACTGTAAATAACTTGTAGCAAGATATGTTCTTCCTGTAACATTTTCAGAGATTGTATAAAAGATTGTACCAGAAGCCACAGCTGTAGGGCATACGTTTGTAAGTTGTGTATCGCCCATTACTTCTTGCCTAATAACTTTTAAACAAACATCTACAGGTGTACTATCACCTTGTGAATATGTGAAGTCAAATGTTTTAGTAGTATTATCAAAAGTTAATGTATGAACAATACCATTATACACATCATAATTATCTTCTAAATAATTACTATCTAAGTTTAACCTAAATGTTTTTGTTGCTGAATTAATTATACTTGGTGTTGTTTCAAGTACTATTTGAGTATTATAATTAAGAATAAACTTATACCATCCACCTAACACTAATTGCCCTAATGCAATACCTGCATCATCTGTGTTTAATATTTCAGTAGTTGTGAAAGTGTTTGTTGCTAAATTGTAACTTAATACATGAATATATACATCTTCAATAGGATTATCATTAAGATCTGTTACAGTAAAAGTTATTTCTGTTGTACTATTCTCTAAGTAAAGGTTAACATTCTTTGTTACATTGTTAAGTGTTGAGTTTTGAAAGTAGTATGTTTTATCTTCATATCCACTTGCTCCATATTCCATTTGTGAATAAAACTGATATTCTGTGTTTGGAAGGTTGATACATACACCAAAGTTTGAACTTGTACCCCAAGTAAGATTAACACTTGTATAACTAGAAATCACATCTACCCATGCTTGGAAATAACCGCTTAAAGTTCCATTAACTTGGTTTAATGTATCTAAATCTATTAAAGTAAAGTTAATTGCTCTAGTAGTATATGTAGTACAATTATCTATTTCTATTGCATATACTGTTTGGTTTTGTGTTACATTCCCAGTATAATTCAAAGTTGAAGAATACAATGTATAATTCCAATAAAATGAAAGATTGGTTTGAGATTCTTCAATATCAGGTGTTATAAAAGTTGAAATATAATTATCATAATTAGGATAAGAAGTTTTTACAGAACTTTTAAGTGTACCATTATATATTAAACTTGCATCTGTGCTTGTTATCATACTGGTTTTGTTTATATTAAAAGTAATAGTTTGTTGTTCTAATTCTGAAACTGCACTTGAATATATTACAGAAGCGTTAGTAGTAGAAAAGTCATATGTTTGTGTAACAATATTAAGATCACCAATACTAGAAAATTTAATAAATGTTTTATTTGTAATATTCCCAACAGTAACCCTTGCTGTATAATCTGTAAGTTTTACTATATTAATTGTAATCCCTGGATCTTCTAAAGTAACAAAATCTAACCAATGATCCCCAAGAATAATATAATCTTTATACTGTGAATTTGTTTCTACTACATTAAGCACTTCATCAGAAGATATTGTTAAATGTTGTGTAGCTGCTGGATTTCTTGGTATATAATTAAATGTGTATCTATCTTGTTCCCTTTCTGTTGTGAATGTATTAAATATACCTGGCGTTTGTGATTCTATCCGTACATAAGATTCACCATACATATTATACCTTAAATAACTGTTAAACAATCCACGATTAACACCATAATCCTGTTTCAATTTTTTGGCAGTATGCCCATCTGCTACAGTTACACTAAGTTGATGATTCCCAACAGATAATCCAGAAGTATCATAACTCAAATTGTACTGGGCTGTTTGTTGGTTTAAATTACCTGCATAAGCTATTTGTGTGCCGTTTATTGAAAGATTATAAGAATAAAGCATGAATGTATCACTTAAATTGAACTGCCCTACAAGGTTACTTCCTAAAGGTAATATCTGATTGTTAGAAAACCCAGATACTATAACTGGATCAACTGTATCAATAAATAAAGTTTGTGGATCAGTTTGGAAACTGCCATCCAATTCTCCAGAACTATCAGAAATATTTGTTACATTAAAATAATATAAATAAGCGTTATCTGTTGTTAGTGGTACATTAAAACCAGTATATCTATTTGTTCCAGCTAATGCAGTAATTGAAGAAGATAAAGTACCATTAAGAAACAAACTTACATTTGCATTAACACTATAATTCCCCGTTATATTAAAATTAATCGTAGAATAAGCATATTGTGTTTCATTTAAAGGATATACTAGACCAGATAAATTAATCTTTTCAGCAATAAGTGGGATGAATTCTGAATAATTGAATCTACTAACATCATCAAAATAATCTTCTGTGGACGCAGCATTAGCTCTGTGAATACCAAACGTAGTTAATGTATTTTGTGCTGCTGAACCCCTATGAACAGCATTAGCTTTCCCTAACGAATCATTAAGATAAAAATTGAACCTATCAACAGTACCATTAAATTCCATTGTAACCTTACTCCATACTCCGTAAGGCACAGCAATCCCTGTACTAGTATATGTTCCTCCTTCATAATCACAAAAGAAATTATCTACACAATTATTTGCAGCCCCACTTTCCCAATATAACATAGCCCCACTAGTCCAACCACCAGCAGTCGTTTTTGCTATAATAGCCTTATAATCTCCCCCAGTAGCACTTAAATATACCCAAGAACTGATATTATAATTTTCACTTATACCTGTATACACTGGTGCGTACAAATCTTCTGCACTAGCTATTTTTCCTGAATATGTACCATTAGAAACTATGGTACTTTCTATAGTACACCCTACCCAATCTGTACAATCATTATCCTCAAAATTATCATAAAACAAATTATCTGCAACTACTATGCTACTAGCTAAACAAAGAATAAGAATAAAAATTAAGGAGAGATACTTTTTCATTGTTGCACACTCCACATTTTATACATTACTATCATTAGTAAAGTGCCAAACACTCCAGTGAGTAAAGGTAAATAAGTGAGAATGTTTGTTGTAAATGTTAATTGGCTACTATATGCTATCATGTTTGGATTTGCTGCAATTCCTTGGTAAATGTTAGAGAACACACCTGAAAAGAATATTACAAATATTAAACCTATTAGAAATAAGGGTATAAATATCGGATGTACTCTTACTAATGCTGCTAATATTAATACTGCTAAAGCCATTCCTATTGCAAGTAATAAGAATGAATTATCTATTACACCAGGAAAATTATCTGTTAAAGATTGAGAAGCAGTTTTACCATTAGCAGTTATTATATCATTTGATTGAAACTGATCATTAATATTACTTACAAACAGGAAGCCAAACAAAGTACTAATACCTAATACTAGTAACATAATACCTACAAAGATTATATCTTGTATGCTTCCTTTCTTATTAATACTTTTTCTTTGCATTTCTTAACCTTGCTTCTAATTTTAATGCACTTGTTTGGTACATGATCCTAATTAATTGTGGTTCACTCATACCTGGAAATTTCATTTTAAGTTCTTTAGATATTTCCTTTGGTATTCTCCAATGTGTTGTTCCTGTACTCTCCCTTGGTCTTGCCATTAGTCACCCATCCTCTTTGTATTTTTGTTCAATTTATACATATCCACAACATCAAACAAAGTTTTTAATACCATGAAACCCATCATTAAATATCCTGCCACACCTAAAATCCACATATAAGTAAACATCTCTTGAGTAAGTGGCAACCCTGAATTTTCTGCAATAGTTGCCATGATAGCAGCTGCATTCATTCCAAGATAAATAGCAATAACCCAGCACCCTCTTTTCAATATTAAATTTACAAATTCGTTCTTAGTAAATTTTCCTGCAAAGAAAGGTAAGAAAAAGAATATACCTATCACAAAAAGTATAAACATTGTAAGAGATATTGCACCTACTGCTTGAATTTCTGTTGGTAATATCTCAACCGTCCACGTTTCAGTATTATTATATTGCCCATCAGTAATATTTGCAACCAATGTTAAAATAGCATAATCAAGATATAATGAAGATCCTAATGTTAAACTGTCCGCAGTTGAAACTTCAGTACCATCAACAAGCCAAGATACTGTTGCATCATTATCTATATCTGTGGTGAAGGTTATTGCAAACATTCTACCTTGAGGTTTAGTTATTTGAATTGTGTTGTTTGTTGGTGGTGTAACTGTATAATTATAATTACTATTTTGTACAGTAGCATTATTACTCCATACAGGATTTGAACATACTGCAGGTTGATCTTCAAGACATGTTACTGCTACAAAATTTATAACGTCATACTTCACATAATTTGAACTGCCAAGCGTTGAATCAGCTTCTGATCCGTTAACTTGCCCTATGGAAGATTCGTTTAATACGTTAATTCCGTTCACGTACCAAAAGAAATTCATTTGCATTGAATCTGTATCATTGAGTGAACTTGTTGCGTACCCTGTTGTTGATTGTAACGTTGTCGGTGCTGTGAGCGGTATTGTAGCGTTTGTGACCCATGGTAACGTGTACTGATAATTGTTCATTGTCACTTGCAACACATTTTCTGGATATAATCCGTAAGGATCAAGTGTGTTCATATTAATCAGGTATTTACCATATATTCCATTTTGTGAAGGTTCCGCTTCTGGTAAATAATGTGACCCGTTAAACCCTAACGATACCCAAGACCCGCCAGGGAACCCTGGATCATCACTTGCCATATATTGAATATTACTAGCCATTAAATTAGTATAATTAGTATTATCAAACGTTAAATAGTTTGTAAGTTCTACAGATTCCCATAAGTTAACTTGTATTTCTGGATTAATAGCTGTCGAATTGAATGTTTGCGATTCGTAATTTCCTGACTGTTTGTACAAGTATAACGGTGCAGATTCATTGTATAATGTAAAAACTTGTGCATCATCCAATACTTCTTCAAATATCATTATTGAATCCATCGTACCCGCATAATCTACAGAACCAGTACCGTAAGAACCTATATAATCATACTCAGTACTTGAATCTCTACCACCAATGTATATTCCTGCACAAGTTTTATCTAATACACCATTAAGATATATTTTTTGAGTAGTTCCATCTGTTACTGCAACAAAATGTGTCCATTCGTCCCATGTAACATTTGTTAAAGAATTACATTGTCTTTGTGATCCCGATAAATCACGCAACGCAGTCTGCCATTTATCTGTTGTGGTAAAAACTGAATAATATTGTTGTGCATGACTACCTTTTGTGAATGCAAGATTAGTACCTGCTGGTTGTACCGTGTCAGGTTTAATCCATGCAGAAAATGTATGATTACCAAACGTTGGATAAAATGTAGATATTCCGTCAATGTTAGTTCCATCAGTTACATAACCTGTTGTATTATCAAGCCCATTACTTAAGAAACTACCACCAGAAACACCTAAAACTTCTTCATTAACATAATCATACGCAGAACCATTATTAAAATTCATTGCAACGTTTGGAAATATTGCTTGATCTGCAAACAATACTTGTTTTTGGTTTGACCAGTATAATACGTTTCGTTCTTCTTCTGTAATAACTCTGTCGAACATGTAGAAATTGTCCATTGATCCGTTAAAATTCCATGATCCATATTGTGATCTTCCTATTCTATGTTGTGTTGTTGGTATAAATTTTGGATAAATTCCTCCTAAAACAACAGTTTCCGTTTTAGTAAGAACATTATTATGATATATTTTCATATCTATTCCATCAAATATGAACGTGAGCATACTCCATTCATCTAACGGTGCTGCTATTGAACTTACGGCGATATCAGAATCAGTACCATTACCTATAAAGAAATAAGGTACACCTGTACCTCCCCACATTTCTATATCTATTGCATATTCGGCTGGTGTAGTAGATATTGCTGAATATAATCCTCCTCTATTATAACCATTAGGTTTTACCCACATATTGATGGTAAAATTAGTACCATCTTCAAGCAATTCATAATCAACTCCTCCTATGTTATAATTTGATCCAGATAATCCATCCATAAAAACCCCTCCAGTTCCATCAATACCGTATGAACTGTTGGTAGGCAATATTGATTCATTAGTAATAGTATGTTGTTGTAATGATTCATCTATTGCTGGATCATCTTCAAAATTTACTATTAATATTGCGTCAGAATCTAAGGTTAATCCATTCCCACTACCCAAATCTGCAATGGTAGTATCATAAAATGTACCGTTAGAAAAATTACTTTCAACAATTTGATATGTAGAAAACCCATTAACTGCTACTTCCCATGATCCAAACCCTGTAGGTGTTGGCACTAAATCTTGTTGCCAAATACCGTTTCTAAGTATGATTGGGTTAGAATAATATGCACTGTTAAACTCAATATTAGCAGGTACGTTAAGTTCTGGGAATGTTACATCATCTACGCTTATTGTATGAAACCCTATAGAAACAGCATTTTGTAATGCTACTTGTGGATTATTAGAAAATATATTATTACCATAATTAACTTCTCCCCATATATTATTAACCACAAAGTTTGGTATTTTAGCTTCTGCTTGTGGTGGTAACACTACGTGTGACGGTGGCCCTGGTGCTATTACCATTACAGAACATAAAGTAATAACTAATATAAACAAAAACACTATCCCTAATTGTACCCTCTTACTTTTTCTTTTCATTTCTTTTTTTATCTCACTATTCCTGGAATTGTGTTTGTATTCTTTACTACTTCTGTTAAACCACCTAAGGCTTGTGTGACACCGTTTGCGTGTTGGTAAGTGTAATATACCGTAACGCCCACAAGTATCAAGCAAAACATAACAGTACCCATCATGATTGCTACGTTTCCATACTTATCCCAAAACCCATTTTGTGCATAATCTCTTGCAGCATCTTGCAATTCTAACGCTGTAAGGAACCCCACATCATAGGGTATTGGATTAAACTCCCCTGTTGGATTTTTGCATTTGAACTCTACTGGGTGATAACCTTCCACACCAGATTGGTACAAGTACACATTTCTCCCAGGGTAAATGTATTGGTATTCTATTGGTTGGATTGTTTTTCGTGCAAATAATAATCTCCATTTGCTTACTCCATCCTCTTTGATTTCTTTTGCTCTTTCCTTTTTTATCTTCACAATGGAATGATCATCCCCTTTTCCTGATCCACCACGTTGCATTATTGTTACTTTATACTTGTACCCCATCATGAAGTACACCACAATGAAACCAGCAAAGATTGCAATAATGAGCAATCCATACCCAAGCCAGTACATTACATCTGGAATGTATGCACTCCAGTTAATATCTATTGGTATTGCCGCCACTAGTTAAACACCCCCATGAAACCCTTTTTCTTTTCTGGTTGGATAGTTTCTGTTTTAGCTTCCACAGATTTGTGGATAGTGTTCAGGTAACTTCTCTCACCATTGTTTAATGCCCGATAATGAGCAGGTTCCGCATGGTTCCTAAACGATCTTATGATCGCACTCATATCTTGTTTCCTAACCCCATACAAATTATAATTTTTCATTAAGTCTAAAATGAATGTTGATACTGATCCTCTTAACTTGTTCAATATTTTTTGTTCATCATAATTACTCATCATTAAGTTTCTTGATAGTAATGGCCTAAGTGAACTTACAAAACTTCTAATACCATACTCATTCATCTTTGGAGAATACTGGCCATACATTGGTTCTCCATTATCTTCCACACCTATTATTTCTGTTTGTGGTACCCATTCCCCATCAATCAAAACTTCATTCCTAAGATCATGCACAGCAGAAGTAATCTGATCTTCCATGTCCTGTTGCCATCTTGTTAACTCACGTTTTGATTCATCATTACTTGATGTTATTTCTGAATGATCCTGTATAAACGCAGCATTAAAAACATCACGTTGCCTTACAAAATCTTGCTCCCTATTTTCTGCATTAATTTGCATTTTTTCTTCCCTATTTTGCCCAAACATTTTTCCCTTTACCTCATAGTGGTCTAACTTCTAACCCTGTTAATTTCTTTGGCTTCTTGCCATGAATATTATATTGGAATGCAACTACTGAAGGTTTGTACTTGTACCCTCTATCCTTTTGTTTATACTGTGGTAACTTCTTTGCTTTCCCTGGTTTAAATCTGAATATTGGTATTGCTGATGCTCTAGGTTGTGGTGATGGTGAATAAGATATACTAGGAGATGTTGATGGGGATGGTGAAGCACTAGGGCTTACTGATGGTGAGAAAGAAACACTAGGTGATGGTGATGGAGATGGTGAGAAACTAAAAGATGGGGATGGAGAATAACTTGGAGATGGTGACGGTGAAAAGCTTGGAGATTTACTTGGTGAGAAAGATGGTGATCTTCCACCACTTCCAGAAACACTTTTAGATATTGCTTTACTAAAACTGGACGGTTTAGATGGACTATGAGAACCATAAGAACCAACTAAATTAATTCCCCTTGGTGAAGATGATGGTGAGAACCTAGATGTTGGTAAAGGTGATTTAGTTTGAAGTTTAAATGTGGGCTTTTTTGAATCCATAATACTATCAAACAGTTTACTATTTCTATTCATTCTTATAGTAAATCTATTATGCACATTCATCACATCACTAACAGTTTCACTATTTTTATACCCAATTTTTGATTCTCCTTTAATAGTTCTAAGATTAGTTTCATGTGCAAATCTTGATAACCTTAATCTAGTATTAAAAGGAACATCATTTTTTGCAGGAGATTTAACTTTTGTTAATGATATTTTAGAAGGTAAAACATAAGAAGCAGGTTTAATTCCTGTACTTATTCTTGTTATAGTATCTATAGTAGTTGGTGTTGTTGCAGCTACTGCTGGTACTTTCGCTTCTGCTATTGGAAACTTAACTGTATCACCTTTAAAGTTTGGAAAGAAACTTGAATGTGGATCTTTAATATTCTTGTACCCTTCCGTTAAAAGATCATATTCCTTTACAAGTTTTGGTGTTGCTTTCCCTTCATACATAACTTGCCTTGCTTGTGTTAATAGATCGTTATAATCTTTAGTGGTTCTATAAAATACATCAACCTTTCCTTGTTCATTTGGTTTTGGAGTACCAAAGAATGTTTCTGATTTATACGGTTTAAATGTACCTTCTAATTTTCCTGCTGTTTGTGTTTTGAAAGGTAATGTTTGTTCTCCTCTTGGTGTAAGTTGTGGTTCACCAGTAAAAGGATTCATCTTGAACTGATCATCATACGCATGGGGATCAGTATATTTTACTAGGTTTTGTGGGATTCCAGCACCAGTTCTGAAACTATTGCTTTTACCAAACGCTTCACTAAAAGTTCCACCTGATAATTGAGTGTTATATTTGTATGTTGGTACAACCTTATCTAAAATAATCCCTGTTTCTTTCCCAGAAGCGTAAATATCTGCATCTCCAAATACTCTTGGTGAATCAGTTAAAGTTGTTCTTACTCCTTTTGCTTCTACACCTTTCCAACCTTTTAATATTGGCTCATCTAAATAAGTGCCTTGCCCTGCTGTTCCACCATGAGTAATACTATCTTTAGGTAAGTTTCTAAACCTTGTAATATCTCTTTTACCAGTTTTACTTTCTTTGAATAACTTTATATTTTCATAATCAATATTACTTTTAGGGTTAATATCTGCCTTAACAATTTCCCTAGTTAATTTCCCTGAATGTTCTGCAAGATACATTGCTTCTTTTGTAGCATATTCTCCACCAGCCCTTAACACATCAACTTGTGGCCTAACATTAGTAAAGTAATATCTGGTTGCAGGTTTTGGAAGTTGGTTTGATATATCCATGCCTTGATATAGTATTACACCTTCCGCTACAGTACCACCCCAAAATGCACCCTTACCTTTTGGCGTTGTTGCCATTGAATATTCTTGTTTCTTAACTTTATACATTCCATAACCAAGACCAGCTTTAACTCCTAATGAAGTAACCTTACCAGTAGCATATGCAACCTTAACACCAGTAGGACTAATAAGGCCAGTTCTTGCACCAGCAATTAAAGCTCTGCCACCAACTATCCCACTTACTGCACCCACTTCTGCAAACGCATAAGGTGCTGCTAATAATAATCCAGTTTTAACTGGATGTTTAACTGGGTAAGAAGTTACTGCTGGGATAAAACCTTTAAGGAACTCTCCTTGATTTTCTCTACTTTTAGTTCTTTGTTTTGTATAATATTCTCTAGAAACATCAGTAAATTTTCCAGTTTCAAGATTATAATCTATTCCACTTTGTATAGAAGTATCAGGTATTTTCTTTCTAAACTCTCCAACTGGTTCTGCCACACTTTCTCCTGCATCTGCAAGGCCCCTGAAAGGTTCTGTTGCTACATATCCTAAAAGTGATACAGCTTTCTTTCCTTCTTTGAAGTAAGATGTTTTTGCCAATTCCTTACTATCTCTTATAACATTTTGAGTTTTAACTTTAGCTTTAAGCCCTAGGTTGTAACCAATGTTATGTACTCCTTGAATTACTTTGTTTAACTTATCATTCTTTGTATAATTTTGGGTAACTCTTTCTCCTAAAACATTAATGTTTGTATCACCAACAGGAGAAGTTTTACCAAAGTTTGTTATTACAAATTCTTTAGTTTGTTTATAATTATCTGAAAGTTGAACTGCCTTTTCCCCAAGATAATCTTGAGTTTTTACTTTACCTTTAAGCCCTAAGTTGAATCCTATATTACGCACACCTTGAATAGCTCTGTTTAATCTATTACTTCTGGTATGGTTTGGAGTATTTCTTGCTTCAAGAACTCCTGCTGCTGGTTTTCTTTGTGGTGGTTGCGGTAATGGTTTTACACTAAATATTTCTTGTGTACCTTTGATTGGAAATTCGTTAATGTTTCTACCAAAAAGCATAGTATCTTTCTGGCCAGTATTAATATTGGTTCTGGTTGAAGCTAATGTAATTCCTTCTTTTGTTCTTATTCCTTGAATACCATTACCAAAACTTTCAGGTTTAACTTCAACTTCTTTTTCTTCACGCTGAATCCTTGAAGGTTTATCACCTAACGTTACTTTAGTAGCTTGTGGTGCTTGGCCACCGCCAGTAGAAAACCTAATACTTCCACCACCTTTAATGATTTCACTTGCTGGAGATCCTTCACTAGGTTTACCAACCGTTAACCTTTGCTCCATTTTATAGTTAGTCATGCCAGTTTTAGCATTAGTAGATCCAGTAGTTACAACTGGTTTAGAAGTAGAAGTTACTGATGGTTTAGTTTGAGAAGGTAATGCACTTGTAGTAGTTGTTTGTTCAGAAGTTTGTGTGGTTGAACCAGATGAAGAACTTGCAGGGTTTCTAAGCTCTTTAACTTCTTGCCTTGTTCTTACTGGAACTAAAACTGTTCTCTTTTTTCCACTAATAGTTCTAGTTGTTTTCTTATAGCTAACCAATAGTACACCCTGCTTACTGTTATCATTATGTTAACAATTTTTCATATAAAAAGCTTCACTAATAGTATATACTTTAACATACTTAAATATATAAACATATATTCTATCTGTATATTATGAATGTTAATATCACAATGAGTAAGGAAGAACATTATCTTATCAAGAAACATTGTGAAGAAGAAGGCAAAACATTATCAGGATTCTTGCGAAGATTAGCATTAAAAGAAATTAGAGAAAACGGTACAGAGCAAAGGGTTAAAGTTAAGTGGAACATATTTGGGTGAACTATAATGGCAGATGAAAATACAAGTGATTGGAACCAACAGCAAGATTTTTCTACAATATTTTTTGAACTGGCAAAGTTTTGCAGATTATATCAAACACAAGGAAGATTAGAAACGTGGTACAGTTTTATTATTTCTAAGGTAAGTCACGCTGCGGGGATATTAACTGAACAGGAATTTGATCAAGTTATTGGTATGGTTTCTGAAATGACAATGGCAAGAGATAATACTTTAAATTGTAAGCCACATGAGAAACAAAAGAATGATAGGCTTCTTGCAAGTAGTTTGTTTATGAATGAAGCAAAGCTTGATCGGGTAATAAATAGTAAAATGCCATTCCTTAACATTAGAAAACAATCAGATATTGAAGGTTTCTAAATGGTTATGATTAAAGATACTAATGGAACAGAAAGGTTTTCATTACCAACAGAAGCGTATAAGTTTTGTAATAGGATTAAGCAGAAGATACAACATGAAGATCAACAGGTACTAGGAATTATCTGGGGCGGTGTTGGTTCTGGTAAATCTATTCTGGCACAACATTGGGGATACGCAATAGATCCTACCTTGGATATTACTAAGGTTTGTTTCACTAAGGAAGAATTTGTTGATGCTATTATTAATTCAAAGCACCAAGTAGTTATTGCAGATGAAGGTATAAGTATGTTTTTCTCTAGAGCTTCCATGACAAAAGAAGGTAGATTGATGTCCGAACTTATGGCACAAATAAGACAAAAGAACTTGTGCGTACTCATTTGTGTGCCAGATGTAATGAGTATGGATTGGTTAGTATTAAACGCTACCAACTTTGTACTATACGTTTGGGAGAGTAGAAAAGAAATGAGTGGAAGGTTAGTAACTACTAAAGGCAACGCTGCATTGTATCCCGAACTCCCAGGCAACCCATACAAATCAAGAATCATTCAATACATGAGAGTGAAGCGTAAGAGTTTTCATAAAAAATTAAGAAGACCAACAGAGTTTTGCCAGTTTCCAGGAAGTCCGATAGGTGAAACATTCAAACCTGCATGGTATCCAGTTGGTGAAGCAGGATATAAGAAGAAAAAGGAAGCTATCCTTGATAAGTACAAAGATCCTATCAAGAAAGTTCCAGTACGAAACACAGAAGCTAAACTACTTAGACAACAATATAATATTGCCATGAGTGACGCTCCAGAGAAAACTAAGGCGGAAATAGCTGGAGTTTCCCCTAGAACTATCCGATTATGGAAGAAAATACCCCAAAAATACCCCGAATTGTTTACAAAACGCAGTAATTTGGAAGATTGAGAAGACATTATTTATAATATAGGAGAATAGGCGTGATGATGACAACAGCAATATACTTAAGGACAAGTAAAACAGAACAGAATCTTGATAACCAAAGGATCCCTTTAGTACAATACTGTGAGCGTATGGGTTGGCCTTATGTTATATTTGAAGAACAAGAAAGTACTAGGAAGACAAGGCCAGTACAATGGGAACTATATAATAAACTTCTGCGTAAAGAATATGATAGGTTAGTAATATACAAACTTGATAGATGGGCAAGAAGTACTAAAGAACTTATTGAACATACTGACAGGTTAACAGAAAAGGGTGTTAGTATTATTAGTTATACAGAAAATATAGATTTTTCTAGCAGCATGGGGCAGTTCATGCGTACAGTAATGGCAGCATTTGCACAATTAGAACGTGATTTGATCAGA
>Ga0210003_1000444_pt1 | contig 37687 bp, 21 predicted proteins | sample LantaG_FD_182804 | JGI IMG/M metagenome (GOLD analysis project Ga0210003, IMG submission 182804) | Deep subsurface microbial communities from Baltic Sea to uncover new lineages of life (NeLLi) - Landsort_02402 metaG (SPAdes) (version 2) | ecosystem: Environmental > Aquatic > Marine > Oceanic >...
GGGAGGGGTCGGGGTTGAGAGCGAAAGGGGGGGGGAGAGGAGCGGTCTCTCGATCGCTCGATCTCTGCCGCTTTCCTTTCACCTCTCTTCTTCTTCTTTCACCAGATTCCCCCTTACCTTCAACACCATTTCGTTCTCATGCTGCTGTTGGATGAGCTTCTGCTGCGCCTCGGCGTTGCGCTGGGCGTCTGGAGGTGCGGAGAAGAGGGGAGAAGAGGGGAGAAGAGAGAAGGAAAGATGTGAGCAATGGTTTTTTTTTCGAGATCGTTCGAAAACGTCTTCTTTCTTTCAACCCCTTACCCTCCTGCAGCTGCTTCATCTTCTCGACCTCGCGGCGGTAGGCCTCCATCCTGTGCTGTGTTGCTGGAGGGAGAGAAGAGAGAAAGAAAGAGGCGTTGAAGACGCGGAGAAAGAGATGAACAAGCACGAGGAGAAAGAGAAAAAGCAAAGGCAAAAGTATGAGGCGAAAATTTTCGAAGAGAAAAAAAAACCGTTTTTTTCCGCTCTCGCTCTCGCTCTCTTCACTTTCTATAGCCAGTCGCTTTCCTCCCTCTTCTTTCTTCTCTCTCTCCACCTTTGCCTTTCACTTCAAAGCAGCGATGAACCTCTCCGGCAATGCCGTGACCTCCAAGTACTCGGCAGAGCTGATCGAGAACGCGGCCAAGCTTGTCAGGGCAGGGCGCGGCATCCTTGCCGCGGACGAGTCAACCGGGACGATTGGCAAGCGGGTAAGTTTTCTTTTTTTCGATAAATTTCGACACGGGCCGTTAAGATTGAAAGAGTGTCGCGATCTCGAATTTGCTTGCATCAGCGTATAGAGCGTTTTGAGGAGCGTCGAGCTGAGCGAGAGGAAAGAGAGAATGCATTTTGTAAAAGGATGAGAAACGCGATTGAAAGAGAGAGAGAGAGAGACAAACGACGATCTCCGACGGCTTTTTCTTTTTCGTTTTTTTTTCTCTTGGCCGACGTCGAAACCTCTCAACCTCGCAACCTCTTCCTCTTCTTCTTCTTCTTCTTCTTCCTACCCTTCTTTTTCTTCTTCCTACCACCCCCAATACCACCACCACCTCCTCCCCTTCTCAGCTCTCCTCCATCGGCGTCGCCAACACCGAGGACAACCGCAAGGCCCTCCGCTCCATGCTCTTCACGGCCCCTGGGATCGCCGACTCCATCAGCGGCGTCATCCTCTTCGAGGAGACGCTCTTCCAGTCCGCGACCGACGGGCGGCCCTTTGTCGAGATCCTCAACGCCGCAGGGATCTTGCCTGGAATCAAGGTCGATAAAGGTGTCGTGAATCTTCCGGGAACCGACGAGGAAACCACCACGCAGGGGATCGACGACCTGGGAGCGAGAGCAGCGAAATACTATGCCGCAGGGGCCCGCTTCGCCAAGTGGCGCGCCGTGCTCAAGATCTCCGAGACGGCCCCCTCTCCTCTTGCTATCCGCGAGAACGCGCACGGCCTGGCCCGCTACGCCCAGATATGCCAGCAGAACGGCCTCGTGCCCATCGTCGAGCCCGAGATCCTCACCGACGGGGCCCACTCGATCGACAGGTGCGCCGCGGCGACCGAGGCCGTGCTGGCAGCCGTCTACCGTGCCTTGTCCGACCACCACGTTTTGCTGGAGGGCACTCTGCTGAAACCAAACATGGTTACCCCGGGGGCAGAGGCTGAGCCTGCGAGCCCCGGCGATGTGGCTTTGGCGACCGTGCGCGCCCTGTCGCGCACCGTGCCCGCCGCCGTCCCCGGGGTCGTCTTCCTCTCGGGAGGGCAGTCGGAGGAGGACGCGTCGGTCAATTTGAATGCGATGAACGCTGCCGCCTTGAAGTCCGGGAACGATGGAAGCTTCCCCAAGAAGCCTTGGAACTTGACTTTCTCGTACGGGAGGGCGCTGCAGGCCTCCGCCCTGCGCGCCTGGGGCGGGAAGGAGGAGAACGTCGGCGCCGGGGCGGCCGCGTTCCTGGCGCGCGCCGCGGCCAACAGCGCCGCGACGGTCGGCGAGTACAAGGGCAGCAAAGGAGGGGCTGGTGCCGCAGGGGAGTCGCTGCACGTGAGCGGGTACAAGTACTGATAAGAGGGGTCTTTTTTTTCGCTTCTTTGCTTTGACGAGGACGATAATAGGGGGTGGAGGAGAGAAAAGAGAGAGAGAGAGAGAAAGAAAAAAACCTCTCGCGCGAAAAACGACAGCCCCCTCCCTCAAGCCTTTCCTTTCTCTTCCTCTGCGGAGAGTTGAAAGAAAGGTCGAACGTCGAGATGTCTTTTTTAACTTTTTCTTTCTTTCTTTTGCTTCTCCCCCGTGTGTGTGCGTGTGTGTTACTTCTCGACTACTTACTTACTTACGTGATGATGGAAAGCGGAAAGAAAGAGAAAAGAAGAGGAAAGATTTTCCTTTTCCTCTCTTTCTCCTCGTTCTCTCCGAAAAACTCTTCACTTTTCGTTTTTTTTCGTTTTTTTTTCCCAAAAAAGGCGAAACCATTCCCTCTTTCTCGTCCCTGTTTCACCTACGAGGACACGCTCTTTCTCTTTATTACACGTCTCTCTGGAAGAGCCCTGACCTTCTCTCGGGCTCCGCCCAAGCGCTGAACAGAAAAAAGACACCGGAATGAGGTCCCCGCTGCGGCGCAGGGGTCCGAGCGTCGATGCCGCAAACGCCGCCGCTGTCGCCGATGCTCCTCTTCCTCCTCCTTCGCCCGAAGCCCCTGGCCCTCTCGCCTCTGCTGCTGCGTTGTCATCGTCGTCTTCAGAGCCGCAGACGTCGTCCGCGACCGTCCTGCCTATGCTCCCTCCGCCGAGGACGCCGCTGAGGTCGCACGTCGGGGCAAACGCGGCGCTGCTCGCCGCTGCTCGGCGGCGTCGCGACAGACAAGAAGAAGAGGAAAATGCGGCGATGCATGCCGAAGAAGATGAGGACGAGGACGAGGAGGAGGAGCAGGAAGCCTTCTCGCCGCACGTCGACGCCGTGGCCGCGGCCCTGCTGGAGCGCTTCAGGGCCGTGGCGGACAAGCGCGTGTCGGACGCGGCCGTGCTGCTGCTGGTGAGGGAAAATATTAGAGCTTTTTTCTTTTTTCTTTTTTTCTTTTTTCTTCTTCCACCCTGACCACCAGCACCTCTCTCTTCTCTCTCTTCTCTCTTCTCTCCTCTCCTCAACTCTTCTTCTCCTCCAGGCCACCACCTCCACCCCAACCGGCAAGACCCCCAACAACTTCAGCAACAGCAACAACGGCACCAGCAACGGCGCCAGCGTCCTCACCCCTGCGCGCGCCCTGGCCCTGAGACGCTCCATGGCCAGGGACGAGGCCTCGCAAGCTGCCTCGGTCTACGTCCAGACCCTTGCCGCTCTGCGCTCTCTCGCGGCAGAGGCCCCGCAGCCCCTGCTGGAGGCCCTGCTGTCGTGGAGGCGGGACGCCCTGTCGGCTGCCGCCTCGGTCTCGGTCTTCGAGGACGACGGGAATGACGCGGATCACAATCTCCCGAGCCCGGGCTCTCAGAGCCAGAGCCAGCAGCAGCAGGACGAGATCGTCCTCGGCCGGAGGCTCGCGGCAGAGGCTGTCTTCCTCGACGCCGCCTGCGCCCTCTGCTCCGCCGTCGCCGACGACGCCACCGACAGGAAACTGGAGGTGTCGTCTGCTGCTGCTGCTTCCGGCTCTCCGTCGTCCATGGAAGCTTCCATGGGCCTCTCCGACCGCCAGGCCTCGGCGCTCGAGGCCCTCTGCTTCGACTGGGCGATGCACTCTTCGTCCTACGTCCCGCTGAGGCTCTCGTCCCTGGCCGGCCCGCGAGCCCGCGTTGTTGCCGCCGCCGCGCGGACCCTGGCTGCCCTGGCGCGGTGCTCTTCGCACAACGGGTTCGGTGGGGCTGCTGCTGTGGTCCTTGGTGGTGGTGGTGGAGGTGGAGCTCAGCAGCAGCCTCAACCTCAACAACCTCAACAACAGCCGACGATGACCACCGTCCGCCTCTTGTCGATCTCGGCGCGCTTCCACTCGGAGCTGATGGAGAGGCTCCACGCGGACCCGAACTCGGCGCAGCGAGCGCAACTGCTGGCTCTGTGCGAGGCGATGTCCCTCGTGAGGCTCTCCTTCGGTCCCCGGATCGTCTTTGACGACGACGACGACGAAGAGGGAGGCGAAGAAGGAGGAAACTACAACGACGACGACGTCGGCCGGCAAAAGGGAGACCACCTCCACTACCACCACGGCAGGCCGCGACGCAGGAACGCCAACGACGCCGCTCTCTCGGCCGCAACGGTCTTCGTGGCCAGGGCGCACCCTCTCAGAGTCAGGGCCAGGCAGCGCAAGTCGCAGGTGTCGAGGGCGCTGGCCGCCGTCCTCGAGTCGGTGCTCGGCGCGCTCTGCGACGGCGCAGCAGGGGGGACGACTTTGGGTTTCCTCGATGTTCCCGTTGTTGCTCGTGATTCGTCTTGTTCGTCTTCGTCTTCGTCTCCTTCTCCTTCACGCCACCAAAGGCCTCGCCTCCCGATCGTCGCCTCCTCGATCCTCCTGGAAAAGGCCGTCCGGTCAGGGTCCGTCTCCGCCGGCGTCGCCCGCGCCTGGCACGAGGAGGTCGCCACCCTGCGGGCCGACGTCGCCGCCTGGTGCTCCCGCGCGACCAAGCACTCCAAGGCCGGTCTTGCGCTCGTCGCAGCCGCCACCTGCCTCGAGGACGACGCCAGGTTCAGGGAGCACGCCCCCTCCACGGCGCAGAGCCTGCACAAGGCTTTAAAAGATAAAACGACCCGCGCTGCCGCCGTCCGAGGGATCGCGAGGCTCGCGCGCGGCCTGACCGTCGCTCGACCGGGGCTCCCACCCCCTGGGGAGTCGAAACCGTGCCGTTCGACGTGGCTCGCGGCCCTGGCTGGCCCCGTTGTTTCCATCATCCTGAAGAAAGGAGGGTCGAGCGTCGTTGTGCCCGCCGGAAGCGAGATGCAGCTGGCGACGGCTGCTGCGGCCAGCGAGGCTGAAGCTTCCGTCTTCGCCTCGGCGACGTTTTCTTCTTCTTCTTCCGCTGCCTCTTCCGCTGCGGCGTCTTTATCTGTTTTCCCGACGGCGATCTCGGCGGCCAAGGGCGGGGCCCTCGACTGCGAGCGCGCCCTGCTCGACCTGACGCTGGCCCTGGCCGAAGAGTCCCCGCAGCTGGCCCTGGACGCCGTCGCCCTGGAGCTGCTGGCCGGCGCAGACCCGGCCTCTGCCGGCGGCGTCGACGCCGCCGGCGTCGGGGCGACGGCGACGCTCGCGTTGCTCCGGAAGAGCAGCGAGAAAGTTGCTGTTGCTTTGCCGCAGAGGAAGAGAAGACGCTCCGAAGAGCAGAAGCAGCACCACCAGCACCAGAAACAGCACTTAGAAGACCCTCTCGTCAAGCTCGTGGCGGCTCGCCTGTGCCCCTTTGTCGACGCCGCGGGCTGCTCTCGGGCGTCGCTGGCCCGGGCCCGGAGGGGCCTCGGCGCCGCGCTCGCGCACGTCGAGCTGCCGCTGTCTCAGTACCGCTATCCGCTGGCCGGGTGCGTCAAGCCGCCTCCTGTCGTTCTCGGAGCGTTTTCTTCTTCTTCTGCTGCTGCCTCGGGTTCTTTGTCTTCTTCATCAGCGACGAGCGGCGGCGCGACCTCGCTGGCGGCTGCCCTCGGCGACGCGGCAAACTCGGCGGTCTCTTCGGCCGCGGCGGCGTTCGCTGCCGCGTCGGCAGCAGCGGCGGCGGCCTCCCTCTCGGCGGAAGAGTGCGGCTTCGTCTGCGGGGGAGACTGGGCTGCTGTCGTGGCCTTTGCGAGCGTCTCGAGCTGCTCTGCGATGGCTTCGTTCTTCGCCTCCTCCTCTTCCTCTTCGTCTTCTTTCGCTTCGGCGCTCCCGCCCTCGCTCGCCGCGGCCGTCGACCTCGCCGCGGCGCAGGCGGCGACCCCGGCGGCGATCGCGAAGGCACAGGCGGCCTTCGCGCCGCTTCCCCTGCCGCAAGTGCTCCCCCCACCGCAGCACTCGCTGCTGCTGCTGCCCGGCGGCGGCGGCGGCGGGACGATCAGCGGCGCCAGCGGCGGCAACATCGCCGGCAGCGGCAGCAACTCTGCGCTCAACTCTGCCCTCAACAATGCCAACTTCTCGCCGATGCCGCGCGAACGCCTGCTCGCCGCCTCTCTGCTCGCCAAGATCTTCGCGTGCGTCCCGGCCGTCCTCCCGGACCGCTGGTCCGACGCCGACAGGGCCGTCGAAGAGCTCCCGGCGTGGACCCTGCACGCGGACAGGGATGGCGTGGCCGCCTCCGCCGTGGCCGCCCTGAGGAGGTGCGTGGTGTGCCTGCCCCGCGCGACGGTCGCGAGGGCGGTCAGGGCGGTTGCAAATTTGGTCCTCAAGGTGCCCGACGACTGCCCCGACGTGCAGATGGGCACACTGGCCCTGGCGTGCGACCTCGCGACGAGGTGGGAGGTGGCCCTGGCTGACGGGACCGCGGCGTTGGAGGACGAGGAAGTGGCGATGATGGTGGAGAGAGGAGGCGGAGGCGGAGGTGGAGAGGAAGAGCAAGAAGAAGCGGAGGAGGAAGACATCGACGAGGAACAAGAATCATCAACCTCTTCTCCTCCGCCTCTTCTGCCTCCCCTTTCCTCCACCGAGGCCAGCGCCCTCGACACCCTCGACGGCGCGTGCCTCGTCCTTCTCTGCTCCGGCGTCCCTCGCGCGCGATGCGCCGCTGCTGCCGCAGCGAGGGCCTCGAGGCAGCTGGGCAGGGCCCTTGCTTCGAGCAGGGAAAAGATGGCGACGACGATGATGAATGAGAAGAAGAAGAAGAGGAACAAACGCTCTTCGTCCTCTTCTTCTTCTTCTTCTTCTTCTTCTTCTCCTTCAGTCTTCTTCTCGCCTCCTCCTGTGCGCCTCGCCGACGTCATCGACGCCTCGGGCAACGCGCTCGCGGCGCGCTGCTGCTGGGACTGGGGCCTCTGGACGGAGAGCGCCGTCGCCGGTTCGTCTTCTTCTTCCTCTTCTTCCTCTTCCTCCTCGCCTTCTTCTTCGGCTTTCCGCTGGTCCGACCTGGTCACCGCCCCCCCTGGAGGAGGCAGCGACGTCGCCATCACCAGGGCGAGGTGGGTCGCCGAGGTCGGGCGGCGCGCGGCGGCCATGGCCCCGGCCGTCGGCGCCGTCGCCTCCCGCGCCGTCTTCGCCCGCGTGCAGCTGGCTCTGGGGCGCGACGCCCGGGCCGCCGCCGCCGGGACCAGCATCCTGGGCAACGGGATGGGAGGGAACGGGAGCGGAGGCGTCCTGGGCGGCTCTGTGCACGGCGGCTCTTCTTCGTCTTCGTCGGCGTCGGCGGCAGCGGCAGCTGCATCGGGTGGCGGAGGCAGCAGCGGCTTCGGGATGATAGTGATGACCGGAGGAGCGAGCTTGCCTCTTTCCAGCTCTTCGACTTCTTCTTCTTCTTCTCTTTCCGTCTCTTCCTCTGCCGAGAACCTGCTCCTGTCGACGATGACGACGAAGACGGCGCCGAACTCGCCGATGATCATCATGAACGAGACTGCGGCGAGGGAGGCCGCGCGCGTCGACGCGCTGGCCTCGCTGGCCTGCCTGGCAGCGGCGCTCCCGCCCGTCACCGTCGCGGGCAGCGGAACGGGTTCGACGACGACGATGATGACTGCTGCTGCTTCTGTTGTCGCTGCTCCAAAAGCAGCAACAGAAACTGCAGCAGCAGCGGCGGCGGCGGCGACGCTTTATCCAGCAGCAGCAACAACGACAGCGACGACGACTTCTTCTTCGGCGTCGTCGTCGCCGGTCTCGCGCGCGACTTCGCAGGGAGGCACCGCCGCTTCGACAGCAGCAGCCGCAACCAGTACTACGGCCACTGCATCTTCCCTTCCTTTGACCGCCGGTGACGTCGTCTTCTACTCTGGAGGGGGCACGCGGAGGCAACACCGCCGCCTGGGCTCTTTCGTTTCGTTTTCGTCGCTTTCTTCTTCTTCGACGACGACGACGACGACGACGACGACAACGACGACTGGTTCTCAACCTGCTGCTGCTATTGCTGCTCTTGCTGCTCCTTCTCGCCCCTCGGACCTCCGCCTCGCGGCCTTCAACCTCCACCCGCACCGCTCCCTGTTCAAGGCGCTGAGTCTCTCGCTGCGGTCGACGCCCGAAGCAGCCACGCGCTGGGCCGCACCGGCCCTGGCGCACGCCTCGCTGGCGACGCTCGAGCTCCTGGCCGAGGCCCTTCGCCCCCTGGCCGTCGAGCTCGCTGCGGACAAGCCCAGGTCGCTGCGGTCCAAGGGGAGGAAGGACGAGAGCAGGGCCGCAGCCGCTCAGGTCTGGAGGCTCCTGGCGCTCTCTGCTCCTTCCTCGATGCTTCTGATGCGAGGAGAGGAAGAGGGAGAGGGAGACGAAGAAGAGGGAAACGAAGAGGAAGAAGAAAAAGATGCTGGTGCCCCGGCCCTCCGAGCTGGCCTGCTCTCCTTCGTCACCGACTCTCTGCGCTGGCTCGGCGGAGGAGGCGGAGGCGGAGGCGCCAGCGACCTCGGCTTCGGCGTCTCGGGTCCCGCTCTGGCCGGAGACGCGTCGACAGAGTGCCAGGCCGTGAGGCTCGCGCTGGCCTCTGTCGTGCGCCGGCTCGCGTCGGTCGATGCGATGAGCTCGGCCAGGAAGAAGAAGACGGCGAAGAAGAAAATGAATCCTTCTTCTTCTTCTCCTTCGTCGTCGTCTCACCTTATCCTCTCCAAGCCGCTCCGCCGCGCCCTCTTCGACGCCTTCGACGCGTGGAGGGGCGTCTCCTCCTCCGCGTCGAGCGTCGTCGTCGCCGCCAAGTCGAACAACAACGGCACTGGCCTGGGCCTGCGAGGGGACGTCGCGCGCGTCGCCGTGGCGGCCAGGGCAAAGTACGGCGGCGGCAGCGGCGACGCCCTGGCGGGGCTCTCTGCCGAAGCCGTGGTCTTCAAGCTCGCCGAGGCCGTCGAGGAGGCCGCGCTCGAGGCCCAGGCGGCGATGCTGGCTGGCCCGCCGATGGACAACGAAGAGGAGCTGAACGAAGACTTGTCTCTGTCGCTCTCTTCCTGTTCGTCGTCGTCGTCCTCGCTGCTGCTGCTGCCCAGGAGGCAGCCCGCGGCGCGCGCCCTGGCCTGGGCCGACTCGGTGCTCTGCTGCGACGGGTCCGCGTCTGCTTCTTCTTCCGCTCTTGCTGGGACCACCACGAGCAGGCGCGCAGGGGCCGCGGTCGTCGCTGGCCTGCGCAACGCCCTGGCCGCACAGCCCCTCGCCGCTCCGTTTTACGTTGACGCGGCGATGACCTCTCTCTGCTTGAGCTCTTCGAGTTCTTCGGCTTCTTCCTCTTCTTCTTCGACGACGATGGCGACAGCCGCAAGCAACAAACTCGCCAGGCGTGGAGAGACCTACGCGACCGCCATCTCAGACGTCTACTCCGCGATCGACCTCGTTGCGCTGTCCTCTTCTTCTTCTTCAACTTCTTCTTCGTTGCCTTCTCTGCCTCTCTGCTCGCTTGCGGCGTTTGCGCTCTTTGGCGTCGGAGCGCCCACCGCCGCCGGGCGAAGAGCGGCCTCTCGCGTGCTGGCGACGCTCGAGGCACGAGAGTGGGGCAAGAAGAGGAAGTGCAGCAGTGGCAGCAGCGGAATCGCTGCCTCTGTCGTCGCTGCCGGGCTCGAACTCGAGGAGGACGAAACCGCTTCGACCTCGTCGACGGCCTCTGCGCTCGGCGACGCCGGCGCCGCAGCGCAGCTCCGGCTCGCGCAGGGGCTTGCGGCGGAGCACCCGGAGCTGGCCTTGCCCTTGTTGAAAGAGTGCACGCGTCGTCTGTTGCCGCTCGCCGCGGCAGGGCGAGCCCCCGTCGGCGTGCTCGCTGCTCTTTCCCCGCTCGTGCGGAGTTTGGACTTGAGGGGGAAGAAACAAAAGGAGGAAGAAGAGAAGAAAGAGGAAGAAGGAGAAGGAGAAGAAAACGACGACGACCAACCTTCTGCTCCTCCTCCTCCTTCGACCACTTCCTCTTCTTCTCCTTACCCGATCCCGACAAAGACCTGTTCCGCGACGATCTCCTGCCTCCTTTCGCTGACCGCGGCGATGGGGGACCAGGGGCGCAAGGCGGTCGACGCTCTCTGGGTCGCTGCAGCCACGGCCGGCGAAGCGAAAGAGAAAAAAGAATCGTCTTCTTCGACTTCGAGTCATCGAGGAAACGCCTCTGCGGCCCTGAACGCGCTCATCTCTGCTCTTCTCGGTGGGCTCCCGGATGTTTCCCGCCCGTCAGAGTGCGACGCTGCTGCGGGGGCGCGCGCGCTGGCCGTGGGAGCCCCTCTCGAGACGGTGGCAGCGCTCGTCGGCGAAGCGGCGCTGGCGCTCTGCTGCGGCGGCAAAGGCAAAGGGGGTGGTGGTTGTGGAAGTGGAAGTGGTGTTGGAGGAATCGCCAGCGCCAGAGCCAGCGCGAGCGCCAGCAGCGTCTTGCTCGACGAGGAGGACGATGGGGACGACGACCTGGGGTGTTCCGTTACTTGCGAGGCTCCAGAAGCAGCAATGCCGACGCAACAGCAGCAGCAGCAGCAGCAGCAGCAAGTTGTCAAGCGCCGCCTTGGCCGTCCCTCGCCCGTGTCTGTCTCTGCCGACGCGACAACGTTTGCTGCAACCGCGGGCAACGCCCCGATGCCCGAGCCCGTGGCTTCCGGGAGGCCTCCCCTGCACCCTTCTTCCAGGGCCTCTCCCGTCGTGCCTTCTCGCCGGGCCAAGGCTGCAGCAGCTGCGGCAGCAGCAGGAGGAGGAGGGAGCAACGCCTCTGCCGTCGCCACCGCTGCTGCTGCTTCCGCTCCGGCTTTCTCCGCTCCCTCGTCCCCTCTCCTCGCCTCCGACCCTCGCGCCCGCGCCGGCGCCGCCCTCTGGCTGCTCGCGCACGCCGTTGGGCACGTCGCCGCCGTCGGTGGGAAGGAGGAGAAGAACGAGAAAGTGGAAGGAGGAAACGACGCCTTGGCTTCTTCTTCCTCTTCTTCTTCTTCTTCTTCTTCTTCTTCTTCTTCTTCTTCTTCTTCTTCTTCTTCTTCTTCTTCTTCTTCTTCTTCTTCTTCTTCTTCTTCTGCTTCCGCCGCGACGGCCGCGACCCGAGCAGCGCTCGCCGCGAGGGCCCCCGTCGTCGCTCACGCCGCGCTCCTGGCCCTCGCCACGGGCTGGCCCGGAGCGGCGAGAGGAGCTCGCGCTGCTCTGGCTTCCCTGGTGGTGGCTTCTTTTTCTTCTTCTTCGATGGCGGCGGCCGAGATGAATCAATACGACGACGGCGACGACGACGGAAAACGGCCGGCGTCTGCCGCCGTGGCGCTCGCCGACTCCGTCGACGCCGCCGCGGCCAGGCTGCAGCGCGCCTCCGAGGCCGCGGCCAGGCTCCCCGCTCTCTTCTTCTCGAGACGTCATTCATCTTCTGCTTCCTTCTCCTCCTTGCACCTGCGCGCTCGCAGGGCAGCGGCGGCCTCCGCCCTGCGCGCAGCGATCTCCGACGTGGTCGCCGCCACCGCCCCCGCGCTCCCTTCGCTGGCGCTGTTTTCTTCCTTCAAGATGACGACGCCGGCGGACGCCTGGGCCGCGATCGCCCTGCGCTGCGCCCTGGCGCGTTTGCCCTCGAGGAGCGAAGGAGAAGAGCAAGAGCAAGAGGAAGAGGAAGACTTGACGGCGAGGGGAGAAGCCGCGGCGTCACACGCGGTGATTCGGGCGCTGGCCCCCGCTGGTGCTGCGGTGGTGGCTCCTGCTCTCGCTGCGGAGGTCGCCGCTGCTGCCGCCGCCGCTGCCACTGCTGCTGATGCTGTCGCGGGAGCTGATTCTGATGAAAACGAAGGAGACGCACCCTCTTCTTCTCTCTCCTCCGTCCGCTCGGCGACCCGCCGCCTCGCCCGAGCCGCGGCCTCGCTGGCGGCGCTCGCCGCGGCCTGCCCCTCGGCGAGGCCTCGCGCCCTGGCCGTGGGCCTCGCCATGAGCATCATCGTGGTCGAAAGGCAGGGATCGTTTTCGTCTTCTTCGTCGTCGTCTTCGCCTTCTCCCTCTTCTTCGTCGCTCCTCCTCTTCTGCTCGGCGCTCTCGCGCTGGGGCATGCGGCTCGTCGCGGCGGCGCTTGAGCAGCTCGACCTGGCGTCGGGCACCGCGAGGAGGGCGGTGACCGCCGCCGTCAAGGAGAGAGACGATGATGATGGTGACTGTGCTTCTGTTTCTCCTCCTTCTTCGTGGCCTCTGGGCAGCGCGCTGTGGGGAGCAGGAGGAGGGGGCAACGCGTCTTCTCTCTCTCCGGCCCCGAGGGCGGCGCAGGAGCTCTTCTGCGCACCGCTCGCCCGCGGCGACGCAGGAGGAGGAGGAAGAGGAGGCAAAGTTTCTTCTTCTTCTTCTTCTTCCACGTCTTCCCCCGCGACGACTGCAGCGATCGTCACCGCCGCGGCAGCTGCCACGGCCGCGGCCAGGGCCCTGGCGCGAGCTCGCGCGACTCCGGGGCCCGTGGAGAGCAGCAGCAGCAGCAGCAGCAAGCGCCTCCTTCTCCACCGGAGGGGCAACAACAACGACAACAGCTGGGTCTCTTCGTGGTCTGCTCCTCGGAGACTTGCTTCTTCTTCTTTGTCGACGCCGCTGGGCTCCCCCGAAGACCAGCTCGCCGCGGCGCTCTTCGCGGGCCTGCCCTGGGCGATCGCGAGGGCGAAGAGCTCTTCGATGCCAAGCAACAACGCCGCCTCTGCCGCCGCCGTCGCCGCCGTCGCGTTTTTGAAAGCGCACGCCGATGCCGCCGAGGGGATCCCCGGTTTGGAAAAGCTCGGCGCCGCCCTGGCTCGTCTCTCCGAGGCCCCCGACAGCGATTCCGCCGCGTGCGCGGCCCTGCGCGAGGTCGTGGAGGGGCTGATCGGTAGCAGCGACAGCAGTGGAACGAGAGGAGGAAACGGCAAGCTCTGCCAACAACAAAGCCAACGCCAACTCCTCCTCCTCGTCCGCCGCCGCCGCCGCCGCCGCTCCGAGGCCCTCCGCCTCTGCGGCGTCACCCTGTCTTCCGGGGAGGCGACGCAAGAGCACAGGAAGGCGGCCCTGAGGATGCTGACGGCCGTGCTGCGGTTCGAGGCCGCCGTCTCTTCTTCTTCGAGCGCGATGGGCTCTCATCTTCTCCTTCCTCTTGCTGGCGCTGCTGCTGCTTCCGCTTCGGAAGCCGAAGACAACGGAAACAACGACGACGACGCCACCGTCGCCCTCTCTGCCGCCGTGGCCTCTCTGGGAGGCAACCTGGGAGACGAAGGGCTCGCTGCCCTGCGTGCCGCGCTCGCCGTCTCTGTGAAACGCGTGTCGCACGAGGAGGAGGAGGAGGACGACGACGAGAAAGAGGGGGAGGAAAACAGTTTGCCTCTCAAAGAGCAACAACAACAAGAGCAAAAGCCTCCTCCTCCTTCGACCTCGGCAGAGCGCGCCGCGCTGGCCGTCGACGCCCTCGCCCGCGTGGCCTGCGCCTGGCCCATGGCGACGAGGCCCGTTCTGGCTTCGAGATAAGAGAAAGAATCGTGTATACTTTTTGGGAGAGAGAGAAAAAAAGAGAGAAAAAGAAAAAAAACTGAAACTTGTCAACGATATTTTTGAAAACAAATTTTAAAAGAATTCGTTTTTTTTTTCATTTCACTCGGGCGGCGGTGGCTTCGTCGCCGCGGCCCTCTTGAGCGCCTCGTAGGCGTTGACCATGCACGTGCCCCACAGCGCCACGGACGCCGTCCTGGGTCCCAGCCCGCGGAAGAGACCGCGGAAGCCGTCCTCTCGCAGCAGCTGTCTGACGACGGAGGCGGCCGAGGGGGCCTTTGCCGATGGTGGTGTTCCGTTTCCCGAGGAGGCACCCGTTGCTGCTGCTGCGCTCCCGGAGACCTGCAGCCTCGTCTTGACCACGTCGAGAGGGGTCGTCAACACGGCAGAGGTGCACCCTGCTGCCAGGGCAGAGGCCGTCTGCACCGCCAGGATCTCCCCGGAAGAGTGGTAGAGAGGAGGAGGAAGCGAAGAAGAGGTCGAGATTGAGGTCAAACCCGTCGTCGCCGCCGCCGCTCCAACACTTCCTCCACCTCCACCGCTTCCCCCGCCACTGCTACCCAACTTCTGCCAGATCAGCCTCTGCCAGAACCCGTACGCGGACCACCACACCGCCGAAGAGGGAACAAAGGTGGCGACCGAGGCCCCGAAGCCCCGGTAGAGGCCCGCGACTCCCTCGCTGCCGACGATCGAGCGGGCCATCGCGAGCCCGGACCTCGCCGGCGGCGGCGGGGCGCGGGCCTTCGTCGCCGTCGCTGTCGGTGTTTTCGCTCCTTCATTCCCGCTCTCCATGATCATGAGCCGCTGGCTGACGACGTCGACGGGCACGGTGAAGAACTGCGTGACCAGAGAGGCAACTGCGCCTCCGACGGCGTTGGCGGCCCCGGCCTTTTGCGGCTCGGAGAGGCGAGGGAGGAGCGGGGAAGAGGACGAGGACGGGGAAGAAGACGACGAACTCGAGCTCGCGCCGCCACCGCCTTCCCTCCTCCGTCGCAGCGCCTCCTCCTCCGCCGCCTCTCCCCGCTTCGCCTCCTCCCTCTCCAGCACGCGCTCCGTCGCCGCCTTGACCGCCTCCAATGTCGTCAAGTAGACGCCGCGGGCAGGGATGATGCCGACCATCACCGTGCCGAGCCCGCGGTACAACCCTCTGACGCCGTCCGCCCGGACGACGTCCCTGCCGACGGCCAGCGCGCCTCGCACGCCGCGCGGGGCCTCGGGCAGGGCCATCTGCCTGGTTTTGACGACCGTGAGCGGGAAGAGGGCCGTGGTGAGGCCCTGTTGTTGTTGTTGGTGGTGTTGGTGGGTGGTGATGGGTTGAAAGAGGAAGAGAGGAGTTGGAAAAAGGAAAAGGAGGGTGCCGCTGCCGCCGCCGGTTGCCGCCGGCGATCGAAATCTCTCTCTCTCGCCGCCCGCATTCCATTCCAATTCCCCCTCTCCTGTTCTCTTGGACGCACGCTGAACACGGCCGCGCCCAGCATCAGAAACTTCTTCTTGTCCAGGTGCTCCCAGTCCACCTCCGGAGGCGCGACTGCGCGCCTGGCAGAGGCAGGCGCGCTCATTTTTCTCGAGGGACTTTTTTTTTTTTTTTTTTTTTTTTTTTTTTTTTCCGAAACGAATTCGGGTTTTGAGACAGCGGCCGGCGATGTTTTTTTTCTCCCTTTTTTTTGTTCGCTCTCGATAAAAGTTCACTTTTTTTTTTCTGCGAGCTCATCAGGCGCCTGTGTTGCTCAACACGCGGTGCTGCATTCGACTCTCTTGATAGACTCTTGAGATCAACGCTCGCGAGAGAGACAGCAGAGGGCTGAGAGAGAGAGAGAGAGAGAGAGAGAGAGAGAGAGAAGCAGCGATGAAGCTCTCGACGTCGACGACGTCTTCGGCTAGCGGCCTCTTTCCGTCGTCGTCGTCGTCGCCACGACATCATCTCCATCGCCGAGCCTCTTCTTCGGCCGTGATGCTGCCGCCCTGCCGTCGCCGCCTGCCTCCGCTTCTTTCATCTGCGTCCCCCTGTCGACACGATGCTTTGTGTGCACTGCCTAGCAATCAGCAGCAGCAGGGGGCGAGCGTGGCAGCGAGAGCCTCGGCAGTGCCCCCGAGCTCGTCGTCGTCGAACGATCAGCCGTCGTCGTCGCCGTCAAAGGCGTCGTCGTTGGCCGAAGCAACTCTCCTTTCTTCTTCCACAACCTCCGCCTCCACCGAACCCCTCCTCACCCCGGCCACCGCCGCCGGGGTCTCCACTCCGGTGGCAGAGGCGGCCGCGCGCGTTCTCTTCGAGCCCGAAGCCCTCGCGGCGGCGTCGGCGGCCTCGCTGGCCAAGTCGCGGAGCCGCGTTGCCAGGCTCGAGCTCCTCGTCGACCTGCGCAGGCTCTACCGCAACCTGCTGCGCGCCGACAGGCTCTTGGAGGCCCCCAGCCCTGCCTACTGCCCGCCAGAGACTGTCGTGAGCAGCAGCGACAACGACAGCGACGGGTATTCCAGCAGCAGCGGCATTGGAGGCGGAGACACGGACTCTGCTGCGGCGGAGGTCGCGGCCGCGGCAGCAGTGCAATACGTGGCAGAGCTGCAGCTGACGGAGGTGCAGCTGCGGGCGGCGCTGCGCGCGCTGTCGGGCACGTACGGCGACAGGGTCTCCGACGCGTTCGTGTCGCCGCACCTGAAGATGGTGACGACGAAAGAGGCGGAGGCTCCTTCTCCTTCTGCTTCCACTCCTTCTTCCGATTCTTCTTCTTCTTCTTCTTCTTCTTCCTACGAAACAGCAGAAGCAGCAGAAGCAACGACGGCGACAACAACAACGCTAGCCTCTTCCCCACCTCCACCTCCACCAGCTCCCCTCTCCCCGGAAGCAGCCCGAGACGCGCTCTACGCCAGAGTCTCGGCCGTCTCCGAGGCCCTCGGCAACCGGTGGAAGTCTGAACTCCCTCTCCTGCCCTTCCCCTCTCCCGCGGCCGCGCAGGCAGCTCTGGACACGCGAAACCGCCGCTATGTCGGCTCCCCGCTCAGCGGGAGCAGCAGCTCGAAAGGAGAAAAGACCGGGAGCGTCCTTGCCCGCGGGGCTGCGTCGCTGGCGTCGGCTGCGGCGGCGGCCGACGGCGCGCAGCCCGCCGTCGTCGTCGCCCGCCTGAGCGAGGCCGAGCGCGCCGTCGAGCAGTTTTTCGCGAGGAGGCTCCAGCCCGCGGTCGCCGCCGCTGCCAGGGCCCCGCCCGAGGACTGGCTCGACGGCGCTCGGTCCGCTGCGAAAGCTACAAAAGACCTGTGGGACAGGCTGAACGGCGGGGGCAGGAGAGGTGGGAACGGGAAAGGAGGAGGAGGAGGAGGAGGAGGAGGAGGAGCAGGAGCAACTTCGACAACGACGACGGCGACGGCGGAAGCAGCCACCGCTTCTGCTGCCGCCGCTCCCGCAACAACGGCCTTGCCCCTGCCGCCGCTCGCCTCCACCCGCGCCGCCCGCGCGGTCTCCCGAGCCGCCCTGGCCTCGGACGTCGCCGTCCTGGAGGCGGCCCTGCAGGGCGCCTCGGTCGCGCGGGAGGCCCGCGTCCGTGCCGTCTTCTCCGGCCCGGCGCGCGCCCGCTTGCTTTTGGGGTCGGCCGCCTCGGAGCTCCGGAGCCTCGACGCCGCCGTCGCGGCCCTGACCCGCGCCGCCGCCCTGCGTTCGCTCCAGCTCGAGGCCGAGGCGGCCTACGGCGCGCTCGAGGACGAGGCCCTCGACGTCGCGCAGGGCACGCAGGACGCAGGCTTCCTGCTCTTCAGGCAGGGCTCTTCCGAGGAGCTGGCCTTGCTCGCCGCGGAGTTCGCCCTGCTGGACAACGCCCTGGCCGCCGCTGCGGCAGCCGCAGGCCTGGCGGACGTGCGGGAGGACGAGGTCGCCGCCGCGGTGCTGGAGAGGCTGGCCGGGTGGAAGGAGGAGAAGAAGGTGGAAGGTGGAAATGGAGGAGGAGAGGCTTCTTTGAGTTCGATGTCGTCTTCGACTTCCTCTTCCTCCTCCTCTCCCTCTCCCTCTCCCTCTCCCTCTTCTTCTCCCTCTCCTCTCTCCCGCGCCTTCCCGGCCACCGTCGCGGCAGCGGCAGCCGCCCTCGTGGCCCTGCCCTACGACGACACGGGCCTCGAGGCTCTGGCCAGGGAGGTGCCCGACCTGAGGAGGAGGCTCGGAATCGCCGACGACGCGGTCTTCTCCCTCGTCGCCCGGGCCGCCGCGGGGGAGGCGCTGCTGCCGTCGTCGCCGTCGTCAGCGTCGGGGTCGGGCAACGGAGCGACGGGAAACTCGTTGTGGTCTTCCAACTCCAGCCCCGCTGCCATGCTCTCGGCAGCGATGTCCCCGCAGAGGATCAAGGAAGCGGTCTCCGAATCGGGAGAAAAGGTGGTCGAAGGGGCCCTCTTCTTCGCGCGAGGGCTCAAGCTCTTGGGCAGCGACGTCCGGTCCTCGTGCGGCCTCTTCACCCGCGCCGCCGCGGGCGCCTCGCTCAAGCCCCGCGAGGTCGCCGCCTTGCGCCGCACCGCCCGGGACGTCGCCACCTTCGTCCCCTTCACCGCCATCCTGATCACCCCTTTGACGCCCGTGGGCCACGTCTTGATCTTCGGTTTCCTGCAGCGCTACTTCCCGGGGTTCTTCCCGTCGCAGTTCACCTCCCGGAGGCAGGAGCTGATGATGCGGTACGAAGCATTGAGGAAGGAGCTGGTCGCGGCGCAGGAGGCTTCGATGCAGGAGGCCGAGGCTGCCGAGCTGGCCAGGGCCGCTGCCGCGGTGGCGAGGCTGACGGCGCCCAAGCAGGCGGCGGCGCTGTCGAGCATGGAGGGCAGGGACGGGGAAGGGGCTGCTGCTGCTGCTTCTGCGGCGGTGGCAGCAGCGAAGGTCGAAGTGGCAGCGGTGCCGCCGCAAGCACCTCCCGCTCCTCCTCCCCCTTCGCCTTCTCCCTCTTCTTCTTCCGAAAAGAAACAACAGCCCGAAGTTCAGTGTGACGAGAGCGAGGAAGACAACGGGCCAGCTGCTTCGGCTTTGCGGTCCTTGGAGACTGCCGTGGAGGCCGCGGCAGAGGAGGCGTCGAGTGCCGGGACGGACGAGTGAAGTAGGCAAATTTTTTGTAAGTTTCTTTTTTCTCCTCCATTTTTTTTCAAAAAAGAAAAAACTCTCTCTTCTCCGTCGTTCATCTTCTTCTCCTCCTCCTCCTCCTCCTCCCCGGCTTCTCTCTCTCCGGGGACTATGCAAGCGACCGCGACCTGCACGCGGACGCGCGCCACCCTCTCGACGCCCACGAGGCCTCGCGTGAGCCCGCGCGCCGTCGCAGCGGTGAGTGAATTGGGGCGAAAGGGAAGAGCGCAAAAAAAGAGCGAAAACTAGCCCCGGCTTCGTCGACGGCAACGGAAGAAGAGGCTCTTTTGAAAAGCGGCGAGGTGACGAGCAGGAATCGCGCAGCGACTTTCCACTTGTGGATTCGAATTTCAAATGACTTTTTCTTGCCTCTCATGCGAGTTGAAAATCAATTAAAGCTCCACCGTTGTCGCTAGCACCCGCATTCCGATGCGAGTTGATCGGTGTCGACGTCGACGGCAGCAAGGATCAGTCTCAAATCTTTCCTCTTCAAAAAAACTCTACCCACAACTTCGCAGCCTCGCCCCGCCGCCGTCTCTCGTCGTGCCCAGAGGCCGGTCATGGCCCAGGCGGCAGCAGTGGTGAGTTTGGATTGAGTTCAAATGGATCAAAACGAGGAGAAATCGAGCGTTTTTGATTGAGAGTTTGTTTTCAACGACGGCGACGACGACGACGGCAGCGGCAGCGGCAGCCGCAGCGTGCGACGTCGTCGAAAAAACTCTATCCTTATCCCTTTTCCTTTTTCAACTCCGACCTCCTCTCTTCTCTCTTCTCTCAGGGAATCGCCAAGGAGCAGATGCTCTCTTCCACCCCGGCCTCCCTCCTCCGCCCCGGCATCGACGACAAGGACACCTTCCGCGCCCGCTTCGAGAAGCTCATCCGCGACGGCCAGAACTCGATCTGCGCCGCGATCGAGGCCGAGGACGGCGGCGGCAAGTTCCAGGAGGACGCCTGGTGCCGCGAGGGCGGCGGCGGCGGCGTCTCTCGCGTGATGCAGAACGGGAAGGTGTGGGAGAAGGCCGGCGTGGGCGTTTCTGTGGTATACGGGACCATGCCCCCGGAAGCTTACAGGGCCGCGACGGGGCAGGCGCTGGCGACCAAGGACAACGTGAGTTGGTGGTGTTGTTGTTGAAAGAGATGAGAGAGAAAAGAGAGAGTTTTGAAGGGGGAAAAAACTCACCCTTTTCTTCTCTCTCAAAAAAAAAATACAGGCCCCGGGCGGCGTCCCCTTCTTCGCGGCCGGCATCTCCTCGGTCATGCACCCGCACAACCCCTTCGCGCCCACGATGCACTTCAACTACCGCTACTTCGAGACCGAGGAGTGGAACGGCGTGCCGGGGCAGTGGTGGTTTGGTGCGTCGGGTTTTTGTTTCATGTTGTTTTTCGAGTTTTTTTTATCTCTTCTTGCCGCTTCAATACTCATTTCCTCTCTTCTTTTACTTCACTCCCACTTAATCCCAGGCGGCGGCACCGACATCACCCCGGCCTACGTCGACGAGGACGACATGCGCCACTTCCACGGCACCTACAAGAACGTCTGCGACAGGCACGACCCTTCCTACTACGGCAAGTTCAAGAAGTGGGCCGACGAGTACTTTTGGTGCAAGCACCGCGAGCAGACGCGCGGGCTCGGGGGCATCTTTTTTGATGACCTGAACGACAGGCCGAAGGAGGAGATCGTCAAGTTCTCGGCCGAGTGCCTGGCGTCGGTGGTTCCGGCGTACGTGCCCATCGTGCACAAGCACAAGGACGACGCGTTCACGACGAAGCAGAAGGAGTGGCAGGCGATGCGCAGGGTAAGAGGAGAGAGAAGAGAAGAGGAGGAAAAAGTTTTCATCTTTTTTCGGGTTTTTCTTTTTCTTTTTCCCTTTCCTTTCCTTTCTCGAGGTCGAAAGACGTCGAAACGGAGCTCGATCGAAAGCTCTTTTCGTCATCTTCCTCTTCTTTTCATTATCTCACTCTCATTCTCTTTGATACCCAACCCCAAAAAACGAAACCTTCCTCAAAAAAAAAAACAGGGCCTCTACGCCGAGTACAACCTCGTCTACGACCGCGGCACCACCTTTGGTCTGAAAACGGCAGGCCGCGTCGAGTCGATCCTGATGTCGCTGCCGCTGTCTGCGAGGTGGGAGTACTGCCACAAGGTCGAGGAGGGGTCCCCCGAGGCGACGCTGCTGGCCGCGACGAGGACGCCGAGGGAGTGGGTGTGAGAAAGAGAGAAGGGAGTGACAGGGTAGAGAGGGGGAGAGAGAGAGGGAGAGGGGAAGAGTTTTTTTTGTTTCAAAGCGACTTGCGTGTTTTTCTTCATTTCTTCTAATGTTTTTTTATACAGCGACGGCGCTTTTTCTCTGTGTAATGGGAGCAACGCGGTGGTACCAAATTCGAAAAGGGAGAGAGACGGAGGTAAAGGGAGAAGAGAGACAGAGAGACGACGACGACGGCGACGCGAAAACGAAAAACAACCTCTTTTTTCTTTCTCTCTCTCCGCCCCCTCACTCCTCCCGAAAAAGGTAAAACTTGCTTCTGATTTTTAGTGATGGTAACAGTGGGGTTCTTTGGCTACAAAGAAATAAACGGAAAAACTAGCTCGCCAGGCTCGAGAAGAACGAGAAAAGAAGAACGGAAGAGGAGAAAGAGCGAAAAGGTCAAGAGACTCGCCCAAGCCCTCCCTTCTTCCTTCTCCGTCAATTGCTCGATCTCCTTCTCAGTGCCCCTTGTGCGGGTTTGTGAACTTGGAGTTCTTCACGTCCTCGTCTGTCGTTGTGAATTCGTGCGTGCGTGAGAGAGAGAGAGAGAGAAAGGGGGAAGAAGCGGGCGGCGACGGGTGAGAGGGAGAGGCGAGGTCGAGGTCGAGGTCGAGGTCAAAAGAAAAAAAAACAATCGTTGTCGTCGTCAAGCATCTTCTTCTTCTTCTTTCTTTCTCTCTCTCTCTCTCGTTCTCCCGCTCCCTTTCCACCTCAACAACTACCACTCACCGGTCACGCTCGTGGCGATCTTGAAGAAGATGGCGCCGGAGAAGGCGAGGCCGGCGACAAAGGGCCAGCTGGAAGTGAAGGGAAAGAGTTTTTTTTTTAGCACGATGGTGAGTTTCCAATTCGTTTCTTTCATCAGCGTCTCAGCGCTTCGTCCAAGGAATGCGCTTTGATCCCCCTTTTTATGTACGTGCGGGAGTGACATGCACGCACGCCTCTGCTCCGGGGTCCAAGAGGACGAGGAAAGCAGAGCAGCAGCGGAGAGCGAAAAAAAGCGAACAAGAACAAGAAGAAAAAAAAACGGCCGCCGCGATTCCTTTTCTTGTTCTCTTCTTCTTCTTCTTGCTGCTCCGTCCTCCTCCTCTATCTCCATGGCACGTACAGCTTCTTGACCTCGGTGACGGCGGTCGTGATGGCCGGCTCCGTGGCCAGGGCGTGCGGCGGGAAGCGGGGCATGGCGTTGAGAAGGTGAAGAGAAGAAGACGTGTGGAGGAAGCGAAATGAGAAAAAGAAAGAAAAAATGAGCCTCGATGATGCTCGACCTCGTCAATCTTCAAACCACTTTTTCGAAGACAAAAAAAACTTGCTCAACCTTCTTCGGCCATGCGCCTGCTCGTCGCAGCAGCTGCTCCGAGCTCGAGAACCCTCACGATGGCCTCTGCCGACAAGAACGATGCTTTCACATCTCCTCGGATCAAAATCGGCAGGACCGTGCGCGTGGTGAGTGTCGCTTTCCCGCTGAGGAAAAATGATCGAATGCTCTCTCTTTCTCGCTAGTCGCTCAACCTATCTCTCTCTCTTTCTCTCTCTCTCAGGCCGTCGTCGGCGCGGGCTCCTCCGGGCTGGCCGCTGCCCGGGAGCTGTCCCTCGCCGGACACAGCGTCACGGTGTTCGAGCGCGGGAGGAAATTGGGCGGGCTCTGGGCCTCGACGATGGAGGCCGAGGGTGAGGAAGGAGGTGGGAGCGGAGACGACGGCAACGTCAACGTCAACGGCAACGGTAACAACACCACCTCCTCCTCCTCCTCCCGAGAACGAAGAAGAAGAGTCCACTCTAGCGTCTACCCTTCGCTGCGCACCAACCTGCCGCGGATCCTGATGGGCTTCACCGCGTACCCTTACACGAGGGAGGCGATGGAGATGACGGAGGAGAGGAAGAAGAAGGGGGGGAGGAGGAGAAGAAGATTCGAAGGAGGAGAAGGAGAAGAAGAAAACGTCGAAGCAGCAGCCACCTCCTCCTCCGCGCCCTTCGACGATGACGACGACGACGAAAACGAAGACGACTTCCGCACCTACCCGGGCCACGCCTCGGTGCTCCGCTACCTGCGCTCCTACAGCGACGAGTTCGGGCTCGAGAGGTTTGTGAGGTTTGGCAGGGAGCTGGTCAGGGCGACGCCCATGTTTCCTCCGACGAGCGGCGAAAAAGAAAAAGAAGGAGAAGGAGAACCTCTCCCGTGGCCGCGGTGGCGGGTCGTCACCCGCGCGACGGTGCCCGCGGGCGACGAAGGGGACGCGTTTCTGGCTCCCCCCGCAGATGGAGGAGAAGGAGAAGAAACAAAAGAAGGGCGGCAAGAGGAAATCTTTGACGCGCTCGTGTGCTGCTCGGGCCACTTTGCGCTCCCGCGCTTCCCTCCCTCGGCGGCCTCGGCGATCGAGCTCAAGAGGAAGAAATCTCCCAAAGCGTTCCCGGGGCTGATCCTGCACGCGCACTCGTACCGGGGGCCCCTCGCTGGGCCCCTGGGCGAGGTTTTGAAGAAGAATAAAGAAAAGAAGAAAGAAGAAGAAGAAGAAGAAGAAGAAGAAGAAGAAGAAGAAGAAGAAGAAGAAGAAGAAGAAGAAGAAGAAGAAGAAGAAGAAGAAGAAGAAAAAGAAGAAGAAGAAGAAGAAGAAGAAGAAGAAGAAGAAGAAGAAGAAGAAGAAGAAGAAGAAGAAAAAGAAAAAGAACAAAAAGAGCTTGTCGTCGCGGTCGTCGGAGCGGGACCCTCGGGCGAAGACATCGCGCGAGAAGTCAGCCCGCTGGCAGACAGGGTTCTCCTGTGTTCCGCCGTCGCGTCGTGGGAGGGCGTGCCGCTTCCTCGAGGAGAAAGAAGAAACATCGAGCCCAGGCCCTTCATCGTGGGCCTGGACGAGCGAGGGAGGGTTCACTTCGGGGGCAGGGACGAAGGAGGAGGTGGTGCTTTTTCTTCTGCTTCTGCTTCTGCTTCTTCGGCTGCTGCTGCTGCTCCTTCCGATTTCCCGCCACCGGAGCGAGTCGACGCCGTCATCTACGCCACGGGCTACCTCTACGACTTCCCGGAGCTGTCCGGGTCGATCGCCGTCGAGGACAACGAGGTGCTCGAAGCAGCAGGAGCTGGGAGAGAAGGAAAGAAAAGGGAAGAAAAAGAAGGAAAACAGCTTCCCCTGTGGGAGCACCTCTTCTGCCCCGCCTTCGCCCCTGGCCTCTCCCTCCTGGGCCTTCCCTTCAAAGTCGTGCCCTTCCCGCTGGTGGAAGCGCAGGCGAGGCTGGTCGCGAGGGCGCTGGCGCTGGTGCCGAACGAAGAAGAAGAAGGAGGAGGAAAGCTTTCTTCTTCTGCTTTCCCTTGGCCCCGGGAGAAGCTCGCCGCCGCCGCCCTCGAGCAGCAGCGGCAGCGGGCGGAGGAAGGCGTCGCCAGGCGCCACGCCCACCGGATGGGCTGCCCGTCGCACTTCCAGTACATCGACCGGCTGATCGACGCCGCGGAGGCTCTCGGCTGCGGGAGTGGAGTTGGAGGTGGAAGTGATGGAAGCGGGGTCGTCGGCGGCGGCAGAGGCGAAAACGAAACCTCGTCTCCTCCTCCTCCTCCTTCTCACTCTCCCCTCCGCGAGTGGCGCCTCGCCCCCTGGAGGCAGCAGATGTACGTGCGGGCCTCCGAGGCGCGCAGGCTCGACGCAGACTCCTACCGGGACAGCGCGGACCTCGGTGCCGAGGTCGTCGGGCAGGCCGAGGCCGAGACGGAGGCGTGGGTGAGGGAGCGGAAGCAGAAGGAAAAGGAAATGGAAAAGGTGGAGCAGAAATGAGGGTGCGTTTCCTCTGCTTCTGGTTTTGCGTTTGCAGCTGCTTCCAGCAGTCACAACCCCGCGACTCTCTCTGCTTAGAAATGGCTTTGGGTTTCAAACCAAGAAAAAAGTGTGCAATTAATGTTACAAAAAAAGAACCCTCTCTCTGTCTTTCACCGCCTCTCTCCTCCACCTCCTCCACCTCCACCTCCTCCTTCTCCTCCTCCTCCTCCTCCTCCTCTCAACCCCCTCTCCACCTCGGCCGCCTTCGCGGCGAGCTTGTCCACGGCCTGCGTCACGGCGTCCCTCCCGACAACGAGCATCCTCGCGACCATCACCGGGTCGCGCTCGAACCTCGAGGCCTCAAATTCCTGCCGCGCCGAGCGGCGCAGGGCGTCGCGCCACGGCTCGCCCGAACATGACATAGGAGAAGGAGAAGCAGCGCCTTTCGCGTCTGCTGTGCTCCAGGTGAAGAGCGCCGTGGCCCTCCAGATGGAGCGGTACAAAGAGAGGGCTTCTCTCCTGGTGGTGAGGACCGCCGCCGCAGTCGCTCCTGCTGCTGCTGTGGGGTCGAAAGAGGATTTCGGTTTCTTCTCTTTGGCCTGTTTTTTTTTTTTAATTCGAAAGAAATGAGTATGAGAGCTTTCTCTCTCTTTCTCTCTGTTCCAGTTCCTTCTCTCCCTCTTCCTTCTCTCACCAGCGCGTGGTCCAGGACCTCGGCTAGCTTCTCCCCGGATCCGTCGTCGAAGTGGACGCTGGCTTCCTCGCCCTTGTCGGAGGTGGTCGAGGTCGAGAAGAAGCGAACGACGAGAGATGAGGTCGATGTCGAGAAGAAGCGAACGACGAGAAAGGAGGTCGAGGTCGAGGTCGACGACGACGCTGCCGATCGCCGACAACGACTAGCGCATGTCATCGCCTCGCGCCTCAGCGCCATTTTCTTCAAAGCTGCTCTTGCTATTCCTTCGCGATGGCCTCTCTGCGTTGTCTCCTCCCCGTGGCCTGTGTGCCTGGAATTGAGCCCAGCCGCGGACGACGCGGCAAAGAGGGGGAAAAAGTGGAAAAATAAAATAAAATCCAACTCTCACTCTCGCTCTCACTATTTGATTTTTTTTTTCTTCTCTGCTTCAATGTTGGCTGAAAACTCTCCCTTTGGCCTGGGGCTCTCGCCAGAACCCCTGCTGCCCTCGCCGGCAGCAGCCATTCCTGTTCACCAGCATGATCCGAATGCTATCCCTCCTCCGCATGCTCAGCCAGCGGTAGCAGCTCCCACAGCGACCACCACCGCCACCACCGAGGGCGCGCTCGTGCTGCTCGTCGCCCGCTCCCGCGTCGGCAGGGTCATCGGCCGCGCCGGAGACACCATCAAGTCGCTGCAGACCTACAGCGGCGCCGCGATCCAGATCGACCAGTCCTGCGACCCGACGCGGGTGGTGCTGGCCGGGGCCGACGGCGCCGTGCGCCTTGCTGCGAGCATGGTCGGGTAAGGGCAACAACGGAGAGGAGGAAGTGGGGGGAGAAGCACCAAGCGGATTACTTAATGGCTCTGATTAACAGCAAAGCGACGACCAAGAAGAGCAACGCCGATTTTAGCCGCTCGCATCTGGAGTATCTCCAACTTACTTTTTTCCCCGGCGCCCGCCTGACGCCGTTGCCGCGCTCTGCGATCGCATTCCCCTCCCGAGCCGCAGCGCTGAGACCGTGCTCTGCCAATGCGCGTGATGGGAAACAGGAATCGCGCTCGTTTACTCGGTGAATCTTCGAGCTCACCATCACCCTTTTTTTCCCTCTCTCTCCCAAAAAAACCTCCTCTCTTTCTCTTTTTTCTTTTTTTTTCCCTCCTTCCTCTTCTTCCGTTTCTTTTCCTCTGCAGCGACATCGTCTCGGGCACGTTCAAGGGCTTCGCCCTGCTCCGCCAGCAGGCCATGGCCGCGCGAGCCGACGGCAGGCCGGCGTACCTGGCTGGCTACGGCCTGGTGCCCCCGGCGCAGGTAAGAGAGGAACTGAATTCGATTCAGCAAGAGAAACAGAAGAGAGCAAATCAAGACCAAGCGAGCGAGCGGAAAAGAGGAGCAAAGAGCGAACGCCCTCCCTCTCTTCGTCTCTTCCATCAATCACCCCTCCCTCCCACCTCCGACCTCCCTTTCTGGCCCCCGCGCGAGGGGCTTGCACGCGTGCTCTGAGCGTTTTCTCCGCGGCATATCGTCGAGCTCGACCGTTCCCTCGGTTTGACGGGGGCAATCGGCGAGCGATCGCGTTCAATTGAGCGGAGAAAGGGGCCGCGGGAATTCGCGGAGATGCAAGCAATTGGCCAGCTTCGACGACGACCTTGCTCCTCCTCCGGCGCCGCGAAGGCGCTTCCTTATTTATCTTTTTGCTGGCAAAACGACTGACTCACCCTCTCCTTTTTCTTCCTCTTCTTCCTTCTCTTACTCTCACTCCAAAAACCAGGCGCTCGCCGCTGACGCGCCGCGCCCCCTCTCGGCGCAGGAGGAAGGGATCTGGAGCGGCGGCAACGGCATGGTGGCGGCGGTGGCGGCGACAGCGGAGGAGGGGGGCAAGCCGGCGGCGGTCGCTGCTCCGGCCGCCGCCGCGGCCTCTTCCTCGTCGTCGTCGTCGCTCGACGGGGCTGCCGCCGCCGCTTCGACGGCGCGCGCGCCCTCGCTCACGGGCCTGCTCCTGTCCTCTGGAGGCAGCGGCAGCGAGCTCCAGGCTCAGCAGCAGCGATACGAGGAGCAGCGCTTCCACCACCACCACCACCAGCAGCAGCAGCAGCAACATTCCGCGCAGCCGCCGCCTCCGTGCCACACCTGCGGCGTTCCCGGCTGCTCCCCTGCTGCGCACCAGCAGAACCCCTACCAGCAGCAGCAGCACCAAGCTTCGCCCTACTTCCAGCAGCAGCAGCAGCAGCAGCAACAGCATTACAGCAGCCAAAACGGAACCTCTGTCCCTCCTCCTCCTGCTTCTGCTTCTGCCACTCCTCACCCCCACCACCAGCACCACCACCACCTCACGTCGCCGCCCTCCCCTTCCTCGGCGATGATGGTGCCCGCCACGCCCGCGGCCGTCGTCGCGCAGAGGCCCCGGCCCGTGACGATGAGCGCCGCGGCGGCGCAGGCCGCGGCCGCTGCCCAGCAGGCGGCAGGCGGGGGCGCGGAAGGAGCCCCCGGCGCTGCTGCCGCTGCTGGCCCTTCGCCGCTCGGAGCCCTCGCCTATGACTCCCTGGCCGGCCTGCCGCACTACGACCTTTCCGCCTACGGCGCCGGGGAACGCATCGGGAGGTCTGGCCCCCCGGCGCCGAGGCCGCTCCACCACGGGGGGCCCAACCCGAACGCCGTCGCTGCTGCCGCTGCTGCCGCGGCTGCCGCTGCTGCGGCTGCGGGAGCAGGCGGCGGCGTCGTTGCCGTCGCTCCGAGCCTCGGCGGGCCTTCTCCCGCGGCGCACGCCGCTGCGTCTGCCGCCGTGGCTGCTGCTGCCGCTGGAGCAGAGCACCATCACCACCTCCACTACGGCGGGAGGCCGCAGCAGCCGCAGTCGCAGCCGCAGCAGTCGCAGCCTCAATCGCAGTCGCACCAGCTCCTCAGCCACCACCTCAGCCACCACCGCCATGAGGACGCAGGGATCGGGGGCACGCAACAGGGCGGCGTGGCGGCGTACGCGCCTGCCTACGCTCAACAGCAGCAGCAGCAGCCTTCGCCTTACCAGCAACAAAACCAGCTCGTCTCTTCGCCGCCGCGCGTCGCTTCGGCCGGCGAGGTGCTGTTTGACAAGGCCTCCGCTTCTTCTTCCGCTTCTTCTTCGTCTGCTGCCGACGCCGCGGCCTCTGCCGCCGCGGCTGCCACCGCGGCGGCCGCTGCTGCCGCCGCGGTCCTCCCCGGTGGGGCCAGCTCCCCGGCGCGCGCCCCCTCGACGCCGGACAAGATCCCCGACGGAAGCGCCGCCGCCTCTTCTTCCGGAAACGACCAACAGCAGCAGCAGCAGCAGCCCGCGCTCAACCTCCCGGCCTCCGCCTCCGTGACGATCGACGACGACGACGCCGTCGCTCGCCTCGCTGCCGGCATCGAGGGTCTGTTGGCTGCCGGAGACGAGGAAGAGGCCGCCGCGAAAGTCGGAGGAGCGACTGCTTCCGTCTCGGCTTCCGCCCCTTCCGAGTCCAAGCTGATCCCTGCCGCCGCCACGCCCTCGTCGCCCTGGGCGGCAGGGGCGGCGGGAGGCGACGGGTGGGGCGTGAGCGTCAGCGGCACCAGCGTCGGGAGCGACTCTGGCGTCGTTGCTGCTGCTCCTCCTCCGCCGACCGCCGCGGTCGTCGTCGCCGGAGGAGCAGCGGGAGGCAAGAGCTGGGGCGCCGCGTGAAGTTGACGGAAACCGACACACGCTCTACACTTTTCCCCGTCCCTAGCAGACGTTCTTTCCTTCCGATTTGACCCAGCTCCTTCTTTTTTTTCAGCCAAAAACCGTGTCCTTTTTCTTTTCCTTCTAGCACACTTTGACGAACCTGAGAGAATTTATTATTTGCCTGGCGCGTATGCCTTTCCATCGCTGCCATCAACATCAAAACCAACTACTGTCGTGCCCCGGTTGCGTTTTTTGTTTTCATTATTATGATTGAGAGAGAGAAAGAAAGAACGAGAGAGAACAACAACAGAACAAAAACAAAACAAACTGCCCATTCTTTTTCACCTACCACCACCAACTCCCGCATTTTCACTCACCAACGTTGTTGTTCCTCTCTTGGAGCCCGAGGGGAGGAAGGAGAGTCCTTCCCCCCTCTTGTCTCTGTGAGGGGTCTTCGGCAATGAAAAAACTACTTCACCACCCACCACCGCCTTTTAACAACAACAAAAAGAAAAAAAAAACTTTGCAAACAAACACCAGTCGAAAAATGAAAAATGAAAAAATGTCTCTCTTTGCTTTCTTTGGTTCAGTGCGTTTTTGGTTTACAGTAATGACATTTTGTTTTTTGCTTTTGTGTTGCTGCGTTGAAAAGAAAGAAAGAAGGAAAGAACAAGGAAGAAAGAAAGAAAGAGGAGGAGAAAAAAACATTCATTGCTGGTCGGCGGCGATCAGTCCGAGCCTCTTGCTCAGCTCGAAGTCGCACGGGTGGTGGCAGCCCGCCCCGGGTCTCTCCGAGTCCATCGAGCACTCCCAGGGCGCGTCGTCGGGCCTCGAGGCCACCGTGGCGGCGTGCACGGCCGGGGAGACGTTGCGCCACTGGTTGCACAAAACGCACTGGACCCAGAGCTCTTCGTTGTTTGAAGCCGCTCCGTTGCCGCCTCCGTCTTCTCCTCCAATTCCTCCTCCACCTCCACCTCCACCCCCGCCTTCCTCGGCGGCCCTCATCCTCCTCGCCTGCCTCTCCCTCTCCCTGGCCTCCAGCGCAGCCTCCCTCTCGGCGTCCTCCTCGACCACCTCCCGCTCCAGCCTGCGAGCCAGCTCCGCCCTGCCTTCCAGCTCGGCCTCGACCGCCGCGACCACCTCGCGAGCCATCGCCGGGATCCCCGGTCCCCCGTATTTCCCGGCCACAATCCCCCCAAGGTCCTCTCGCGGGTCGTTGTAGGCCTCTGCGGCCCTGGCGATCCTGCGGACGTCCACGACAAAGTCCGCGACGGTGGAGTAGCGCGCGGACTTGGCTGCTCTTTCGAGGCGCTCAAAGTCCATCGGCGAAACTCCCGCAGCGGAGAGCACCTCGGTGTAGTCTGGCGCCAACGACTTGGCGACGGCCTTTCTGAAGGGGGCGAGCGTGGCGGGCGGGAGCGCCTTCCTGGCTGCCGCGAGGGCCGGGACGAGGACCCTGGAAGAGAGGTGCCTGCGGGCCATGGCTGCTTGCGGAGGGGAGGGGAGAGGTGGGGGAGGTGGGGGTGGAGGAGGAAGAACGACTCGGATCTGAGGTCGAGGTTGAGCTTGTTGTTGCTGCTGCTGCTGCTGCGGTGAAGCGGCGGCAGAAGCAGCGGGAGGAGGAGGACGGGGCACGTTGATGACGAGCTTGGTCTTCTTCTTGGCCGGACCGGGGCGAGGGGAGAGGTTGGACGCGGGCGCGGGGCGCTTGCTTGTGGTGGCTGTTGTTGTCGAAGGGCCAGCGGCGCCGGCGGCAACGCCGTCGTCGTCGTCACCCCAGGGAATCGCAGCGTCGTCGTCGATAGCAGGAGCAGCCGCGGCGTGAGCAGCAGCAGCGCTCGGCCCAGCTCCGTTCCCACCAGCTCCAACAGGCTCGTCAGCCCAGGGAATCCCCCCTTCGTCGATCTCGGCGAAATCGCCGTCGTTGCCTGCTCCGTCGTTGTCGTCGTCGTCGTCGTCCTTTTTCTTCTTCTTCTTCTTCTTCTTGTTCGAGGCCCCGCCGCCCGCGCCGCCTGCTCCCCCTGCTGCCGTCTTCTTGGCCGTGGCCGCGCCGCGGACGCCACCAGCAGCAGTGGCCTTTTGCTTGCCCTTCTTCCTAGCAGCGGCTGCCGCAGAAGAAGAAGAGCCAGCGCCTCCTCCTCCAGCGGCAGGAAGCGTCATCTTTTTCGGCACCGACAGCCCCGAAAAGCGAAGCCTGATCCCGCCACCGCCACCTCCGCCTCCGACACCTCCGCCTTCACCTCCTCCTCCAGGAACAGGAGAGACCAGCGTCGACCCTCCACCGATACCAGCAGCGGGATCAGAAGGACCGCCGCCAACTCCACCACCTCCTTCTCCTTCTCCTCCTCCTCCCGCGGCGCCGCGCAGCAACGTCCGCAGCGGCCTGCCCCGCACCGTCCTTCTGCCAAACCCGCTCCCGCCGCCCGCTGCCCCTTCCTTGGCGTACATCCCGTTGAGGGCCGCTACTTTATCCTTGTCCGAGATCACCAGCACGGTCGAGCGCTGCTCTCCCGAGGACAGGTCGGTCCACCGGATAGTGCGGACGACGCGGCGGTCGCCCTGCGCGGCCTCCAGGCGTGAGCGCGCGGCGCGGGCGGCGGCCGCGGCCGCGGCGACCTCCGCTCCCCCGACGGACGAGGCGTCGAGGAAGCCCTCCGCGATCAGCTCGGCCACGGCAGCGGCGTCCTCCCCGGTGTTTGCATTGTTGTTGCTTCCAGAAGGACCACCAGCAGCGCCACCAGCACCAGCTCCTCCTCCACCACCACCTCCAGCACCTTGCCTGCTCCTCGCCACCGCCGCCGCCGCCGTCGCCGCCGCCTGGATCTCGGCCGCGCTCTTGGGGGTAGGGTCCCTCTGCGGCGGGTCGTCGGGGAGCTGCGTCGCGGACCTCATCGCCCGGAGCTGCCTCTCCCAGATCGCGTCGGCGATGGCGGCGCGCTGCGCGTTGAGCTCGTGCGCTCCCACGCGAGAAACACGGGCGTATCTCGACCCAAACTTCTCCCCGAGCTCGCCGCCGTCGACCGCGGCGGCGGCAGAGAGATCGCGGATGTGCCCGATCCGCTGCCAGCGAGGCAGCTTGTCGACGCTGGCGGGCTCCATGCCCATCGAGACCAGGATCTCCTTAGCCTGGATCATCGACAGCCTGCGGAGGTCGCGCGCGGTGCCCGAGATGGCCCCGGCGTCGCGCCTCGACGTCCCCGGAGGCAGCTCGACGACGGCGCGCCGCATGTCGCGCGCGTAGGAGAAGCCTCGCCCGCGCCCCGAGGGCTCGGCCAGGCCCGTCAGCGCCAGGCTGCCCCTCTCCCCGTCGCGCATGATCCCGCAGAAGGCGTCGGTCAGGCCCCATGGCGTAGTCGTCACCACGTACTCGACGACGGCGGCGGCGGCATCGATGCCCGGGTGCAAGGCCGGAGGGATGCAGTCTGCGGCGACGCGCAGGTGGTCGGGAGGTAAAGCGGCGAGCCTGTCGTGGCTCCGAAGGCCGGACTCTCTGACCCTGGCATAGCCCGAACGGCACGCCTCGACGCCGCACCACTGCTCCGGAGGGGCCAGCCTGCGGAGCTCGCCCTCCACCGGCAGGATCCCGCCGGGCCTGAGGGCCCAGGCGCCGTCGTCGTCGTCGGCCCGCACGGGCAGGCAGTCGAGCTTCTCTCTGAGGCGCGCCTTGATCGAGGCCGGGGGGATCGCGGGGAAGGCGTCGCGGAGCTCGGAGACGCGGATAGAGGTCATTGCCTCGCAGGCGGCGGTGGCGGCGGCGACGCGCGCAGCGGCGGCAGCTCGGGTGGATGCGTTGTTGGCAGTTCCGCCTTGCTGTTGTTCGGCAGCGGCAGCAGCATTAGCAGCAGCGACCGCGGCGGCCGTCGCGCGCTCGGCGCGGGCAATCCTCCTCCGCAGCTCCCTTGCCGCGAACGCCACCAGCCTCGCCTCCTCGACGTCGGTCAGCAGCTGCTGCCCGGGGGCCGGGACACGGCACTGGGGCTCGTGCTGTCCGACCAGGATTGTCCCCGTCATCTCCCTCAAAGAGAGAGCGCCGGTCGAAGACCGGATCAGCAAGAAATCGGTCGGGCGAGGGTCGTGAGCGACGGCAGGGGCGCGAGCCAGGCTCGTGTCGACCGAGAGCACCGATTCCCCGGGCTCCACGGGCCCCAGCGCGAAGGGCCCCTGGGCCTGCGGCGCGAGCTGCTCGACGGCGCCCACGGTCCACCGCCGCGCGACCCCCTTTTTCGCCAGTTTCGCGCCCGAAGCGTCGGTCGGCGTCCTCTTGCGGTAGTAGGTCGCGAGCCGCGCGCCCATGCCCGGCCGGCTCAGACACAAGGGCCTCTCCTCGAGGTGCTCGACCAGGAGCAGGTGGCCCGGCCCCCTGGCGGTGAGTTCCCTGCGGCGGGTGAAGGCGCCGGGGGGGCGGGTGGGTTGGCCGCTGGCGGGCGGCGGGAGGGCCGAGGCGGCGGCGGTCGGCAGGGGCTGCACGAGAGGGAGGGCGACGGCGACCTCGAGCAGCAGAGGTTCCGGAGTTGGCGGAGGGGGAAGAGCTGCCTCGCCCCCGCTGGCCGCATTCGCCGCATTCGCAGCGGCATCAGAGCTCGCGGCAGCGACGGCAGCGACGGCAGCATCAGAACTCGCAGCAGCGACGGCAGCGACGGCAGCAGCCAGGGAAGCGCTGGGGTCGAGGCGAACCCCGCCGGCGGGGGTCCTGAGCCAGAGCACGGGCCTCCTCGCTCCCGGGGCGGCGGCGGCAGCCTCGAACTTGCCCCCGCCTCCTCTCCCTCCGAAGCCCAGCGCGCGCTCCCACAGCGCCTCGCCCGTCGTCTCGTTCAGGGAGATGTCTGCGAAGCGGGCAAAGAGCGCGTCGCGGCCCCCGGGGGCTCCACCGACCAGCGAAGAGAGGCGGACGGTGGCGACCGGGCCGAGAGGAGGAGCAGAAGCTCCTGCTCCCTCTCCTGCCGCTGCCGCTGCCGCCGCCGCTTCCCTCTGCCTCTTCTCCGCCGTGGCCGCAGCAGCAGCCATCATTAGCGCGCGCGCCCCGGGCGCCATCGGCGGCTTGGGAGGCGGCGCCCAGGTCCCGCGGGGCCTGTGGCACAGGTCGGATCTCGACGGCTGCTTCAGCGGGAGCGTCGACAGCGTCAGGGCAGGGTTGGCGTGTCTGACCTTCTGGAAGCCTGCGCCGCCGGGCCCTCCCCCGGCGCCTCCAGGCCCGCCGGCGGCCTTGCTCCTCCGCGGGGCGTAGGCCGCGTCGTTGGAGACGTTGAGGCGGTTGAGCGACGCCACGGCGGCCTGCATCGTCGCGGCGCGGGCGCGGTGGGCGGAGAGCGAGGGCGTTCCCGTCGCAGTTGAAGCAGGGACGGCGGCAGCAGCGGCGGCGTCGTTGTCGGCGAGCTGCTTCCGCTGCTGCGCCAGAAGAGCAGCGACGGTGGGGGCGCCCAGGGGAGGGGGGATGACCTTGGCGGCGGCGTGAGACGCCAGAGGCTCCAGGACGGCGGGCAGGAGGCGAGCGGATGCCTGCGGCGGAGGAGGCGGGGGCGGTGGGGGGAGGCCTGCGGCGGCTGCGGCGGCGACGGCGGCCGCGTGGGCAGCCGCCTGCGCCGCCGCCGCCGTGGCAGCGGAGGCGACGGCGGGCCCGGCGGCCAGCGACTCGAACACGATGCCCGGGTCGTTGGCGTCGAGGATCAGGGGCTCGCCGGCGCCCCTCGAGGCGGCGGCGGCCGCCGCTCTCCTCGCTCGACGAGCGAAGGAGGAGGAAGAGCTGCTGCCAGCAGCGGCAGCTCCGTCGAAGTCGATGCGCGACTGCCACGGCGCCGGGCCCGAAGAGGCGACAGCCGCAGTGGTTGAGGGAGCAGAGACAGCAGCAGCAGAAGCAGAAGCTAGGTTGCCCGCGCGAGCTCCCCCTTTCCCAACTCGTCCAGCTCCTCCAACTCCAGATCCTCCAGCGAGCGCGAGGTTGGCTGCCGGCTCGGCGCCCCCCGGCGGCGGCTTCCTCGCCGGGGGCCGCAGGTCGAAGCGCAGCGTCAGCGGGTGCAGCGCGGCGGCCACGGCACGATCCCGCTCGGCCTCTTCCCTGGGATTGCGGAGCGGAGAGGGGGGCGGGAGGAGGAGCAGGCTAGAGGAGCGAGGAGGAAGAGGAGGACGAGGAACGGGAGTTGTCGTCGCCGTCGCCGCCGCCGTCGCCATCCCGCCTCCACCTTCCTCTTCTTCTTCTTCTTCTTCTTCTTCCTCCGAATCGTCCTTCGCGCCCTGCCAGTCCACGTCCCTCTCCCACTCGTCGATGTTGGCATTGGAGAAGCAGGCCTTGGGGAGGCGAGGGAGCTGGGCGACGAGGCCCGGGGCCGCGGGGGCCAAAGCCTGCGCCTCTTCCTCGTCGAGCTCTTCCACGTCGGCGGCGTCGGCGTCTTCGTCGTCGTCGTCGTCGTTGTCAGACTCCTCTTCTTCTTCGCTCTCTCCTCCCTGCTGCCTCTGCCGCTGCCTCCTCGCCGCGGCAGCAGCCCTCCTGAGCATTACGGCGTCGGCGCCGTCCTCCTCGGGCCAGGGCTCGTCGGCGCGCTCGCCGGCCACCAGCGCCGGCAGCTCGTCAGAGAAGTCGGAAGAGAGCTCGGCTGCCTCGTCGTCCTTCTGCCTCTTGTCGGCAGCGGCGGTCGCGGCGGCTGCTGCTGCCTCTGCTGCTGCTTCTCCCGCGGCGGCAAGCTTTTCCTCCGCTTCGTCGGCCTCCTTGCGCCTCTCGGCAGCCTCGGCGGCGGCCTCCTCCGCCTCGATCACGGAGGGCAGGGCGCGCGCCAGCAGGAAGGCGGCCTCGTCGTTCTCGATCGCGGCGGCGGCGGCGGCCGCGGCGACGGCGGCGCGGGCCGCGGCGGCAGAGGCGGAAGCCTGCGCCGTCGCAGCGGCGGAGGCGTCCGTAGTAGGAGCAGCGGGAGCGGGCACAGCCGTTTCCGTCGGCGCAGCGGGCACAGCAGAAGCATCGGGGACAGAAGCAGGAACGGCAGCAGCAGCAGCAGCGGCAGGAGGCGCTTTCGCGGCGGCCTCTTCCTCCTCTTTTTCCTTCGCCGCCTTCAAAAGCCTCGCCGCCCGCGCCCTCGCCCTCGCCGCCCCGCCGGCCCTCCGCGTCGCGGCGGAGTTGCCACCGGGGAGCATCGACCTTGCCCCCTCACCGGCAACCAGGGGCTCGAAGAGACGGGACTGGCGCAGCAGGGCGCCGGCGGAAGCAGAGAAAGTCCGAGGAGCAGGAGCTGCTGTTGCCGCTGCCGCTTGCTGCCCCGCCGTCGAGGTCGACAGAAACGGGAGCAGGACCCCTGCCTCCGCCGCCCTCGCGGCCTGCTCGGCCCAGCTCTGGGCTCCGACGCGCCGCAGGGGAGCCATCGAGGGCTCGAGCAGCGGGTCCGGGCTCGTTCCTCGCTGCTGCTGCTGCTGCTGCTGCTGTAGCTGTTGAGGTTGAGGTTGAGGTTGGTTTGCCGTCGTCGTCGTCGCTGCTCCTGGCTTTGTCGGCGCGAACGCAAAGACGGGCGCCGGGGCTGCTGCTGCCGCTGCCGCTGCCTGCTGCTGTTGCTGCCTGGTCGCAGCAGCACCAGCGGGCTCGTCGGCGTCGTAGTCGTCCTCTTCGTCGGGGGCCGGCGCGGCCACTGCCGTCGCCGCCGGCGTCGCCGCCGATGGAAACGAAAACGCAAAGGCCGGTGCTGGAGCCGCAGGAGCAGCCTGAGCGGCGACGGGAGCTGCTGCGGTCGGCTCGTCCGCGTCGAAGTCGTCCTCGTCCGCCCCGGCCGCTGCGGCCATCGTGGGGGCCGCGACGGCGCTGTCGTTGGTTGGTGGTGGTTGGTGGAGGGAGCGAGGGAGGGAAGAGGGAAGTGAGAGGAGGTGAGAGAGAGAGGGTCGAAGGAGGAAGAAGAAAAAGAGGGAAAGAGAGCAGTGGAAAGAAAAAACATCTCTCACCGTGCCCTCGCCGCGCTGTCAAAGCCCCCCTGAGCAGGAGGAGCCTGCTGCCCAGCTTGTCCTTCCCCGTTGCCGTTGGCAGCAGGAGCAGCGGAGGCGCCGTTGGCGCTGGCTCGCTGCCGCTGCTGCTGCTCTTGGTCGTCCATGGCCTCTTCGATTGGGAAGAGCGAGATTCGCTCTCAAGCTTTTTCTCCGTTTTGCTTTCTTCTTCTGCTCGCTCTCTTTGCTGTTGCTGCTGCTGCTTCTACGCCTCGGAGCCCGTGCTCCGTGGTAGTGTGCAGCAGCTGCAGAGAGAGCGGGAAGGTGCTGCTCAGAGAGAAGAGAGAAAGAAGGAGTGAAAAAGCTTTCTTCCCGAGCGTTTTCTCTCGAGAGTTTGTGATCGAAGCGGGAGGCGAAGGGGAAAAAAAGGAAAATCGAGCCGAAATTTCACTTTTTTTTACTAGAAGCTCTGCAAGCAGAGCTCTCTGCCTCTCTCTCCCTGTCTCTCTCTCTTGCTTCAATCCAGCTCTCTCTTTCTCTTTGAAGCCTTTTTCTCAACTCCGCATTCCCGGAAGCGTCAGACGGATTCATCAAGCAAGGAATTGAGAACAAAGAAAGGCGTACAAAAAAACCAATTTTCCAATGCCGTCGTTCCATCGAAGCGGCCGCGGTGGAGGGGCGCGAGGCGGCCTCGCGTCCCGCTCTGCTCGAGCGGGCAAGCAGCGCAAGGGCCTCTCCAACCTCTCGACGGACGAGGAACGGTGAGAAGCGGCGGAGAACAGCTGGAGATGAAGGAGAAAATCCGAAAAGCGTCGACGAACGACGGTCGCTGGCCGCCGCCGCTTTGCTCACCCTTTCTTCTTCTCACCACCACCACCAAAATCCCCCCCCCCCCCCCCCCCAGCCCCCCCCCCCCCCCCCCCCCCCCCCC
>Ga0210003_1000446_pt1 | contig 37649 bp, 37 predicted proteins | sample LantaG_FD_182804 | JGI IMG/M metagenome (GOLD analysis project Ga0210003, IMG submission 182804) | Deep subsurface microbial communities from Baltic Sea to uncover new lineages of life (NeLLi) - Landsort_02402 metaG (SPAdes) (version 2) | ecosystem: Environmental > Aquatic > Marine > Oceanic >...
AAGTTGATTCCCAGGACCAGAAATTGCCGTACCGCTAAAAGCAAGAACTAAGCTTAGAACGAATACTGCGATTATCAGTTTTTTTAACATTTATTTCCTCCTTAAAAAAGGAAAGAGCTAAATTCATCTTCCAAGGCTGTCAAATTATCGACTGTCTTTATTATAATCTCAATTATAGTATCGGCAGTCTTTGATAATTTTCCACATCTCTTTGTCTAGGGAAGTGAGATTCTACTTTGGTCAATGAATTCATAAATTCCTATTCTTGGAGTTAGAGCTATTTTGCCCTAAAATAGTAGTGTTTACAATTTTGCTTCTATTAACTCTAATTTACAGGTATTGCTATCGTTTCACCTCCTAACCAAAAGTTGGACTTCTGGGTTAGTTGATTGAGTTAATAGTGGAAGAAAGTTGATTAGGCCAGAACTTATTATAGTTCGGGGTCTTATTATAAGCGGTTTTTAATAAATTAAAAAGAGATATAAATCACCCCGTAAGGTTTTTTAATCCTTTAACAATAAAAGTTCTTTTAAAAGAGGTCTGTTATAATAAGAATCTTTTTGGCTCTCAGATTCTTTTACAACATAAAGTTACACACGCTTAAGTCTAAGATAAGATAAAATCGCTTTTTGTCAAGGGAAAAGAGGAAATATTTTCCAGATTTTTTTATATTCGGTCTCAACATATATTTCGGCCCGGTTTAATCACATTTATTAAATTGACCTTGACACGGCCGGGGAATGATGGTTTTCTACTTTCTATGCATTTAATTTCACTGCGCCTACATAATTTCCGGGTTCTCAAGGACGTTTATCTCGAGTTCCCGGACAATATCATCGGGATAATCGGCCCCAACGGCGCCGGGAAATCCTCCATAATCGAGGCCGTCGCGTGGGTCTTGTACGGTCACCAGGCGGCTCGCTCGGGCAAGGATGAGATCAAATCCGGTTTCGCCCGGGCCGGCGAGGATTGCGAGGTGGAATTGGCGTTCAATATAAACGGTGAGCCGTACCGAATGCTCCGGCGCCTGGCCGGCCGCAGTGAACGACCGGAGGTGGAACTGTATCGGAACGACGCTTCCGAGTCGGTCGGGAGCACAGTCACCAAAAAATATATCGAGCAATTGCTGGGTCTGGACTGGCGGGGATTTTTAACTTCGTTCCTGGCCCGGCAACAGGAACTGAACGCCCTCAGCGACTTGCAGCCGTTCAAACGAAGGGAGCATCTGGCCGGGATGCTCGGTATAGAAAAACTCGACCACGCCGTTCAACAGGTCAAAAATGACAACCGCCTGTTTGAGGAAAAAGTCATCTTCCTTCAAAAACAAATCGCCGAAAAAGAACAGGTCGTAAAAAGACTGGGCGAGCTTGCGGAGCACGATAAAAAACTGGCCGAACAGGTTGAATCAGATACGGGAGCATTCACTTCCCTGAAACAGGATTATGACGCTATCTCCTTGAAATACAATAGGGAGCACGAGAAGAAAACCGCGTGCTCCGAGTTGAACGCCCACCTTGAGGCCACTTTAAAAACCCGCGCTAACCTGACCGAACACCGTTCAAAATTGGCCTTTGAACTGAAGGAATTGAACGCCGATGAACAGGAAGCCGCGCGGCTTCAAACCGAGCTGGACGGTTTTGAAAAGCTTAAAAAAAGTTTCGAGCAGTTGAAAGAAGCGAAGAATAAAATCCGCTTTTTTGAGGAACAGAAAAAGAGGCGGGACGTCGTCAAAGCGGAAAAAGAACGGCTGAAAAATCAGTCCGAGAAAGCTGGCCGGGAACTGGAAAAAAGCACCCGGGCCTTGAATGAAATACCGGCCGATATTGAAAAAGCCGCCGACCGGACCGAGCAGCTTCTAAACGAAATTCGGGATAGCTACGCCGCGTTGAACGCCGAGAAGGAAGCGCGGGGCCGCGAGCTGGCCAAACTTCGCGGGCAAATCAGTTCCATCAGGGAAATCGGCCCGGACACCGTTTGCGACCGCTGTCATCGGCCGTTCGGGGATGACCTGCCGAAAATCAAACGGCACCTCGAACAGGAATTAAACGAACTGTTGCGGAATTTCAAAGAGCAGGAAAAACAGCTGGCAGCCAGAAAAGCCGAGGGCTTGAAACAAAAGGAATTGTTTCTCGAACTGGACCGGCGGCGAAAACTGAAATTCGAATTGACGCCCCAAAGAGACGCCGGACAAAAAGAAATTGAAGACATTAAAGAACGGTTGGGTAAATTTGAGGACGAGTTGAGACAACTGGAAGTTCAGCTGGCCGAGCAGGGCCGGGTTGTTTTTGACCCCGCCGAGTTCGAACGGGTCACAACCCGGGTTGACGCCCTGGAAAAAAAGCAAACCCGTTTCAACCAGCTTCAGGGCGGTCTTAAAAGAATCCCGGCGGTCAAAGAGGGGCTCGCCGAAACGGACCGGAAAACGGCCGGGCTTGACGAGGAAATCGAAAAATACCGGGCCGAACTGAAAAGCCTGGATTTCAGCGAGGAGGCTTTTGAGCAGGTCAAACATGAGTTCGAAACCCTGCGGGATAAATTCGAGGAAAAGAAAACCGGCCTCCTGGAACTTAACAAGGAAAGTGAACTGGTCAAAAAAGAGATTCAACTCAAAGAGGAACAACTGGCCGGTTTTGAGAAGACGGAACGGGAACTCGAAGAGTGCCGGACCGGACATTATTACGGGGAGAAGCTGGGGAAACTTTTTACCGACTTTCGCAAATATGTCATCGCCAGCATCCGCCCGCGGCTGGCCGAGCTGTCCGGTGAACTCCTGGGTCAGATGACCGATGGCCGTTTCAGCATGGTCGAACTCGATGAAAACTACAACCTGCAGGTGATGGATTACGGCCAGTTTTTCGGGGTGGAGCGTTTTTCCGGCGGCGAGAAGGACCTGGCCAACCTGTGCCTGCGGCTGGCCATTTCGCTGGCCCTGACCGAATCGGCCGGGCTGGACCGCTCGTTCGTGATTCTGGACGAGGTGTTCGGCTCGCAGGATAACGAGCGCAAAGAACTTATTTTAAAGGGGCTGGCCAACCTGCGGCAACGTTTTCCGCAAATGCTTTTGGTAACCCATATCGAGGAACTCAAACATAAAGTGGAAACCTTAATCGAGGTCTCGCCGACCGGGGCCGGCTGGTCGGAGGTGAGAGTCAATGGTACGCTCGTATAAAACCCGTTCCAGCCGCCGCAAAGTAATCAACTGGACGGTGGTTATTCTGCTGGTCGTGATTATCCTGGCGTTCCGGCTGGTGGAGGAGATCGGCCGGGACAAAACCCCCGACGAGCGGTTTATCGTTAAGCGGGTAATCGACGGTGACACGGTGGAACTCCTGGGCGGCGACCGGCTGCGCCTGTTAGCGATCGACACCCCGGAAAAGAACGAGCCATTCTATGACCGGGCTCGATTGTTTCTGGAATCCCTGGTGTTGGGCAAGACCGCCCGGATAGAATACAGCGAGCGCCGACGTGACCGCTACGGTCGGCTGTTGGGTTATCTGTATATCGATTCGCTTTTTGTCAACAAGGTGATTCTGGAAAACGGGCTGGGGTACCTGTACCTGTTCGATGATAACGACCCGAACAGCCCGTTGGTTCAGCAACTTCTGGCCGCCCAGAGGCGGGCGCTGGAAAATAAAACCGGCCTCTGGTCGCTTCAGCGAGAAGCGGAAAATTATTATATCGCCGCCAACGGCTCTTTTCGTTTTCACCGGCCCGGCTGCCGTTCGGTCAAAAACATCAAGCCGGGTAATTACCGCCGGTTAAAAACCCGCGAAGAAGCCCTTTATGAGGGCCTGTCCCCCTGCCGCAACTGCAAACCTTGATTTTTTGTTTTATATTGAAATTTTGACGGCCGCCGGAGTATAAAATAAAAAATTGCTTTTGTTAACCGTGTGAATAGTGTAATTTTTCGGAATATGAGAAAATGGCTTAAAGATAGTATAACCGTATTATTCGGCGTCCTGCTGTTTTGGGGTGTTTTCTTAACCGGGGCGGCGGCGCAGGATATGGAGAAACTCATCACCCCGCCGGCCGATTCGGCCGACGCCGAGAATCTCCGGGTCTGGTACGGCATCGAGCGCAAGAGCCGGTGCCGATTCACCCTGGAAATTAAAGACCTCGCCCGCAACAAGGTCCGGAATATGCTGAACCGCACCCTGGGGCCGGGGTATTACAATTTCTACTGGGACAAGAAGGATGATTCCGGCCGGTATGTCGAACCCGGCACCTATCTTTATAAGATTACCGATTGCGGCAAGATCAAATACGGCAACCTGAAAGTCGAGTACAAACCCTGGGAGAGAACCAGCGCTTTCGTTCAGGATACCTTAAGCGACAACGTCAAAGTGAATTTTGAGCTTATGGAGGACTCGGCCCGGGTATCGCTCAGGATTTATAACGGCAGCGAAAAACTAATGGCCGAGCCGATTGTTGATTCGCTGATGAACCGAGGCCGGTATGCCTACACCTGGCAGCCGGATAAAAAGATCTCGCCGGGGTATTATTATTTCCGTTTGCAGATGGACGATTATACCCGCGAGCTTAAAATTCTGTATAAAAGATATTTGAAATGAGAAAAAATCTTTTCGCGGTTTTAATCCTGGTCGTTATCCTCGGCGGTTGCGCCAAACGTCCCCCCAGCCCTCCCGAAGAGCAAAAAGATTATTTTGAGACGGCCTGGATTGACCCGCAGATAGTAATCTCCGACAGCCTTTTTACCCTCATCAGGGCGTCGCGCATCGACTCCTTTCCGACGGATACCCCGGTGGTCGAGTCGATAACCATCCCCTCGGTGTCGTTCGAGGTCGCCCGGGGTGACTGCCCGGTGGTGGTCAATATCCTCGATGAAAAATCAGCCGGAATGGTCTGGCCGCTTTTAGTGAAAAACCTGGAGCCGGGCTTTTACAAGCTGACACTCGATTTCAGCCGGATTGATTTTCGGACCCTGCCGCCCGGCTACTATATTCTCAAGGTGGTCAATTGTGATATCCCGCAGATGAAGCTCTTCCGCCGAGAGTAAAATACTTTTTTCCGTACCCCTCAGAATGTCTAATATTTGAGCAGGAAAACGCCTTTATTTAGGGGATTTTTCGCCGATATATGGGACAAAACCCTTACCTTCGACCGAGGGGGGGGAGTGGAAGGTGAATACCAATCCCTAGGAGTAAATAATGCCCAATATTCTCGTTGTTGATGATAAAGATTCCATGCGCAATATGCTGGTGGAAACCTTGATGGATGAAGGTTATCGGGTTGACGCGGCCGAAGACGGCAAGAAGGCGCTGGATCTGGTGCGCAATAAATCTTACGATCTGGTTTTGACGGACTTGAAGATGCCCAATGTCAACGGTATGGAAGTGCTTTCCGGCATAAAAGATTTGGACTCAGAGTTGGCCGTCATCGTCATGACCGCCTACGGTACAATCGAGGATGCGGTGGAAGCGATGAAAAAAGGTGCCTATGATTTCATCACCAAGCCGTTCGAAACCGAGCATTTGTGTTTTCTCATAAACCGGGCGCTGGAGAACCGGCGCATGAAGGCCGAAAATTTGCTGCTGCGCGAGGAATACCTGGCCAACCAGGGGTTGGACAATATAATCGGTAAGAGCGGGAAAATGATCGAGCTCTGCCAGTTGATTCAGAAGGTGTCCAAAAGCGACGCCTCGGTTCTGCTGCAGGGGGAGTCGGGCACCGGCAAGGAATTATTCGCCAAGGCTATCCATTCGCTGTCGCCCCGCAAGGACCGCTCGTACGTGGCCATCAATTGCGCCGCCATCCCCCGCGAACTTCTGGAAAACGAGCTGTTCGGGTCCGAAAAGGGCGCCTTTACCGGGGCGCACGCCCGGAAGATGGGTAAGTTTGAAATCGCCAACGGCGGCACCATCTTCCTCGATGAAATCGGGGATTTGGATATCGCCCTGCAGGCCAAACTGCTTCGCGTTCTCCAGGAGAAAAATTTCGAACGTCTGGGTGGCAACAAGACCGTGGATGTCGATGTTCGGGTAATCGCGGCCAGCAATAAAGACCTCAACGACATGATCCGGGTGAAAAAATTCCGGGAGGACCTCTACTACCGGTTGTCGGTTTTTCCCATGAGCATCCCGCCCCTGCGGGAACGCCCGGGCGACATCCAGGCTCTTTCCGATTATTTCATAGACAAGTACTGTCGCGAGATGAAAAAGTCGGTCAAGTCGTTGACCTGGGAAGCGGTCGAGTTGCTGGAGAAATATCACTGGCCGGGGAACGTGCGGGAGCTGGAGAACACCGTCGAGCGAGCCGTGATTCTGGCCGAGGGCAAAAAAATTAGCCCGGAACACCTGGCCATAAGACTTAAACGGACCGACGAGATTCAACTGCGCGATGGGGCGGGGCTGAAAGAGATCGGCGCCCACGCCCAGATGCAGGCCGAAAAAGCTACCATCATCAGGATTTTAAAAGAGGTCCGGGGCAATAAACGCAAGTGCGCCCAGGTCTTAAAAATCGACTACACCACCCTTTTTGATAAAATCAAGAAGTACGATATCGATAAGGACTTATATTAAAAAAGTGCCGCTGACAGGTTTCGTCAAACCGATTTTTTTGAGTTTAACGGCAGCCGAACCGGCTGCCGTTTTTTTTATCCGATCGCCCTGCACTCCGGCCGCGATAACAAAAGGGTTGACAAAAGCCATATTTTAAATAATATAACCTAATTGTGCGTCTTATGCTGGTCTTGCCTGGTATAACGAAACAGGGTTGATCGAGTATGTGTTCGTGCCTGGAGAATTAACTGATGGTTAGTTGATGTTAGGCTGATTATGAATAACTCGGTGATCAACAGGAACGTTTTGCTTTTAAATCAGAATTACGAGCCGCTGACGATTTGTTCGGCCCGGCGGGCGATTATTCTTCTGTTCCAGGGTAAGGCGGAGATGATTGAGACGGCGGACGGCCTTAAAATTCGCTCGATCAGCCGAAGTTACGACCTGCCCTCGGTGGTCAGGCTCTGGCAGTACCGGAAAGTCCCCTACAAAAAGATAATGCTCACCCGGAAAAATATCCTGGCCCGCGACGCTCACCGTTGCCAGTACTGCGGGACCGCCAAGGGGCCGATGACGGTTGACCATGTCGTGCCCAAGATGAAAAACGGCAATGACAGTTGGGAGAACATGGTTTGCGCCTGCGTTAAATGCAACAATAAGAAGGGGGACCGCACCCCGGAGAAGGCGGGAATGAAGCTTCTGAAAATCCCCAAGCGTCCCACTTTTATTACTTTCATCCAGCGCTATATCGGCGACTCCAACGACCGATGGCGTCAGTATCTTTTCATGGATTAAATGGCAGCCGGTTTCTTTAACTCAATCCCTACAATTTTTATCGGTTAAGCGAGGTTGTACGGTTAAAAATTTTAAGTTTTTTTAATTGATTTAATATTTCTTTGGTGGTAACATCTTGGTCTGTATGAGGTATAGTATCGATGGATAAGAAGGACGCAAAAGCGAAAAGCGTCGAAACCGAGGTGGCGCCGAAAAAGCAAACCATCCTGTCCGGCATGCAGCCGACCGGCTCGCTGCATATCGGTAACCTGGAGGGCGCCCTGCGCAACTGGGTGCGCCTGCAGGAAGAGTACTGGATGTATTGCTGCATTGTGGACCTACACGCCCTGACGGCGGAATACAACGACACCCGGGCTTTCAAGGAGAAAATATTCCAGATGGCGATCGATTACCTGGCCGCCGGCCTGGACCCGGACAAGTGCGCCATCTTCGTTCAATCGGAAGTAAAAGAACACGCCGAACTGCACCTGATATTCTCCATGCTCATATCCGTACCGACTCTTACCCGTCTGCCCACCTACCAGGAGAAAAAGGAGTCTCTCGACTCCTACGGCTTCCTGGGCTACCCGGTTTTGCAGGCGGCCGACATCTGCCTGTACAACGCCCACAAGGTCCCGGTGGGGAAGGACCAGGAAAAACATATCTGGCTGGCCCACGACCTGGCCAGGAGATTCAACAATACTTATCGAAAAGTTTTTGTGGAACCGGAAGCGCTGTTTACCGATATTCCCCTCATTCTGGGCGCGGATAACCGGAAGATGTCCAAATCGTACGGCAACCACATTCCCCTGGAGGCCACGGAAAAAGAGACCGAGAAGATTTTGAAAAAATATTTCACCGACCCGGATAAGGTGTATAAGGGCGACCCCGGCAATCCGGACATCTGCCCGATTTACCTGATGCACCGGATTTACACACCGAACGCGGCGGAGACAATCGCCCCGCCCTGCCGCACCGGGGAGCTGGGTTGTGTGGACTGTAAAAAAAGGCTAACGAAAAACCTCAACGGGACGTTACAACCTATCAGGGACCGGCGGGTGGAGCTTTTGAAGCGGCCGGATTATATCTGGGAGGTTCTGGAAACCGGCCGTGACCGGGCGCAACAGCGGGCGCAAAACGTTATGGAGAAAGTGCGCACCGCCATGAAAATGAATTATAGGAAGAAAAAGTGATGGAACACCTTATCGAAGCTCAGAGTGACAACTATCGGGTTGACCTGGAAGTGTTCTCCGGCCCCCTGGACCTTTTGTTATACCTTATTAAGAGGGAAGAAGTGGATATCTACGATATCCCGCTCGCCCGTATTACCCGGCAGTATCTCAAGTATGTCGAGATGATGAAAGTGCTCAATCTGGAAATCGCCGGGGAGTTTATCCTGATGGCGGCTACCCTTATTCGCATCAAGACAAAACTGCTGTTGCCCCGGGACGAGGATGACCCCGAAGAAGTGGATCCTCGCGAGGAGTTGATCCTGGCCCTGGTGGAATACAAGAAATACAAGGAAGCCGGGGAGATTCTCCGCGAAAAAGCGCTCATTGAGGAAAGCTTCTACGTTCCCCCGGCGCCGCTGGGCAAAATCGAGAACAAGTACGACCTGGAAAACGAAACCTCCCTGTATGACATGTTAACGGCCTTTATGGATGTCCTGACCGCCCGCCGAGTGGAAGTCATCCACGAGGTTAACCCGGAGGAGATTTCTATCGAGGACCGCATTTCGGTTGTCATGAAACTTCTCAGCGACCGGGAGGGCGCCAATTTCCGCGAGCTCTTCGCCGATATCCCGCGCAAAATTGTCGCCGTGGTTACCTTTATCGCCCTTCTGGAACTGGCCCGAACCCGGCGCATCAAAATTATGCAGAACGTGCCGTTCGGCGAACTCTGGGTCTACCGGGGCGATCTTTATAAAGCAGACGATCAGATGATTGACCATTTGGACGTTATGGAAGAAGAGGAAAGTGAACTTCAGGAACAGATAAGCGTATGATGGACAGTGACTACATAAAATCAACCGTCGAGGCCCTGGTGCTGGCCTCCCCGGAACCGATCCCGGGCCGTAAAATAACCCAGGTTCTGGAAGAAGCTACTTCGGCCCAGGTCAACCAGGCCATTTCGGAGTTGAATGAAAAGTATTCCGAGGCCGGTTCCTCGTTTCGTATTCGGGAGCTGGCCGGGGGTTATCAATTTTATATTTTACCCGAGTATGTGGGTTTTGTCGATGAGCTTTTTACCCGCCGTCGCAAAATGCGCCTGACCCGCGCCGCTCTCGAGACGGTGGCGATTATCGCCTACCGCCAGCCGGTCACCAAGGCCGAGATTGAACATATCCGGGGGGTGGCTTCCGACGGCGTTATTCACAACCTGATGGAAAAGGGCATGATAACCATCAAGGGCCGCGCCAATACCGTCGGCCGACCCCTGCAGTACGGCACCACCAACGAATTTTTGAAATTCTTCGGCCTCAAAAGCATCGACGAGCTGCCCAAGATGTCCGAAATCGAGGAATTGATTTCGGCCGGCGAGGACCTGAATCAAACCGAACTCAATCTTAAAGACCATAACCTGGCTTTGAAATTAAACATAGCCGACGGTACCTATGACCCGGATAAAAATTATGACGATGACGATTTTTCCGGCGAGGAAACCGTCGAAGAAGGTAATTCCGCAGTGACTGTAACCGATGATGAAGCGACCCGTGAAGACGCCCCCCCGGAGGATGACGAGAAGAAAAAGGAAACCTCGGGGGTGATTGTCGATATGGGTTCCACGGGTAGTTCCGATTAGCTAAGTTTCTACCGAAATTCGATTATTGTACTTTGCCGGAGAAAGCTTCTTGATTCGTATCAACAAATATCTCTCCCTGTGCGGTGTCACCTCTCGGCGCGGCGCCGATAATTTGATTGCCGAGGGAAGAGTCACTCTTAACGATTCTACCATCGAAGCAAAAGGGGTGATTATCGATGAGACCAAAGACGTCGTCAAGGTTGACGGGGTCGAGGTCAAACCGGTTGAGGAAAAGGTATACCTTTTCCTCAACAAGCCCGGCAACGCCATGACGACCCTGCGCGACCCCTTCAAAAGAAAAACGATAATGCATTATTTGAAAAAACTGCCTCATCGGGTTTACCCGGTGGGCCGCCTCGATTTTGACACCCAGGGCGCCTTGCTTCTGACCAACGACGGCGACCTGGCGTACCGCCTGGCCCATCCCCGGTACGGGGTTAAAAAAATTTATGAGGCCCTGGTGACCGGACATTTTAAACCTGATGACGCCAAGCAGATTAATGCCGGAATCAAACTCGAGGACGGAGCAACCGGTCGGGCTGAGGTTGTTATTCTCGGTTTTGTCAAAAATATGACCCGTATTCGCCTGACTTTGACCGAGGGCCGTAAGCGCGAGGTCAAGCAGTTGTGCAAAAAAGTTAAACACCCGGTGGCCAGTCTGCAGCGGGTGGAATTTGCGGGCATCCCCCTGAAAGATTTGAAACCCGGTAAATGGCGCTACCTGACGGACAAAGAAATTAACCGGCTGAAGAATATGGTTGACCTGAAATAAAAAAGCCCTCTGGTGCGGGCTTTATTTTTGAATCGAATAATTCGGTTTTAATGCAGGTCTGCAAAATCCCCTCATTAATAGTCATCGATAGTCTTCAAAAGTTCTCAATAGTCCTCGAGATTGCTCCACTCGGCGTCTTCCAGCCAGTGATTGGGACGGTCCAGAAAACGGATGACGTTCTGCAGGGTGACCCAGTGTTTATGCTCTTCGTCGGCGATTTTATTTAAAATATGTTTCTGGCTCTCGCCGTCAACCTCGCCGGCCTTGTCGCGGTAAAACTCTTCCGATTTCTTCTCAATCTCCAGCGCTTCTTCCCAAACCTTCTTCGAATCGGCCGGGAAAGCATAATCCTTGTTCTCTTCTTTGAGGGTCTCAAAAACGTTTTTCAGGGTGGGGATAATCTTGGTCTGCTCGGCTTCCTTGTACTCGGCCTTCTTGCCTTCTTTCATGGCCTTGAAAATATTGTAATGCTTCAACTCGTCGTCGGCCAGTTCCACCAGGATCTTTTTAAGCCAGGGGCTGTCGATTATTTCCGCCTGTTCCAGGTAAAAAGTCCGGCCGTCGTTTTCCATTTGCATGGCAAATTCAAAAACATTCATTTTTTATCTCCTGTCGTTATTAAATAATAAAAAGTATTTTCGGATAATGAATCCTAATAATAATAAGACCCGTCGCCTTAGTCAAATGATATGTCAAAAAGCATCGTGGATATATCGTTATGATATAGAAACGCCTACGGGCTGAAAAGGTTCATAAAAAAGACCTCAAGACGTATCTTTCAGCGGGCTTGCCTGAAAAATTTTATTTTGTATCTTTAACCGAGATGAAAAAAGCCGCGCTATATTATTTACTCTTTTTCCTGGTCTTCACCGGACCGGCCCTGGCGGAAAAGTATGAACCGCCGGTCGCGGTCGAAAAAGAAAACTTTATTTTCTATTTTGACAATCCCAGTTATATTAATGAAGCCGAGGCCGCCTTAAAGCGGACTCGTTCAAAATTGGTGGACCTGTTACAGGACAGTTTATCTTACAAACCCTCTGTTTACCTGGTCGAAAGCCAGGCATATTTCAACGAACTGGTCAGCGGCCGTTTCCCCGATTGGGGGGCGGCGGCGGCCTTGCCGGGACGCGAACTTATCGTGATCAAATCGCCCGACCGGTTCAATCTTGGGCGCCCCTTGAGCGAGCTTCTGGCACATGAATACGCCCACCTGGCGTTGCACCATCGCACCGGTCGATACCAGCCCCCGCGCTGGTTCGACGAGGGGATGTCGATGTTCGTATCCAACGAATGGAACTGGACGGACAACCTGGCCATGAGCCGGGCCGCCATTTTCGGACAGTTTCTGTCGCTGGAAGATATTGAAATGCTGAACCGGTTCGGCTCCGGGAAGGCTCATGTCGCCTATGCCCAGTCTTACCTGGCGGTTAACTATCTCATCGAAGAATACGATTTAACGGCGGTCAATATCCTCCTGGACGAAATCGCCCGGGGCGGCTCGCTCGATTCCGCCCTGATGATTGCGGTCGGCTCAGATTATAAGGGCTTTCAGAATGAATTTTACGTATATTTAACCAATCGTTTTAATATTGCGAGTTTGTTTATGGATACTATTTATCTCTGGATATTTCTCGCCCTGGTGGTGATAGTCGGGGCGGTACTGAGATTCCGCAAGAAAAAAGATTATTATAAGAAGTGGAAACGCGACGAACAGTACCACTCCACCGATTTTGATTACGGTGATTCGGATAACCCCGAACAGACCGACGATGACGAGCCATGGCGAAGTTGAGTCATAATCTCGAATACGCCGTTGCCCTGGCGGGGGTAAAGCTGGCGCAGCTCATGTCGCCCCGCCTGGCCCACGCTTTCGGAACCGGCCTGGGCAATCTGGCACACGCCGTGCTGACCTCGCGCCGCCGCATCGCTTACGATAATCTCAAGCAGGCTTTCGGGGACAGTAAAACCGATGACGAAATAAATAAAATCATAAAAGGCGTTTTTCAAAATATCGGACAGACCCTGGTGGAATTTTCCCGGTTCAGTAAAATCGGAGTAGAAGGAGTGAGAAAGATAGTCGTCGGTGACACGGCGGTTTTGGAAAAAGTATATTCCGAGGGTAAGGGGGGGATTATGTTAACAGCACATTTCGGCAACTGGGAACTTATGGGTTCCTGGACTATCGTATGCGGATATCCCACCGATTCACTGATAGGTCGACAGCATAATGAGAAAATTGATAATATGCTGATTTCGTTTCGTCAGGCTATGGGAGTAAATATCGTGTCTCTGGCCAAAAGCCCCCGCCTTGTGTTCAAGGGACTGAAAGCCAATCACTTCGCCGGTATAGTGTCCGACCAGCACAACCCTTCCGAAGGCGTGGTGGTCGATTTCTTCGGCCGTCCGGCCGCGACTCCCAAAGGACCCGCCCTGTTTGCCATCCGGTGCGACTGTCCCATCATGCCGTTTTTGTTGAAGCGGGAACGCTATGACCGTCACCTGGTAATTTCCGGAGAACCAATTTATCCGCCGAATTCCGGCGATGAGGAAGCGGATATCCGGACCATGACGGTCGCATATACCAAATTTTTTGAGAACCAGATCAGGAAATACCCTGACCAGTGGCTCTGGACCCACCGGCGCTGGAAGGTAAAGATTTAGGCAACCAAATCCATCTTCGGACGTAGAATTATTATTGTGCGATGTTTTCAAACAAGGGAAAAAAGGTTTAAATCCGTGAAAGGTTGTTAAGTGAAAAAATATATTTATATCGGGGCCGTACTGGTTATTGTTCTGGTTGGGTTTTACGGGGTGAACGCGCTTTTTACAACCTCCTACGATATCCCCACCACCCTGGTTGACCGGGGAGAGTTTGTCGTCTCCGTAAAAGCCAGCGGCCGCATTGACGCCAAACGCAATTACACCGTGTCTGCTCCCCGCATCAGGGGATTGCAGATTACCTGGATGGCTCCGGAGGGTTCGATGGTCAACAAGGGGGACTCGATCATCAAATTCGACGCCACCCAGCAGATAAATGACCTTACCGACCACCAATCCACTCTCAAAATAAATCAGAAAACCCTGGAGCGGGCCGAGAAGGAATACACAATCCAGGAAAAACAGCTCAATCTGGAATTGCAGAAGGCCGAGCGTAATTACGACGAGCAGAAGCACGAGGCTCCCAAAATGGCCGAGGAAGCCCGGCTGGAAATGGAACTTGCCGGACTCAATTTCCAGGCCAAGATGGACCAGTTCAAGGGCGACGTGGATAAGGCCGAGCTAGAGGTAAAGCGGGCCGAGACCCAGGTCACCATGGCCCAGAAAGAGCTCGACCAGATGACCATCAACGCCGCCATCCCCGGTATGGTGGTTTATCTGGAAATCTGGAAGGGGGGGACTATGGGCAAGGTTCAGGAAGGCGACTCACCCTGGCCGGGCCAGGGGCTTATCAACCTGCCGGATTTGTCCGAGATGATTGTCGATTCTTACGTGTCCGAAGTGGACGCGGCCAAGGTCGATACCGGCCAGGAGGTCCTGGTCTCTTTGGACGCTTTCCCTGATATGCAGTATCACGGCCAGGTAACCAAGATAGCCACCCTGGCGCGCCGTAAAGACTATAATTCCAAGATAAATGTTTTCGATGTCGAGGTTACCATCAACGACCATGACGAGAAGCTCAAACCCGGCATGTCGTCGTCGGCGAAAATTATTCTCGACCTCATCGGGGATGTGATATCGGTGCCGCTTGAGGCGGTTTTTGAAAAAGAAGACCGGACGATCGTTTACCTCGACAATAAAAAACCTGTCGAGGTTGAGGTCGGCCAGCGCAACGATATGCAGGTCGAGATTTTATCCGGCCTGGCGGGCGGCGAGGAAATCTGCCTGGTTGACCCGACCCTGGATGAACAGGGTTTGCCGGGTGATAAGGCGACTGAGCCGGAACTCAATAAGGGCCGTACTAAACCTCCGGCTTCCGGCGGTAAGCGAAAAGGAAGGTAGCGATGGATTATAGCCGCATTCTGAGTGTTTCTCTGGAATCGCTGCTTTCCCACAAGCTGCGTTCTTTTTTAACAATGCTGGGTATCATTATCGGCGTGGCGGCGGTGGTGGGCATGCTGTCAATCGGCGAGGGCGCCAAGCAGGAAGCCCTGGAGCAGATTTCCATCCTGGGTATCAACAATATTATCGTCAACGCCAAAATTCCCGAAGAAGCATATAAATCCGAAGAGGGCATTCAGATCTCCCAGGGGCTGTCGATTACCGACGGTGACAATATCGCCGAGTTCGACCGCCTGGTGGCCTATGTCGTCCCTCAGCGCTTCGAGCCTTTTCCCAAGATAAGCATGGGTTCCAACGAAGCGGCGGTGCGGGTGGTGGCCACCGTACCGGATTTCGTATATTCGTCGTCGATCGAGGTGGAGCACGGCCGATTTATCAACGATTCGGACAACGAGACTTTCGCCCAGGTATGCGTGCTGGGGGCCAAGGCTAAACGCGCCCTATTTGCTTTCGAGAACCCCATCGGCCGACCGGTGCGTATCGGGGATCTTAATTTTAACGTCATCGGCGTGATGACCGACAAGTATATCGGCCGGGGGAAGGTCGAGGGGCTGGAACTGCGCAATTTCAACGAAGATGTCTATATCCCCTTCAACACCGCCTTGAAAAAGTTTGAAAGAGGCAGCACGGCCAATGAGTCGGTTAGCGGTGGCGGGGGTTGGATATCCTACAGTATTAATGTTGACGATAAATACAATGTTCCGGAAATCGACCAGTTGACGGTGACGGTAGCCGACCTGGAATATGTCCCGGCGGTAACCAAGCTGATCGAGCGGATTCTCGAGCGCCGTCACGGCGGCATCACCGACTACGAGATTGTCGTGCCCGAGTCGCTGTTGCGGCAATCACAGAAAACCCAGCAGATTTTCAATATCGTGATGGGGGCTATTGCCGGGCTGTCGCTTCTGGTCGGCGGTATCGGCATTATGAATATCATGCTGGCCACCGTGCTGGAGCGGACCCGGGAAATCGGCGTGCGCCGCGCCGTGGGAGCCACCCGTGAGGATATTTTGAGGCAGTTCCTTATCGAGGCTGTGATGATCTGCCTGATTGGCTGTATTATCGGTCTGGCCATCGGCCTGGTGATTTCCAGAGCCATATCGTTTTACGCCGACTGGCCGACGATTGTCTCGGTTTCCTCGATTGTCCTGGCGGTGGGTGTGTCCACCTCGGTGGGGATAATTTTCGGCCTCTACCCGGCCGCCAAAGCGGCCAAACTCGATGTTATAGAAGCTTTAAGATACGAATAAATTTTCCAGTGGAGTTATAAGAATGAGAAATAAGTATATCGGGAAGGTTTCTTTTTGTCAGCCGGTGCTGATTTTTTTTGTTCTCTTTTTACCGTTAGTTTTCACGGCTCAAATTCGGGCGGTGGAGTTAACCCTCGATGACGCTCTGGATATCGCTCTTAACCGCACCCCCCGGGGCGGGATTATAAAAGGGAACATGGAAGTCGCCGAGCAGCAGTACAACGCCAAAAAGATTAATTTTTACCTGCCGGCGATTTCCATAAACGGCTCGCTGCCGGCTTACGCCGAAGACGAATCGTACCGTTTTTTCGGCGGCGCCACGGAAAAATCATTATATAAGACCAGGGACCTCGGTTTCCAGTCGTTTATTAAACTGGAGCAGAGTCTTTTAACCGGCGGCGATTTAGAAATAACCGCCAACCTCACCAAGAACGACGAGCGTTATCCCCTTACGTCGGTGCAGGGCGGAGTTATCGATGAAAAAAACCAGCAGGGTTATTTCAATTTCAATTATAAACAACCCCTGCTGAAACCGTCGCAATCCAAGTATGATTTGAATAATCTCAAGGACGACCGCGAAATCGCCCGGTACACCAAAATCGAGGCTGAAGGCACCCTCAAGACGGAAGTGGCCGAGGCCTTTATGGGGATACTTAAGTCGCGCTTGAATCTCGAGATAACGACCAATAAGACCGAGAAGGCCCGGCTCCAGGTTGAGAAAGACTCGGCCAAGTTTTCCGACGGGGTGCTTTCGGAGGAAGATTTCCTGGAGAGCCGTTCGGTCCTTCTGGACGCCGAGCTTGAAAAATTTGAGGCGGAAATGAGCGCCAGCGAGAAAAACCGGGAGCTGGCCCAGCTTCTGGATATCGACCCCTCGAAAACCATCGACCCCTTGGAACCGGTGATAAGCGAGCACTACGAAGAAAACCAGTGCCAGGCCTTGATTAACAACTGGGAAAACAGTGTGAGCATAAAATCCGCCGAACATCAATATTACAAGTCTAAAAGAGAGGCGGATTATTCCGCCGGTTCTCACGGCCTGACCGGCGATTTAACCGCTAATTACTCTTTCGGCCGGGGGACCATCAAGCGGGAAGTCGATAGCGAACAACTTCCCGACGACGATATCAACACCAACAGCTGGGGGGTTTCGCTTAATTTCACCTTCCCCATCTGGGACGGTGGTTCTTCCGGAGCCTCAATCAAAGCCGCCCGGTTCCAGGCCGACCAGGCTCGTCTGGAATACGAAAGCAAGGAAAAATCGGCCAAGGCCGAAATCATCAACCTGGTCAACAGTCTCAATGTCAGCTACCGCCGGCTGGGAATCATCGAAAAACAGATTGAACTGGCGGACAACAGGTTGAATATTGCCGACTCCCGCTTTAAGGACGGTCAAATTTCTTCCTTGGAATTTCTGGAAAATAAAATATTTTACTTGGAGACCAAAGATAAGTACCTTGAAGAGTTGAAGAACTATTTTACCAATCGGCTGAAGCTGGAGAGCAAGTTTGTCAATTTATGAGTTTTAAGATATTAATAAGGACGCCCAATCACCTTGGGGATTGCGTCATGGCAATACCCATGATTAACGAGACCCGGGAAGCCTACCCGGCGTCGTCGGTGACCGTCCTGGTCCCGGATTACCTGGCCGAGCTCTATGAGGGCAATCCTGCGATTGACGAGATCCTTTCGATTCCTTCGAGGTACGTGCACGGCCTGATCGCCGTCATGAAGATAAAGGTTCTTATCGCACCCCATGAATTCGATGTTGGTTATGTCCTGCCGCCGTCGTTCGGGGCGGCCTCGTCTTTTAAACTGGCCGGCGTAAAAGAACGGATCGGTTATATCGCCGACGGCCGCCGCCTGCTTCTAACCAAACCGTTGCCCCTGCCGGCGCCGCTTAATTCCGAACACCGCTCGATGGTCTATTTCAATCTTCTGCGGCGGGGGGCCGGGGTTGACCTGGAATATGTCAAACCCAAATTGCTTCTGAACAAGGAAGACAATGATAAGGCCGTTCGGATACTGGACGGTTTCGGTTTTCCCGACAACGAGCCGTACGCCGTGATTGCTTTCCGGGCGGTGGCGGAATCGAGGCACTGGGGTCTTGACAATTACACCGAACTGGCCCGGGCCATCGCCAAAGATTTGAAATTAAGGGTCATTCTCATAGGCGGCCCGGTTGACCGCAAGGAGGGGGATAAAATCGCCGAGGCCATCGAGACCGAGGATTACATCGATGAAGTAATCAACCTGGCCGGGAAAACCAGTCTTCGCGAGACGGCCGCTTTATTATCCCGCGCCCGGATATTTATCGGCAACGATTCCGGCCCGGCCCATCTGGCGGCGGCGGTGGGTGTGCCGGTGGTGGTCCTCTCCGGGGCCGACGACCCCAAAGAAACCTCGCCTATTTCCAACCAGAAAAAGCTGCTCTATTTAGACTATCTCGAATGTATCAGCTGCGTCAAGAACAAGTGCCCGCTCAGAGGGGAGGAATTCATGCAATGTCTCAAAGGCATCAGCCTGGAGACGGTTCTCGCGGCGGTAAAAGAGCTGTTGCAATAATAAGGTTTATTGAGGCAGATACGATTGCTGTTTAAAGGGGGAGACGGAACGTTTCAAGCCGGGACGGCTTTTTTTTCATTTTCTTTTTTTATCCGGCGCTGGCGATTGCATTCCAGCGTCCGCAGGGTCCGGGCAATCTCGGCGTTTTTAAAAGGTTTGGTGATAAAAAAGTCGGCTCCCTCTCTTAAAATTTCATGAGGAGAATATTCACCCGCCCGGGAGGTTATCAGTAAAACCCTGATTTTTTGGTTCAAATCTTTAATCTTTTTTAAAAGTTCCAGGCCGGTCATGTTGGGCATGTTTATATCGGAGATGACATAGTCGTAACGGGCTTTCTGAATCTTTTCGAAAGCTTCGGAGCCGTCAGCCGCGACGGTAACCATAAAACCTTCTCTTTCAATAATTCTTGAAAGAATATCCCTGATACATTTCTCGTCGTCGACTATCAAAACCGATGCTTTTGATTCCATCCGTTTGCCCCAAATTTAATTATTTCTCATAGCCAGAAAATGTCAATATCTCATTAGTCGGAAAGTTAAACTGAAAAGTTTATATTATGAGTTGAAATATTTGCCGTTTTAATGAAATTGGTAAAAAAATGGCAGATACTGTCATAATTAAGCCAGCGATGTAATGACCGGTATTTCCTAAGGTAAGGTTAGATATACGGTTGTCGGAAAAGGAGATTCTATTGGGTTGTATAAAAATTAATCAGCTGGCGGAATATACATACATCAACCAGAGTATCAGAAGTACCAATGAAAAGAGAATACCGGTTAAGAAACCGGTACGAAAAGTATTATAGCGGGCCGATATTGATTTTTGGGGTTTGTTCAGGGGAGCCAAATCGGAATGGCAGTATTTACAAACGGTGGCCCGGGCGTTAATGGGTTCCTTGCAATAGGGGCACCTGGTCATTTCTTTAGCGACAGTCATACACAAATATGCCGGTTCGGCCGGAATTTTAGCAATTAAAATTTTGCAAAAAAAACACCCCTTATAGAGGTGTTTTTATATTAAAAGAAGTTATTGCTCCTCAGATAGGGTATTCCACCTCGGCGAACCATTTGATTTCAACATCGGCAAACAGCTTATCACGGTTTTTGCAGTCGTCGAAAAACTGCCATTCGCCGGGTGTGATTTCCTCGCCGGCGATTTTTTTCTCGGCTAGTTTCGTCAGCCGTTTGAAATCCTCGTAATGTTCCGTCAGCCTCAACTCGGCGTAGTCGCGGGCGGAGAAGGTGGAGATGAGGAACTGCCAGTCCGAAGCTGACATCAGCATCAACTCGCGTATCATCTGTTTGAGGATGTCTTCCAGGACATGGTCATGCCGGTCCTCGTGTTCGTTCCAGAAGCGGGCCATTTCACACATTTTGGCTTCGGATTCGTAGATATGTTTCCAGGTCCAGTCGTTATGCTGGTTGAGCCAGATATAGTGATGGTTGCCCTGGCCCCAGCTCCCTTCAGGGATGGATATCACCCGGGTCGGTTTGGTCCGTTCCAGGTATTCCGAGAGGAAAGTCAGCTCGATATTTTCATTGGCGCATATGTTTTTTAAGACCCGCTTGAGAAACAGCGGCCCTTCGAACCACCAGTGGCCAAACAGCTCGGCGTCGTAAGGCGCCACCAGTATGCCGGCCTGGCCGGTTTCCTTATGGTGATTGGTCAGGATATCGATTATTTTACCGGCGAAATGTCCGGAGTTTTCCACTGTTCGTTCCAGGGCGCTTTCATGGTGATATTCGATCTTGTCGGCCAGGTCGGACTGGGACGAGGTTACCGCCCAGTAGCGCAGGCCGCCGGGGAAGCGTTTTTTATGAAAATCGAGATAGTGGCCGTCGCCCGGGTAGCCGTGCTCGCCCGACCAGACTAAAAGCCCGGTTTCGGGGTCGCGGGTGAAGATGGCCACCGGCATTTTGCCCTCGGCCGAGGATGAGACCAGGTAAGCCTCCCGGGGGGTTTTATCGAATTCTTCCTTACGGGGGGAGTATTGTTTTTCAAACTGGCCCCAGAGCAGTTTCAGGGCTTCGAATCGGTCGATATAGACGCCGATGGATTTCCCGCCTTTCAGGAGCGCGGAATCGATGATGAAAAACTCGATGCCGTTTTCGGTCAGGAATTCGTCCACCCCTTTACGCGGATAGGTCAACTGTTGGCCGTTTATCGGTACCGGGGGCGTCCAGTTATAACGGGGGCGGTAGGCGCATTCCGGCAGCCAGATGCCCCTGGGCTTGCGGCCGAAATGGTTCTCGTAATTCTTGACCGCCATCTTGGTCTGGGCCTGCAGCGATTCATCGCGCGACAGCAGGGGATAATAACCGTGGGTGGCGCCGCAGGTGATGATTTCCAGGTAACCGGCGTCCTGGAGTTTCTTGAACTCGAAGATAATATCATGGCCGATATTGTTGAAATGGTCCAGCGTCAGGCCGTAGAATTTCTCCCACATCTGGGAATTGGCCAGCATCTGGTGCTGGTCGTATTTGTAAAATTCCTCGCTGTCGTGCTGGGCGGCCTTGATCTTCTGATTGACATAACCGACGAACTCGTTTTTAAAGGAGCTGTCGGCCAGTTGTTCGCAAAGCACCGGGGATATGCCGATTGTCAGTTTGGGTTTATAACCTTCCTCAATCAGTTCGTTCATGGCGCGCAACAGAGGCAGGTAGGTTTCGGCGGTGGCTTCCGACAGCCAGTCGGTGCCGTGGGGCCAGCGCCCGTGAGCCAGTACATAAGGCAGATGATTGTGGAGAACGAAACTAAAATAACCCTTCGTCATTGATCCTCCTCTTTAGAACCGTTGCTGGCTTCAAAGCCGATGGTTTTGGCGGCGTGTTCCGGCAGGCCGTGAATTTTAATTTCACCGAATTTCTTTTCGAATTTTTCCAGGTTCTCCGTCAAGATCTTGTGTAACAGCTTGGCATGCATGGGCGTCATGATAACCCGGGAGAGCACCCGGGCTTTCAAAGTGGGCGGCATCACCCGCGCGAAATCGATTATTACCTCGGACGGATTATGATTTATCATTGCCAGATTGGTGTAAATTCCTTCGGCTTCTTTATCATCCAGCTGAACCTTTATCTGTTGCTGGTGAGGTTTATTCATTTTTTTTTATCATCCTTTATATAAAATTAAGCAAATATCTTCACTTGTACAGGAATCTCAATTTTAATATATTTCAAAGTTAAGTCAATATATTTATAAACGGGAGTTCCGCCAAGGAAAGCAAGGAAATTAAAAAAATGTCGCTTGAAATTGGAAATATCGATAAGATTCTTGGCCGGATAGGCCGGGCCAGGATTCTCATCCTCGGTGATATTATGCTGGATGAGTATCTTTTCGGGAAAGTTGACCGTATCTCTCCCGAGGCCCCGGTGCCGGTGGTGGAAATAACCTCGACCCGACTTTTGCTCGGCGGGGCGGCCAACGTCGCCGCCAATATCCGGGCTCTCGGGGACGAACCGCTGTTGATGGGAACGGTGGGTGAGGACGACGCCTCGATTAAACTGACCCAGCTTCTGAAGCAGAAAAATATTTCCAGCGACTATATTATTAATGATAAGTCCCGCCAGACGACTATTAAGACCCGGATTGTCGCCAATTCCCAGCAGGTGGTAAGGGCCGACCGGGAGGACCGGCACAACCTCGACCCTGAGATTCAGAAGAAACTTTTGAACCGCTTTATGGCCGTCGTCGACAATATCAACGCCGTCATCATCTCCGATTACGGTAAAGGGGTTATAACGCCGGAAGTGCTGGAGCGGGTTACGGACGTTTGTAATGAAAAAGGGGTCTTTGTCGCGGTTGACCCCAAGGACACCAATTTCCACCGTTATCGCCGGGTGTCCCTGATTACCCCCAATCATCACGAAGCGGGGTTCGCCTACGGCCGCCGTATAATAAGCGAGCAGGATTTGTATGCCGTCGGCGAGGGGCTTTTGGAAAAACTCGAGGCGACGGCGATTCTTATTACCCGCGGCTCGGAAGGGATGTCGTTATTCAAAAAGGACGATGAGCCGACCCACATCCCCACTTTCGCCCGGCAGGTGTTCGATGTTACCGGGGCGGGGGATACCGTAATCGCCGTTTTCGTCTCGGCCGTCTCGGCGGGCGCCAGTCTGGTCGAGGCTTCGGTTATCGCCAACGCCGGGGCCGGTTATACGGTCGGGATGATCGGTACCTCGACCGTGACTCTCGAAGCCCTCAAAAAAGAACTGGGGCATAGTATTAAAAACGGCAAGCTGATGGCGGCTTTTGACCGAACCAAATAAACCGGAGACAGGAATAAGTAAGCTCGGTCAGCAGGTTATGAAAAATCTGATTATCAACAAAGAACTTCCCCGTTTATTGCGAAAACTTCGCCGCCGGAAAAGTAAAATCGTTTTCACTAACGGCGTCTTTGATATATTGCACCGGGGTCATGTCGATTACCTGGGTAAAGCTAAGAAGATGGGCGATGTTTTAATCGTGGGTCTGAACAACGACGCCTCCACCCGCCGCCTGAAAGGCGACCGCCGTCCGATTTTTAAACAGAACGACCGGGCGGCCGTTTTACTGGCGCTGGAAGCAGTTGATTATGTCGTGATTTTCGGCGAGGACACCCCTGAAAAGTTAATCGAAAAAATCAAACCGGACGTTCTCGTCAAAGGCGCCGATTACAAGCTTTCCGAAATAGTCGGGGCGGCTTTCGTGAAGGCAGGAGGCGGCCGGGTCCGGCGGGTCAAACTTACAGCCGGACGGTCAACCACCGCCGCCTTGAAAAAACTCAAGTTGAACGGTTGATATTATCAGCATGGACGCGACTTCCGAAAAAATAAGCGATACCACTCGAACCCTGTCCGAGAAGGGTTACTGGCCGGCCCGGGCGGCCCGGTTTGTGGCCGAGAAGTTATATTCCCGGGCGGTGGAAGTCTGCCTCGAAAACCTGCCCGATGACAGCGATTTAATTTCCGGTCATCTTATTTACGCGGTCGCCCTGTATAAAGCCGGGCAGACCGAAAGCGCCACCGAGCGGTTTTACGAGGTCCTGGCGCGGGACCCGGACAATCTGGTCGCTCTCAAGTACCTGGGCGATATAAAATACGCGACCGGAGAGGACTTTGCCGCCCTGGCCAATTATAACCGAATTTTTGAAATCGACCCCGGCTGCCGGGGTTTGAAATGCGAAGTGTCCCTGAAAACCAGGGAGACGACGCGTTCGATTACCATCACCCGAGGAGAAGAAATCAGCCAGTCTCCCCAGAGCCGTTCCCTGCGCCATATTCCTTTTTATACGGAAACCCTGGCCGATTTATACCTGGCCCAGGGACACGCGCGGCTGGCGGAGGAAGTTTACGATTACTTGAGCAAAAAAGGGGATAATCCCCGCCTTCAAAATAAATTGTCCCAAGCTCGGAATAAAATAAAGGAAAAGGAATGAAAATATGTCAGCCAAAAGAATCGCAGACTTAAGAAAAAAAATGCGCGCCGAGAATCTCGACGGAATGGTTATTACGCACCTGGATCATGTCCGCTACCTGTGCGGTTATACCGGCACTAACGGCCTGCTTTTGATCGGTCCCCGGAATGCGAATTTTTTCACCGATTTTCGTTATACCGACCAGGCCAAAAAACAGGTCAAGGGTGCTAACGTGCATATCGCCACCAAGGGTGATTTAATCGCGGTGTTGAAAAAATACCCCGGTTTTAACGTGAACAATATGAAATACGGCTATTCAGAAGAATACCTCAATGTGGCCGGATACAAAAAGCTGGAACAGGTACTACCCGACGCGGTTTTTGTCGGCGCGGATAAAGTCCTGGCGGATATGGGCTGGGTTAAGGAATCCGCCGAATTGAATCATATCAAAAAAGCGGTGGAAATTTCGGACGTGGCTTTCGAACGAATCCTGCAGATTATCGCCCCCGGCGTACGCGAGCGGGAACTGGCCGCGGAACTTGAATACCAGATGATGATGCTGGGTTCGGAGAAACCGGCTTTTGAGACAATCGTGGCCTCCGGTTACCGTTCGGCCATGCCGCACGGGGTGGCCTCGGACAAGAAAGTCAAAAAGGGTGAGTTTATCACTTTCGATTTCGGCGCCACGGTCAACGGTTATGTTTCGGATATTACCCGAACGGTGGTGGTGGGGAAAGCGACCTCCCGGCAGAAAAAGATATACAACATAGTCTTACGGGCACAACTGGCCGGGATTAAGAAAGTCAAAGCGGGTTTGTCCGGTAAGAATGTTGACGCGGTTTGTCGTAAAATCATCGCCCGGGCCGGTTATGGCAAAAATTTCGGCCATGGGACCGGACACGGTATCGGGTATTTCATTCACTTGGGACCGCGGGTCTCGTTCCAGTCTGAGGATAAGCTGAAGGTTAACAACGTCATAACTATCGAACCGGGTATTTATCTCTCCGGCTGGGGCGGTGTTCGAATCGAAGACGATGTCGTCGTGACAAAAAACGGCTGTAAAGTGCTGAACAAAGCTGAAAAAAAATTGTTGGAACTGTAAATCAAATAAGCTATAGTTTTTTATAGGCCTGAAAAGACAATTCATAACCGGGTAGCCCGGTCGAACAATTTTGTTCGGTTAGTTTGAGGATTATTTATGAACGAAAAATATATTAAGAAATTAATTCGACTGGTTGAGGAATCAGATATCGACTCTCTGGAGGTGTCCAGTTGGGGACGACGGGTAAAAATCATCCAGCGAGCTCCGGCCAGTTCCAACGGCCACGCCAACGGAACGGTAGTCTATACCTCCACGGCGCCGTCCGCTCCTGGGTCATCGGCTCTAATCCCGGCGCCATCGACCGCCTCTTCAGAAGCGGCTCCGGCGGTAACTCCAGCGGCCGATGATACCGGCCGGCTGGTGGCCGTTAAGTCACCGATGGTGGGAACTTTTTACGCTGCCCCGGCTCCGGACGCCCAGCCGTATGTTTCCTTGAACGAGAAGATAACCGCCGGGCAGGTTGTCTGCATTGTCGAGGCGATGAAATTGATGAATGAAATTGAATCCGAGGTCTCCGGCCAGGTAGCGAAAATCATGGTTGAAAACGCCCAGCCGGTCGAATTCGGCCAGGTGCTCTTTTATATAGACCCTGCGGGATAATAAGTCAGTCGGGAAAGGGATTTCCATGAACTTGAAACAAATGCTGGTTGAGATGCTCAACCGCAAAGGGTCCGACCTGCACATCCGCGTCGGGGTGCGGCCCCATCTGCGCGTCAACGGCCGGCTGGAGCAAATTGCCACCGACCCTATCGCCATCGACAAGATGGAACAGATTATTTCCCAGATTCTCAATGAAAAACAGCTGGAGCGTTTTAACCGGAAAAACGAGATGGACCTGGCTCTGTCGGTGGCCAAATTGGGCCGGTTTCGTATCAACCTTTTTCGTCAAAGAGGAACTTCCGGCATCGCTATCCGCGCCGTCAATACCACCGTACCGTCGTTTGACGAATTAAACCTTCCCAAACTGGTCCGGGAATTGTCCGTTGAAAACCGGGGATTGGTAATCATCACCGGCACCACCGGTTCGGGTAAATCCACCTCGCTGGCGGCCATTATCGAGGAAATGAACGCCAAACGGTCACTGAATATCCTGACGGTCGAGGACCCGATCGAGTATATCTACCGGGACAAGAAATCAATCATCTCCCAGCGCGAGGTCGGCGGAGATACGGAGTCGTTCGCCACGGCCTTGCGTCACGCTTTCCGGCAGGACCCCGATGTCATCCTCATCGGTGAGGTACGCGACCTGGAAACGATGTCCATCGCCCTGACCGCCGCCGACACCGGTCACCTGGTTATGAGCACTCTGCACACCATGAACGTGGTGGAAACGATAACGCGTATTATATCTTTCTTCCCGCCCCACCAGCACCAGCAGATTCGGCTGCTTCTGGCCGGTACGCTCAAGGCTATAGTCTGCCAGCGGCTTTTGACCCGATCCGATATGCCGGGCCGGGTGCCGGCCCTGGAAATTATGGTCAACACGGCCGCTATCAAGGAATGTATCATGAACCCCGAAAAGACGGTGGATATCCCGGATTTGGTGGCCCAGGGCAGCGTGCAGTACGGCATGCAGACTTTCGACCAGGCTATTATGAAACTTTACAAGCAGGGGATGATTTCCTTCGAGGAAGCCATGAGCCAGGCCAGCAATCCCGATGATTTCGACCTGCGCCTGAAAGGCATTACCGGCGCCTCAGACCGTTGGGAAAGCGGGGAAAGCGGCAAGGAAGCTTCCGGCGGCAAAACTGAAAATAAGGATATGGGCAGCGATTTTTCTAAGTATTGATTTTGATGTCCCTCTTTTTCTATATCAGCCGCCGGTTCCGGCCCGGCGGCTTTTTTAATATTATTTGAAAAAGAATCCACGGGAGTCATTTTATGTATTTAAAATCCGAACAAATATCGGCGTCGGCGGTTTTAGTATATAACTGTTTTAGCGGTCTTGTCTTAGCCCTGAATAAATAACCCCGGGGCGGCCGGTTTTTTGACTTGTCTATTGTCTTTTGTTAAAAAAAGGTTATTATTAAAGGCTAATTTTTCTCTTTTGCGGTTATAAGGGAAATGAGCTTAAGAACTTTTGGTAGTGAGGAAAAATATTGTTTGACAAAGTTCTGATTGCTAACCGCGGTGAGATAGCCCTTCGGGTCATCCGCGCCTGCCGGGAGCTGGGTTTGAAAACGGTGGCGGTGTATTCAGTGGCCGACCGCGACGCCCTGCATGTGCGTTTTGCCGACGAGGACGTTTGTATCGGCCCGCCCGCCGCGAGCGAATCATATCTCGACACCAAGCGGATAATCGCGGCCGCCGAGGTCACCAACGCCGGGGCGATCCATCCCGGCTACGGCTTCCTTGCGGAAAACGCCGATTTCGCCGAAATCTGCGAGTCCTGCGGCATAGTCTTTATCGGTCCCAAGCCGGACCAGATTCGACAGATGGGCGACAAGGCCGCCGCCAAGAAATTGATGCGCAAGGCCGGGGTGCCGGTTATTCCCGGTTCGGACGGAGTGGTGGCTTCTTTCAGCGACGCCCTGGAGGTAGCCGAGCAAGTCGGTTACCCGGTGATTCTCAAAGCCGTTGCCGGTGGCGGCGGCAAGGGGATGCGTATCTGCCGCGACGAGGCCGAACTGGAACGCAATTTCCATATCGCCTCCACCGAGGCCGCCAATGCCTTCTCCAATCCCGACCTGTACCTGGAAAAGGTGATTGTCAATCCGCACCATATCGAGTTTCAGATCCTGGGCGACAGCCACGGCAATTATTATCATTTCGGTGAACGCGACTGCTCTATCCAGCGCCGCCATCAGAAACTTATAGAGGAAACCCCCTCACCGTTTATAAATGAAGAGATCCGTCAGACAATGGGTCGAGCGGCCATCAATGGCGCTAAAAGGGTCAATTATCTCGGGGTTGGCACGATCGAGTTTTTAGTCGACGACAACCGCAATTTCTACTTCATGGAAATGAACACCCGTATCCAGGTGGAACACCCGATTACCGAGGAAGCCTACGAGGTTGACCTGGTCAAGGACCAGATCCGGGTGGCGCTCGGGGAAAAAATCGAATACCACCAGGAGAACATCAAACCCCGCTGGGCCTCGATTGAGTGCCGCATCAACGCCGAGGATGTCGAGAACAATTTTCGCCCGACCCCCGGCAAGATTGAAGCCATTCACACCCCCGGCGGTCCCGGGGTCAGAATCGACAAGGCCGTTTACGCCGGGTATTTCATTCCGCCGTACTATGATTCCATGATTGCCAAGCTGATTGTTCGGGCTCGCACCCGCAAGGAAGCCATCATCAAGATGAGCTGTTACCTGGACGAATTCGTGATTGAGGGCATTCCCACGACCATTCCTTTCCATAAAAAGATATTTTCCCATCCCGATTTCATCGCCGGGAATTACAATACATCCTTTTTAGAGTTAACTTTGCAAGAAGCCGAGGACTTGAAAGCGGCAAAAAAAGAAGAAGGTTCTTCTAAGAGTTTAACTCTTAAACAAAGCACGGAAGAAACATCGGATAAAAAAGAAGAAGAAAAAGTAACTGTTGAAGACAAGGAATAATGCGGAGGTCTAAAGTGAACGTACCAGTTGATCTGAAATATACCAAAGAACATGAATGGGTAAAAGTGGAAGGTAATATCGCCACGGTGGGCATCACCGACTGGGCCCAGGGCGAACTGGGTGATATCGTTTTTGTGGAACTGCCAGCGGCCGGTTTGGCTGTAGCGCAGATGGAAACGTTCGGAACCATCGAGGCGGTCAAGGCCGTGTCCGACCTTTTTTCGCCGGTGACCGGTAAGGTAACGGAAGTCAACGCCGCGCTGGAGGATGAGCCGATGCTCATCAACCGCGACCCGTACGGCGAGGGCTGGATGATTAAGGTCGAGGTTGCCGACGCTTCGCAACTTGAACAATTGCTCGACGCCGGTGCTTATAAGGAACTCCTGGGAGAATAACCAAAAGCTCCCGGCGTCCGTATAATATATATTAAAAAACAACATCAGGTAGAAACATGCCTTATATACCGAATACCGATGATGACCGTCGGAAAATGTTTGATAAAATCGGGGTGAAAAACTTCGATGAACTGATTGACAATATCCCGGAAAAACTTCGTGTCAAAGGGGAGTTGGATATCCCGGCCCTTCCGGAGATGGAGCTTTTAAACGAGATAGAAGGCCTCGCACGGCGAAACCGGACCGACCAGGTCTGTTTTGCCGGGGGCGGCGTCTACGACCATTTCATCCCGGCGGCCGTGGGCACCATAATCGGCCGCCCGGAGTTTACCACGGCCTACACACCCTACCAGGCCGAGGTCTCCCAGGGCACGCTGCAGGTTATCTATGAGTTTCAGACGCATATCTGCCGCCTGACCGGGATGGAGATAGCCAACGCCTCGATGTACGACGGCGCCACGGCCGCCGCCGAGGCGGTGGTGATGGCCCTCGGGGTGACCAAAAAGAAAAAAGTCGTGCTCTCGGAAACGGTGAACCCGCTTTACCGGGAAGTGATTCAAACCTACCTGTCCGGCCGCGAGGTCGAACTGGTGACCGTGCCTTTTAAAGACGGCCTGACCGATTTGAACCGGCTGGAGGACACCGTTGACGAAAACACCGCCTGCGTGCTGGTCGGCCAGCCGAACTTTTTCGGTTTGCTGGAGGAGCTTGACCTGGTCGTCGAGACGGCGCACAAGGTGAACGCTCTTTTGATAATAGCCGTGGACCCGATCGCCCAGGCGCTTTTGAAAACCCCGGCTGACTACGGGGCCGATATAGTCGTCGGCGAGGGCCAGCCTTTGGGTATGCCGCCGTCGTTCGGCGGGCCGCTTCTGGGTTTCTTTGCCGCGCGCAAGAAACTGGCCCGCAACATGCCCGGCCGCATCACCGCTTGCACGGTCGACGTGGACGGCAAAACCGGTTTCGTGCTGACCCTGCAGACCCGCGAGCAGCATATCCGCCGGGACAAGGCGTCCTCGAACATCTGCACCAACCAGGCCCTGTGCGCTACCACGGCCGCGGTTTATATGAGTTTGCTGGGGAAAACCGGCCTTACCAGAGTGGCCCTGCTGTCGGCCGAGAAAGCCCAGCAGGCGGCGGCCCGGATTGACGGTCTGGACGGTTTCGAATTGTATTTCAAGGCGCCCTTTGTGCGGGAGTTCGCCGTCAAAACGCCGCGACCGGCCCGGGAAGTTATCGCGTCACTGCTGAAAAAGAATATCCTGCCGGGGGTAAACGCCGGGCGCTGGTTCAAGGGCCTGGATGACTGCTTGATAGTGGCCCTCACGGAAAAAAGAACCGGCCCGGAAATAGACCTTCTGGTCAAAGGCTTGAAGGAGCTGGCCGCCCGTGATGTTGTGTCCCGTATGTAAAAAAAACTGGGATGAAAATACCACCCAGTGCCCGATTTGCGGCCATGATTTAACGGCCGAGGAAGATAAGGACGAATGGATTGTACTGGGCGATATTGATGACCGGGTTTCGGCGGATTTCGCCAAGGAGGCTTTGAACTCCCACGGCGTACCGGCCGTCATCTTTTCCCGGTCGGGTTTTTTTGGCAATATCGGCCTGCCGCTGCATCCGTTTTACAAATCCGGCGGCGGCATTTTCGATATCGCCGTCCAGAGCCGGTTTCGCGAGGAAGCTAACGAAATCCTGGATATAATCCTTGGCGACCGGTGGCATCGAAAGGAAAAATAAATGGCGTTCTGTCCCCAATGTAAATATGAGTTCCAACCCGGGATACAGATTTGTCCCGATTGCGGTGATATGCTGATTGACGGCGTGCCCGCCGCCGGGGGAGCGGCTTTTCCGCCCGACGACAGCTGGGTGAAAATCTGCGGCGTGTCCGGCGGAGTGAAATCCGAGGTGGCCCAGGGGGCGCTGGAAACCTCCAATATCCCGTCCACCCTTATCTCCTCCGCTTTCGGCGCTTTCGGCCGTGCCGTGGCGGTCAACACCGGGTTGCCAAATGTCCGTAAAGACCTAAATTTTATCCTGGTACCCAAAGAATTTCGGGAGGAAGCGGAAATAGTCCTGGAAGCGGTCCTGGGCGAGGATTATATCGAAATTGATAGCGACCATATATAACTTTTTAAAAACATGGAGAGTTATGAGGGCAAAAACAATTTTATCAGTCTTGCTGGCGGTTTTATTAATAGCCTCGGCTGTTGTCGCCGACGAGCCGGCGGAAAAACCGTCCGCTCCTCACTTCACCAATATCGATGAAGCCCTGGCGGCGGCGGTGGCCAACGACCGGTCGATTGTTCTGGACTTTTACGCCACCTGGTGAAAGTACTGCAAAATGCTGGACACGGTCGTGTTCATTGATTCGAATGTAATTGATTTCTTTAACAATGAAATGGTGCTGGCCAAATTCAACGCCGAGAAAGATACCGCCCTGGCCCGGCAGTACCATGTCAGCGCTTTTCCCACCGTGGTATTGACGGACAAGGAAGGGAAGGAGATTGACCGCATTGTCGGTTATTCGAAACCGGGCAGTTTTATCAAAACGTTGAGGGAATATGCCCAGGGTATCGGGACGCTCGATGATTTGCTCAATCGCTCCCAAAACCAGGCCGATTCTTTGCGAATACTTGGTTTCGAGATTGCCGACAAGTATAAATATCGCGGTAGCAAGGACGAGGCTATGGACTGGTTCGAAAAAATTATCGAGCTGGGCGACCCGGTTGATTCCCTTTCGGGAGAGGCCCGGATGGCGATTGCCGACATGTATCGCCGGGATAGGGATTATATGAAAGCCCTGGTCGAGTTCGCCTCCGTTATCCAGGATTTCGAGGGCCGGCCGTTCGCTATAGATGCCGAAATCTGGACGGCCATCGTGTACCGTATGAAAGGCGACACCGCCACGGCTATCGGTGCTTTCGAGGATTATATCAAGCATTATCCCGAATCGGAAGATGTCGATTACGCTCAAAAGCAGATTGAAAAATTGAAAAATCCACCCGAGAAAAAACCGTAACGATAAATATATGTTCTTTTATTGAGTGAGTGACAGTTGTGGAAGAGAAAACATTGATATATGAGAAATCGGTTTCCGGCCGTCAGGGTTACAACCTGCCGGAGACCGAAAAAGGTGAGCCGGAAATCCTGGCGGCTATCCCCGATAAATTTCGGCGGGCGGCCGCGGCTGCCCTGCCGGAAATTTCTGAAAACGAGGTGATGCGGCATTTTATCGGCCTGTCGGTCAAGAACCACCATATCGACAAGGGTTTTTACCCGCTGGGTTCCTGCACCATGAAATATAACCCCAAGGTGAACGATGTCGCCGCTTCTTTGCCGGCCTTTACGCGTCATCATCCGCTGGCGCCGTGCGATACGGCGAAGGGTAACCTGGAGCTGATATGGCGGACGGCGCGGTATCTCGGCGAGGTGGCCGGGCTGCCCGGCGTTTCATTGCAGCCGGTGGCCGGCGCTCACGGCGAGTTTACCGGCCTGTTGATTATGCGCGCCTACCATAAGGAAAAAGGCAACCGGCGGCACAAGATTATCATACCCGACTCCGCCCACGGCACCAACCCGGCCTCGGTCTCCTCGCTGGGCTGGACGTCCGTCCAGGTCAAATCCAACGAGCAGGGTATCATCTCGCCGGAAGCCGTAGCCGAGGTCATGGACGACGAGGTGGCCGGAATGATGATGACCAACCCCAACACCCTGGGCTTGTTCGAGAGCAACGTAGCCGAGATTGTGAAGGTCGTGCACGACGGGGGCGGTTTGATGTATCTCGACGGCGCCAATCTTAACGCTCACATGGGTATTTTCCGGCCCGGCGAGGTCGGTTTCGATATCATGCATTTTAATCTGCACAAGACTTTTTCCACGCCGCACGGCGGCGGCGGCCCGGGCGCCGGGGGCGTGGCCGTCACCAAAGAACTGGAAAAGTATCTGCCTTTTCCGGTGCTGGAGAAAGACTCCGACGGCGAGCTGTTTTTCAATTACGACCGCCCGTACTCGATCGGCCGGGTGCACGCCTATTACGGCAATTTTCTGAATATCGTCCGCGCCTACGCCTACCTGGTCGCCCTGGGCGGCAAAGGCCTGCGACGGGCCTCGGAAAACGCCGTCATCAACGCCAACTATCTCAAGGAATTTCTTCAGGAAGATTACGAACTGCCCTATAAGGCGCACTGTATGCACGAGTTCGTTATCTCCGGCAACCGGCAGAAAAAGCGCGGAGTGAAAACGCTCGATATCTCCAAGCGCCTGCTGGATTTCGGGGTGCATTCGCCGACCAACTATTTCCCGCTGATTGTCCCCGAGGCGATGATGATTGAACCGACCGAAACGGAAAGCCGGGAGACCCTGGAGAGGTTTGCCGCCATTATGAAACAGATTGACACCGAGTCGAAAGAGAACCCGGAAACGGTCACCTCGGCGCCGCACAATACTCCGGTGCGCCGCCTGGATGAAATAAAGGCCGCCCGGGGACTCGATGTCGCTTATCCTGATTGATGTTTTCCGCTTGTAATTTCAGGCCGATGCCCTAATTTAGAGCATCGGTTTTTTATTATGATAAAGATTGAAAACGTAACATACTATTATCCTGAAACCGCCGAACCGGCCTTAAGAAATCTGAATCTTTCAATCGGTCCGGGTGAGGCGGTGTGCATGATGGGGGCCAACGGCTCCGGCAAATCCACCCTGGCGCGGGTCCTGGCGGGACTGACCGGAATCACCCGGGGGCGGGTGACGGTCAACGGCGACGATGTCGCCGATAAAACGCGGTCACGTAAAGTCGGCATTCTCTTTCAAAATCCCGACAACCAGATGGTGGCCGTGCAGGTGGAAAAAGAAATCGCCTTCGCCCTGGAGAATAGAGCTTGCCCGCTGGCGGAGATGGATGAAGCCGTAACCGCCGCCCTGGAAGCTTTCGGTATCGCGCATCTCAGGGAACGGTTAACCTCGGAGCTCTCCGGCGGAGAAAAACAGCTGGTGGCGCTGGCCTCGGTCATGGTCCAGAACCCGCCGGTGCTGGTGCTGGACGAGCCCGATTCTTATCTCGACGAACCCGGCAAAAAAAAGCTGCAGAAACACCTGGCCCGGCTCAAGACCGACAACCCGAACCTGGTGGAAATCCGCATAACCCAGTATCCCCAGGTAGCCCGGCGTTATCCCCGATTGATAGTGCTCGACCGGGGCGCGGTCGTCGCCGACAGTTCGCCTTCGGAAGTTTTTTCTAATACAGAATTTTGCCTGAAAACGGGCCTTCGTTACGACCGTAATCGTTATCACGCTGTCATGGCGGAGGTGTCCCTGCCTGGAAACAATCATCTCACCGACAAAAAACCGGACAAGCTGGTGGTGAACCGTCTTTCGTTCGGCTACCGGAAAGAACCGGTTATTGAAAATCTCGATTTGAGTCTTGATCGGGGAGAAATTGTCGGAGTGATCGGTCCCACCGGGGCGGGGAAAAGCACTCTCGGCATGCTCTGTTGCGGTCTGCTTCAGCCGCGTCAGGGGACGGTCGATTTTTATCGCGAGGGGGACCTGGTATCGCAGAAGCCGCGGCCCGGCTGGGTGTCGGGCGTTTTTCAACAGCCGGAACGCCAGTTCTTTTTATCGAGCTGTATCGAGGAAATCACTTTCGGGCCGAAAAATTTCGGCTATGAACTGACGCCCGAAGAAATCAACGGCTTTTTCAAAATGGCGGGTCTTGAAGCGGCGAGATTTTCCTCCCGCGACCCGTTCTCGCTGTCGGTGGGTGAAAAACGCCGCCTGGCTTTTGCCGTGGTGCTCGCGACTTACGCCCCCTTTATCGTTTTCGATGAACCGACCTCGGCCCTTGACCGGGAGGGAGTAGGGAGATTTATAACCATGGCGCGCGAGTTGAAAGACCGCGGCGTCGGGCTGATGATTATTTGCCATGACGGCGATATTATCAGGGAACTGGCCGAGCGCGTGATTTACCTGCCGGGGGACGGCTCCGGTGATATTTTGTCAACCTCGGAACTTTTTCAAAGCGAATGGCATAGAGAAGTTATTTCAAGTCCCGCTTTCAACGAAGATTAATTATTACTTTTGTTCTTGACTCCCCCGTGAATATCTCTTATAATCGACTCCAATTGCGATGAAGTTCGTAATCGTGAAAATAATAACCGGCCTCGGGGGCCTGAACCTTTTAAGGTGATCCGGTGAGTTCACTAAAGGTTGTATGTATGAACAGACATAATTCCGCGTTTAAATATTTTTACACACAACCTGAAAAACCTGTCAATATTCAATTAATAATAAATCTATCGGAGGTATTTTTTGCCTGGCAAATCTAAAATAATAATGGATGAGAAGAAAATCGCCCGGGTGCTGACCCGTATCGCCCATGAAATACTGGAGCACAATTCCGGGGCGGAGTCGCTGGCTATAATCGGTATCCTAACCCGCGGGGCGCACCTGGCCAAACGCATCGCGGCCATCATCAAGAAACTCGAGGGCGTCGAGGTGCCGGTGGGGTTTATGGATATCAGCCTTTACCGGGACGATGTTCACTCCAAGCTGGACCAGCCGGTCATACAGCGCACGGATATCCTGTTTCCCGTCAAGGACCGGGATATAATTTTGATCGACGACGTCCTGTTCACCGGCCGGACGGTGCGGGCCGCTCTGAACCAGATTAACGATTTCGGCCGTCCCCGAACCATTCAGCTGGCGGTGCTGGTCGACCGGGGACACCGCGAACTGCCCATCAAGGCCGATTATGTCGGGGTCAATATCCCCACCGCCAAGGCCGACCAGGTGGTTCTGGAAGTGGTCGAAAAGGAGGGGCAGGACCGCGTTTCGATTGTCGAGGGCGAGAACAATTCCGCCACCGGCGATAAAAACGCTAAAAAGAAAGGGGGGAAGAAATGAGTCACCTTTCATCGCGGCACCTGCTGGGTCTCGAGGAGGTCCCGGCGGAGGACATACAACTCATCCTTGACACCACCGAGAGTTTTCGGGAGGTCCTGGAACGGCGCATCAAAAAATTGCCGACCCTTCGCGGCATCACCGTTCTCAACCTGTTTTACGAACCCTCGACCCGAACCCGCTTTTCGTTCGAGCTGGCGGAGAAGAGGCTTTCGGCCGACACGGTGAATTTTTCCACCTCGAACTCCTCGGTCAAGAAAGGGGAGTCCCTGCGCGACACGGTGCAGAATATCGAGGCCATGAAAATCGACATGGTGGTGGTCCGGCACGGTTCAACCGGGGCGCCTTATTTCCTGACCCGGTGCATGGACTCAAATATCATCAACGCCGGGGACGGTGCCCATGAACACCCCACCCAGGCCTTGCTTGATATGTACACCATCCGTAAGCAATACGGCAAGCTCGACGGCTTGCGGGTGGTGCTGATTGGCGACGTCATGCACTCGCGGGTAATTCGCTCCAATATCTGGGGGATGAAAACGATGGGGGCCTCGGTCGCTCTCTGCGGACCCTCGACCCTCATGCCCTACGAGGTGGAGAAGTTCGGCTGCGACGTCTATACCCATCTCGACGAAGCCCTGGAAGGTGCCGATGTCGTCAATATCATGCGCATTCAGTTGGAACGCCAGCAAGCCGGCCTGTTTCCTTCGCAGCGGGAATATACCAAGCTGTTCGGCATCAACAAGGAGAGGTTGAAACGATTGAATAAAAATTACACGATTATGCATCCGGGGCCGATGAACCGAGGGGTGGAAATCTCCAGCGAGGTGGCCGACGGCGACAGGTCGGTGATTCTCGACCAGGTCACCAACGGCCAGGCGGTCAGGATGGCGGTTTTGTACCTGCTCTCCGGACGGGAAGAGGGAGGTGAATGATGGCCGCGCAAAAATATGACCTGGTAATCAAGAACGGGCAGGTTATCGACCCCGACCTCGGTTTCGGTAAAAAGGCTTACGTCCTGATCAAGGACGGCCTGATAGCCGGGGTGGAGCAGGAGACAGCCGCCCTCCTGAAAACTTTGAAAAATATCCCCGACGACATGGTGATCGACGCCGCGGATTTACTGGTGGTGCCGGGGCTTATCGATGTCCATGTCCACCTGCGCGAGCCGGGTCGCGAATACGCCGAGACAATCGAGTCCGGCTGCCGGGCGGCCGCGGCCGGAGGCTTTACCTCGGTCTGCTGTATGCCCAACACCTCGCCGCGTATCGACAACCAGGAGACGGTCAAATTTGTCCAGGACCGGGCGCACAACAGCGACGCCCGGGTGTACGTGTTCGGCGCCATCACCAAGAATATCGAGGGGAAGGAGTTGGCCGAAATCGGCGACCTGGTCTCGGTCGGGGTGGTGGCGATTACCGACGATGGGCATTATGTCCAGAATCCCGGTATCATGCGGCGGGCGCTGCAGTACTCCCAGATGTTCGACATCCCGGTGGCGCAACACGCCGAGGACGATTACCTCTGCGCCGGGGGAGTGATGAACGAATCGTT
>Ga0210003_1000448_pt1 | contig 37615 bp, 37 predicted proteins | sample LantaG_FD_182804 | JGI IMG/M metagenome (GOLD analysis project Ga0210003, IMG submission 182804) | Deep subsurface microbial communities from Baltic Sea to uncover new lineages of life (NeLLi) - Landsort_02402 metaG (SPAdes) (version 2) | ecosystem: Environmental > Aquatic > Marine > Oceanic >...
GGCGAGCCGGAAGGGGAGCTTTTAGCTGCTATCAATCAAGAATTTGGCTCTTTTGAAAATTTTGTGGCTAAGTTTAGTTCCAAGACGGGGGCTATTCAGGGCTCGGGCTGGGGCTGGCTTGGCTACTGCAAGGAGAATAAGAAGGTGGTATTCGAGACATGCGCTAATCAGGACCCTTTGAGTACCAAGGGTTTAGTGCCTCTTTTGGGGGTGGATGTCTGGGAGCATGCCTATTATCTGCAGTATAAAAATGTTCGCCCAGAGTATCTAAAAAATATTTGGCGCATTGTGAATTGGGGTAACGTGGCAGAGAGGTTTACCGAAGCAAAGATGTGAGTATACTTTTTATTCCCTTGTTTTTTTGCCCTTTTTTTTAGATAATGGATCCAAATAAGCAGGATTGGTATTTATGGGTTTATTCTCTTCTAAGCCGAAGATTAAGATACAAACGACAAAAAAAGATGGTTTTAGTGGGTGGCTTAAATGCTCGCATTGCGCAGAGCTCATCCATTCGAATGAACTGGGACAAAATCGCCACTGTTGTCCCAAATGCGATTACCATTATCGTCTTTCTGCTCCGCAGAGGGTAGAGCTCTTGGCCGATGCGGGCTCTTTTGAGGAATTCTTTAATGAATATAGCCCAATCGATCCCTTAGAATTTGTAGATACAGACTCTTATACAAATCGAATCAAGAAAGCTCAGGAAAAGACAAAGCGCAAAGATGCGGCTATGGTCGGCATTTGCAAAATGGATGGGAAGCGTGTAGCTCTTGGTATTTTGGATTTTGCTTTTATGGGCGGCTCGATGGGGTCTGTTGTGGGCGAGAAGCTCTGTCTGTTAATTGAAAAGGCGCTTAAGGATAAAATTCCACTTGTTCTAGTTTCAGCTTCGGGTGGCGCTCGTATGCAGGAGTCTATTCTTTCGTTGATGCAGATGGCCAAGACGTCTGCAGCTCTTGCGAAGTTTGGCCAGGCGGGACTTCCCTATATTTCTATTCTAACGAATCCAACCACTGGGGGCGTGACCGCTTCTTATGCTACTTTAGGTGATATCATTATCGCAGAACCAGATGCCTTGATTGGTTTTGCCGGCCCTCGCGTTGTAGAGCAGACGACTCGCGAAAAACTGCCTCCAGGTGCACAGAAATCGGAATTTCTGCTCGAAAAGGGAATGATTGATTGCATTGTTAATAGGCATGATTTAAAAGATAGGTTGTCGCTGATTTTGAATTATTTAACAGACAATGCGCGAGCAAAGGCCTCGAGGAAGAGCGACCTGCCAGAAAAGCTGAGTAAAATCATCGAATTGGCAGACAAAAAGCCAGCTCCTGTTGCGCACTAAATTTGTGTTATGGAAAAGAAACCTCTTCGCATTCTCATTGATGATGAGGCTTTGGTTCCCTTCTATGGATCAGAGCTTGCAGCTGGCGCTGATCTAAAATCGGCAAGTCAAGAAGACATCGTAATAGAATCTGGAAAAACTGCGCTCGTACCAACGGGAATCCGGATGGAAATTCCAGCAGGCTATGAGGTTCAAATCCGCCCGCGTAGTGGGCTTGCTTTTAAACACCAAGTCACCGTCCTCAACACCCCTGGAACTATTGACGCTGATTATCGCGGCGAGGTGAAAGTTTTACTCATCAATCATGGCTCTGAGCCCTTTATCATTTCTTTTGGTATGCGGATTGCGCAAATGGTTTTTGCCCCTGTCGTTCAAGCGGTTTTTCAAATTGAAAACGCTTTGACAAGTTCTGGGCGCGGAGAAGGAGGGTTCGGTCATACTGGATCGCATTAAGAATTTCATAAAAGAGGACTCTGTGGCAATAAATGATTATCTAGATGAGAAACTGGTTTCGCATTTAGACGTCCATACGCAAAATGAGGCCTTAGAAACTCTTGTTAACCTCCTTGACAAGGAAGGGAAACTGCATGATAGAGAGGCCTTTTTTGAGGCGATCTTAGATCGAGAAAAGATCATTTCAACAGGTATCGGAATAGGCGTTGCTATTCCCCATGCGAAATTGCAGGGATATGATGATTTTTTCATAGCTATTGGCATTCAGAAAAATGAGGGGATACAGTGGAAAGCCCTCGATGGTCTTCCGGTCCGTCTGATTTTCATGATTGGTGGCCCAGAGGATCAACAGACCGAGTATTTGAATATTCTCTCAATGATTACCACAGCGATCAAAGATGAGGAGTGTCGCAAAGCTCTTTTGAAAGCAAATAGTGCTCGTGACGTAGTGGCAATTTTTGAAGATCTCTAACGAGGAAGGCATGAGATGGATCTAAAGATCAAAGATGTAGCAGAACTTCTTAGTGTTTCCGAGACGACCATCAGGCGATGGCTTCTCGATGGCAAAATTCCAGCCTACAAGCTCAACCGGCAGTATCGCTTCAGCCGAATCGAAATTGAAAACTGGGTAATGGAGCAAAAACTCTCCAAACATACTGCGGCAGAACTCCTTCCCGCTTCTGGTGAAGAGCAAATTTTCCCCCAACCGGGCAATCAGCAATTTAGTTTGTATCGCGCTCTCAACCGAGGGGGAGTGATCGCAGATGTAGAAGGGGAGACCAAAGAAGAGGTCATTTTAGCTTCTACAGCAAGTATTGCAGAGAAGTTGCGACATGACCCTGATGTTCTCTCAGAGCTCCTTCTCGATAGAGAAAGGCTTATGCCAACAGCTTTCAATAATGGAGTTGCCGTTCCCCACACAAGAGAATGTTTGCAAAAAGTTCCATTTGATCTAGTGACCATTGTCTTCCCAGAAAAGCCGATCGAGTATGGTGCGCTAGATAAAAAACCGGTGGATATCCTTTTCTTTCTCTTTGCCACAGGAGATAAGATCCATCTGCATCTATTGGCTAAATTAGCGCACCTAAGCAGCAATGAAGAGTTTTTGGCCTTTTTACGCACACACCCTGCAAAGACAGAGCTACTAGAGCGGGTGCGCCAGTGGGAAGGATCTCTCAACATTGGATAGGAATTCTTCCCTCCAATGATACTGGTCTAGAAGGCCCTTTGTATCTCGTCCAAGGATTTGATACGCTAAATAGAGCGCTTCGATCGAAGCGAGGCCGTGATCGACGTCTTGGCGTCTTGGGTAAGCTGTTGACATCTGTGGAAGGCTCCGCAAGTTTAAGGGGGCCTTCAAAGATTTAAGCATTTTTTCAGCGTAGCGCCAGGTCCCATCAATCAAAAAAATTCCCTTATCGCCGTCTTCTTTGGTTAGGGGAGGAGCGTCTACAGCTAGCACTACATAGGGCTCCAAGTTTAGCTGGGTGTCTTCCAAAGGATAGGTGAAAAATTGCATGTCGGCCCGATTTTCTAGGCCTCTAAGGCTGCATTTTTTCAAGTTCTCCTTGCGGTGTCTCAAAATAATTGTAGGAGGAAATGGCTTCATTTTCTTATACAGAGGGTATGAAACCATCTATTATCGCATGTACCCTATTGATTTGCAATTTTACCTTTGGCAATTGGCAAGAAGACTATGAACTCGCTAAACAGGAAGCTCTTTCCCAAGAGAAGCCTCTTCTGATCGCCTTTTTAGGGCCCAATTGGTGCCCATACTCCGATCAGCTCGAAGAAGAAATTCTTGCGGATCTAAAATTTTTAGCAGGTTTAAATAAAGATGTTGTCCTTTTTAAAGTTGAGATCCCAGAAAGCTTTGAGGAAGAGGCGTATCCGGGACAAGAGTTGAAAGAGAAATTTCAGGTAGAAGAATGTCCCTCATTAGTACTCGCTCACCCCTCTGGTGAGGAAATCGCAAAGCTCACCTTCCTGCCTGTCGGGCAAAAAGAATTTGCCAGCGTGATTAGAAGCACACTTGCCGACTACAGAAAAGTGAGTCGAATCACTAAAGCGGGGCTCGAAAAGCTTCAAGTTGAAGAGCTCAAAGCGCTATACGCTAAAGCCGGGCACTTGGCTGATGAGACTTTTAAAAATGCCCTCTTAAGCCAGGGGCTCAAATCTGACCGCAGTCCCTATTTTTTGCTAGAGGAGTATAGTAACCTCCTCACTGCAGGAAAAATGGGAAAATGGAAGCTCAAGTCTTTGAGAAAAAAAATTCAGCAGCGCGATCCGGAAAATGCAGAAGGGTATATGCGCAAGCTCGCTGTGATGGACTTTGAGTCTTTAGCTAATTTCAAGAGGCCAAAGCAAGCAGAATTGGTTGTGGCGCCACTAAAAAAATATATCCAGGATTTTGGCAATAGTGATGCGAAGGGAGCCTGGGAGATCGAGATGAGAATCTCGCAGTATTACTTTACGCAAGACAAAATAAAAGAGGCCCTAGCACATGCTAAAGCCTCTTTAGAGATCGCCCCTGTTGAGCACAGGGGCGAAATCGCTCAATCTATCGAATATCTAGAAGTCGAAGCGAGCTCTGACCACCAATCCCGCTAAGACAAGGTTTCCATAGATCTCCCTGTATTCATCTAGGGTAAAGAATATATCATCTCCCTCCAGTAAAGGTAGCAAAGAAGTGTCGTATTGATTTCTATGGTTGTGATCAAACCAAATGTGGTGCTCCCAGCCTAAATCGAGTGCGAATCTATAACTATCACAACAGAAGGTGCATTCATATCGCAGTCCTGCTGCTAAATCTAATATGGCTTGCATTGCGGAAAATTTGCTTTGGCTTTTTCCGCCGTCAACGTCTATCGCAAAATCATCGCTGTCTTCAGATTCAGAAAAGTATGATCCATTACGATCAAGATCAAAACATCCCCATAGCAGGGCGATATCCGCATTTCCAAATATACTAAAGCCGCAGCCTAAATGCCAGTTTGGCTGAAAGCCCCCTGAAAGACCCGCACCCCAAAATTTGTTTTTCAAGTTTGCGTTTTCAGCAAATGAAAACGGATTTTCTTCGGAGGTGCCAGCTATTATTTCTTGAGTAGAAAATCTAGTTTTTGTCCAGCCACCGCGAACCCCCATGTAGGGACGCATAGAAAATGACTCGCTAAGCCAATAATTTCTCCCCAATTCCAGATCAATTGTATTGAAGTCTAATTTCCACCGCGCGCTTACTACAGTTTCATTTAAAACAAAGTTGTCATCTTGAGAGCCGGTTGCAATTAATAAGTCGGTAAGACTAGAAAATGTGAGCCAAGGATTGAGTAGAAATTCATCTGAGCCCACTATAGAGGTCGATTGCTTCTTTTTTGTGTGAAAGTATGTCCAATAGAGATACAAATCCCAGCCGTCACAGAAATCATTTCCCCCAATGCCTACTCGAACACCAGGATCCCAACTTTCTTTCATCCACTTCACTTCCCGAGGTTGGGGCATATTGAATGGATCGTCACCCAAGCTAAGTGAGACATTTTCTCCTTGCAGTGCATAGCTCAAGCCCGTTTCTTTTCCAAACCAATAGAGGAAATCGGCTGTGATAAAGAAGTCACAAGCACATTGCAAATCGTAATATTGTGGTGTGTAGCATTCGCAATCGATGCATTTTTTGGGCTCAGGGACGCAGCAAGGTTCGCAAGCGTTGTTGCAGCAGTCAGAGCTGCAATCGGATCCTGCAATCATTTGGGTAGTACACGCTAAACTTAAGGCGAGTAAGGTCTTCTTCATTTGTTAACTCCGGGTTATCATTCCCAGATAGCAAAAAAAACCTTTTATAGGAAGGGGGTGCGCCAAGAAATAGTTCTGAGCAGGTCTTTGGGGATTTCAAAGAGAAAGCGAGAAGGTGTGGATTTCTCTTCTTTACCATAGCGTTTGCGCTGCCTGGCCATACTCAAGTTGAGGTGTTTTTTTGCGCGGGTAATGGCCACATACATGAGCCTGCGCTCTTCTTCGAGCTGAAAGCTCTTTTCGTGGGGGATGATGTGGTCTTCAAGAGCGACGAGAAAGACCGATTCAAACTCGAGGCCTTTGGCGCTATGAAAGGTCATTACGTTTACTTTATCGGCGATGAGATCCTTTTCCTTTTTTGAGAACTTATTTTGATCTAGGAGTGTGGTTGTTAAAAAGTCTTGGAGAGAGGGTTCTTGAGTCTGTTCTTCGTAAAGGCGTAGTGCTTCAACAGAGGATTCTACATTTTCCCATTTAAACTGCCGCATTTTCTCACTTTTCACCTCTTCTTCGATCGCTTTTTTGTAATCGATGAGTTCGATGAGTTCTTCAAAGGCCTCTTTCAGTGGTTTAGTTCCAAATGAGTCCTGAGCATTGCGGATGAGGTAGACAAAGTTTTGCACGGCTTGGATTGCTCTTTCTTTCAGCTCGGGGTGGCTTTTTAGGTTTTGTAGTTCTTGCCAAAGAGGAGTTTTGGCTGCTCGATTTTCTTGGGTCAGGACGCTTAAGGTTTTGTCTGATATGCCTCTGCGGGGGACATTGATGATGCGCAGAAGAGCTTCTTCATCGAGAGGGTTGGCAATGGCGCGTAAATAGGCCATGAGGTCTTTTACTTCGCTTCTCTCGTAGAGCTCGGTCCCACCAAACACTTGGTAGGGGATGCCCCGCTTGTATTCGCCATTTTTTTGCCACATTCCTTGCATCAGCGCCATTTCAAAAGGCCGAGAGAGTGCATTGGAGCGGTAAAGAATAGCAAAGTCACGCCAGCGTAGGTTGCGTGTTTGCCGCAAGTGGAGCATCCTCTGCACGACGGCCGATGCTTCGTTTTCTTCTGTAGGGGCATGAAAAAGAGTGATTTGTTCAGAATCAGAGGCTTTGGAGTAGAGCTGTTTTTGGTGTCTTTCGCTGTTGTTGGCAATTAAGCTGTTAGCCGCTTTTAAGATGTTAGGCAAAGAGCGGTAATTTTGCTCAAGTTTAATTACATGGTTGGATTCAAAGGTGAGGATATTTTTGATTTCAGCGCCGCGCCAGCCATAGATAGATTGGTCATCATCTCCTACGACACATAAGTTGCCATATTTGGCTGATAGGAGTTTGGCGATTTTATATTGTATTGGATTGGTGTCTTGGTACTCATCGATCATGATATAGCGGAAATGATCTTGGTATTTTTCGAGTACCTGTGGATGCTTTTCAAAGAGTTCTAAGGTGAGGGTAAGCAAGCTGTCAAAGTCAACGGCATTGAAAGCGCGCATACTGGTCTGCATCCTTTTAAAGAGTGTTTGCGAGATTTTGTCTGTGGGGATAGTTCCAAGTGATTTTGCGCGGGAGATTTCTTGGTAGACCGGTTCAATGGAGGGGAGATCTCCCTCATGTTCTAAAACTTCTCGTGTCATCTGCTTGAGAAGACGGCGGATGTCTCTTTCGTCGTACAGGCTGAAGTTCTTTGTGTAGCCAAGGTGTTGGATTTCTTGGCGAAGCAAGCGCATGCAAAAGCTGTGGAAGGTGCAAAGAACGACTTTTTTTGCTTCTTTCGAGGAGAGGAGTTTGCCAATGCGCTCGCGCATTTCTGCGGCGGCCTTGTTGGTGAAGGTGAGCCCTAGAATTGAGGATGGGTCGGCGCCCTTCTGAATGAGGTGGGCGATACGGTGGACAATGACTTTGGTTTTACCGCTGCCAGCACCCGCGAGAACGAGAACTCTTCCCTCGGTGGCGTTAACGGCTTGCTGTTGCTGCGCATTGAGTGTCATAAAAGCTTTGGAAATCCTTTTTCACGATCTCTAAAGATACAGGGGCGGCCCCTTTTTTGGGTAGGACTACAATGTCAAGGGGAGGTAGTTGATGTCGATGGGTGCGAAAAATCTCGCGAATGAGCCGTTTAAAGCGGTTACGAGCGACGGCGTTGCCATAAGATTTAGGCGCGGTGATCCCAAGCCTTGCAAGCTGACCGGGGGACGAGTCGATGACGAGTCCTTCCCCGTAGAAACGGGTTCGTTTTTGCTTGTATTCACTCCGCTTGCGGATGCGAAATTTTTTTGGAAATATGTTTAAACCGACAGCTCTTTGCGGCCCTTGCGGCGACGGCGGCTGATTACTTTTCGTCCGCCGACAGTCGACATTCTTTTTCTGAAACCGCATGTTTTCTGTCTTCTTTTTTTACTTGGCTGATATGTTCTTTTCATAGGAATATCCTCTTTAAGCACTCAATCATAAGACAATTGCTTGCAAATGGCAACCTAAAATATTTTTTTGGGGTTTGAAACTAATAGCAAGGCGGGCTATACTTACGGTTTTCAATTTTGAATGGAAAATACGATGAAAGTAAAAGCGTCAGTAAAGGCAGATCCCTCTAAGGGAGATAAGATTGTACGTCGAAAAGGGCGTGTCTATGTGATAAACAAAAAAGATCCGAATCGGAAGCAGAGACAGAAAGGCCCTGCTAGACTAAAGTAAACGAGGAATATGACAAAAGCATTAGTAGCAAAACAAGCTCGCCGCGAAAGAATGGTCAATTTGAAGTGGGAAGAGCGACAAAGACTCAAGAAAATTGTACGTAGTATCGATGTTTCTGACGAAGAGCGCATGGATGCTCAAGATAAACTAAATAAGCTCCCACGCAACTCATCTCCAGTACGATTGCGCAACCGTTGCAAGCTTACCGGTAGACCTCGTGGTTACTTGCGTAAGTTCCAAATGTCACGTATTTGCTTCCGCGAGCTGGCTAACAACGGAACTATTCCGGGTGTTTTTAAGGCTAGTTGGTAATAAAGTCTTTTAGAGGCTTCCAAGATTCGAGCGACTCATTCCAGACATAACTTTGTTGGGATAGAGTCGCTTCCTTATATAAGCGAAAGACCGCATCGAAACTCATAGGGCCATGCTGTTTATTTTGCCCATCTAAGTAATACCAAAATTTTTCATTATACTTTGGGTCGAATGCTGGCGTGATATCGATTGTATTGGGATCTTTCACCCGGGTCTGCTTCTGGTGTGAAGGGGCCCCTTTTTTTGCCCGCTTAGCCTTAGGGTCAAAAAAAAGAAATAACAACCCAAAAACGCCAAATAGCATGCCAAGGAAGAACCAAAGGAAGGGATCCTTGCCTTTTTTCTTGGCAAAATAAGCAGAAAGGGCGCCAAAGGCGATATAAAGTAGGGGATTTGGCATTAACATGACCCCATTTTCGGAGAAAAAGCTGTTCAAATCAAGTAAAATGCGCTAAAATAGAGGCTATAAACAAATGTTTTTTGAGGATAGCTATGAAAGAAAAATTTCAAATGGATACCAAAGAGATTGACCTTCCCGATACACTCTTTGTAAGAGATATCGAGACGAGGGTTTTTCAAACTATTGCTTTGCAAACTCTCTCTACCATTGAGGGTGTTTCGATGCTTGAAGGGGGCCTCATTGATAGCTTCCTTGGAAGAGACGGTCCTGATCGTGTGAAGGGGATCTACGTCGACCAAGATCAGAAAAACCGAGCTGTAAAGATCAAGCTTGAGATCAATATTGCCTACGGAATTTCACTGCCAGAAAAAGCAGAGGAGATCCAAAGCAAAATTGCACAAGAAGTAAGCCGCCTCACAGGTCTGCATGTCAGCTGTGTGCACGTTGTCTTCCGCAACCTCGTTCTTCCTCACGAAAAGCAGCTCGAAGGGCCTCCAGAAGAAGCTCCGATTGTCGAAGAAGTAGCGCAGTACTCGGAAGATTTTGAGTGAGAAACGGACATCTTGTCTTTTCAGCGATTCAGTTCTTGCTTGTAGCCGCACTTTGCGCGGCAGGTGCGGGACTGATCACCTTAGACAGTTCTCTTCTCTTACGCCAATCTCTAGCTGATTGGATCATTAGCCCCACCTCAAATCTCCTTCTCATAGGCTCTCTTATCTTAAGCGTGGCACTTCTCCTAGGGATCGGCTTTTGGGCGATGCAGCGAGGTTCCTTTGTCCGTTTAAGCATGCGCAAAGGCCCATTCTCTGTTCATGAGGCTTTAGTTCGAAAAGCTGTTCAACAATTTTGGATCGAGAACTATCCCGATACCAAACGCCCTTCAGAGGTGTTTGTCTCTAACCAAAAGATCGAAATCGCCTTAGAAGATGAGAGCCAAGACCTCGAAGAGGTAGAAAAAAAGCTCGGAGAGTTTTTCTCCAAGCATCTCGGTTATGAAAAAGAGTTCTTTCTAAGTTTGACTAAGAGATAAAGCTTCTCAATTTTTCAATGTCTTTTTTTGTAATGCCAGCAACGGAGAGGAGTTCCTCGTCGGTGGCATCCTTGACGCGCTTAAAACTTCCAAACTTCTGCAGGAGGCGCTTTTTCTTGATGGGGCCGATTCCTGGGATGGTACTTAAGGCACTAGAAATGACACGCTTTGAGCGGCGCTTGCGATGGAAGCCGATGGCTCTATCGTGGGCCGCATCGCGGATCTGCTGGAGGAGGAAGAGCAGGGGCGAGCGGACATCGAGGTGAATAGGTTCTTTGCGGCCCGGCAGGAAGACTCTCTCGGCGGTCATTCCTTTGGTGTGCTTGGCTTCCTCTTTGGTGAGGGCAGCGATATCGACGTTTGCGATATCGAGCTCTTTGAGGACTTGGATCCCGATATTGAGTTGCCCCTTGCCTCCGTCGATCAGGACGAGGTCTGGCAGATCGTCTTCGTCTTTGGCGCGCGACAGGCGGCGAGAGAGGACTTGGTGGGTGGCAGCATAGTCGTCGCCTTTATTGATCCCTTTGATTTTGTAGTAGCGGGCTCGCTTTTTGTCGTAGATTCCGTTTGTGAAGGCGACCATGGAGGCGACGAGATCGGTGCCAGAGATGCTAGAGGTATCAAAACATTCAATGCGCTGGGGGTAACGGCTGAGGTTGAGCTTTTCCGAGAGGTCAAGGAGCATTTTCTCGCGCAGTTCTTGCTCGTTTTTTTCTTGTTGGAAGGTGGTCCAAGCATTTTTCTGGGCTAAGCGGACCAAGCTTTTTTTGTTTCCTCTCTCAGGAGTGAATAAAGTGATCTTTTTATCTGTTTGCTCAAAAAGAATTTCGGTAAGGGCGTCGTGATCTTTTAGTTTTAGCGGTAAGAGGATCTCTTCGGGCAAATCTTTTTTCTGGCGGTAATACTGTAAGAGGAATGAAGAGATGAGCTCTTCATCTTCTTCTAGCGCGTGTGAGAAGCTGTAGTGCTCAGAGCCAATGAGTTTGCCCTCTCGGACAAAGAGTTGCATCAAGATCACTTCATCTGCCTGGCGGAAAAGGCCAATACTATCACTGTCTTTTGCTCCTGCTTTTTCCACAACCTGTCTGGTTTGGATAACATGTTCGATTTGGAGAATGGTATTGTGTAGCGCGCCAGCTTTTTCAAATTCTAACTCATCAGATGCAGCTAGCATTTCGTCGCGCAGGTGATCTAGGACTATGGTATCTTTGCCTTTTAAAAAATCGATGGTGCTGTCAACAAAGGTGTCATACTCTTGTTTGCTGCAGAGGTCAACGCAGGGAGCAATACACCGTTTGATGCCATAGAGTAGGCAGGGTCTTGTCCGTCTTTTTAGCTCTTCGTCAGAGCATTGTCTTAGAGGAAAGAGCTTGGTAAGGAGTTCGTACGTTTGGCGAGCAGCGTAGGCGCTTGTGTAAGGGCCGAAGTAAAGTCCTTTGAGTTTGGGCTTGCCCTTATAGCGTATCAGTTGGAGTCTGGGCCACTTGTGCTCACTGTTGATCATGAGGCTGATGAAGGTCTTGTCGTCTTTTAGGGTGGCGTTGTAGCGGGGCTTGTGTTTCTTGATGAGGGTGTTTTCAACAAGCAGCGCTTCTTTTTCTGTCTCGACAACGATTGTTTCTATCGATTCGATTTCTTTCAAAAGATAGGGGATCATGGCCCTGGAATCTCTTCCCTTGGCAAAATACTGTTTCACCCGTTTTTTGAGGTGCTTGGCTTTGCCGACATAGACTACTTGCCCTTTGGCATTTTTCATCAAGTAGACGCCAGGATCTATGGGGAAGCGATCGAGAAGGCTTGGATCAAAGGGCATTGGCTTTCCACTGCAATAGAAGCTGCAGGGCCTCTAATGGGCTTAGCTGATTGGGGTCAAGGGCTTCAAGCTCTTCCAAAACGGGGCTTCGAGGAGCTTCTGAAGCGGTAAAGAGATCGAGTTGCTTTGTATCTTTGCGCGGGGGTGGGGTTTCATTTTCTAACTCGCGCAGTTTTTTTTCAGCACTCTTTAAGGCAACGTGTGGCAAGCCTGCTAGTCTTGCGACATGGATCCCATAACTTTTATCGGCAACGCCGGGCTCTATCTTACGCAAAAAGACGATTCCACCACCGGTTTCCTCAACGGCTACACTAAGATTAAAGGCGCCCTGGTATTTTTCGGTGAGATCGGTCATCTCAAAGTAGTGGGTTGCAAACAAGGTTTTTGCTTGGCGCCCTGGTGTACTTAATAAATACTCAGCCACTGCCCAGGCAATTGAGATGCCGTCGTAGGTGCTTGTGCCCCGTCCAATTTCATCGAGGATGACAAGGGAGCGCTCTGTGGCATTGTGCAAAATGTTGGCCGTCTCGGTCATCTCAACCATGAAGGTTGATTGCCCGCGGGTGAGATCGTCACTGGCACCAATTCTGCTAAACACTTTGTCGATGATGCCGATATGTGCAGAGCTAGCAGGCACGAATGAACCGATTTGAGCTAAGATTACAATGAGAGCGGCTTGTCTAATGAAGGTCGATTTTCCAGCCATGTTGGGGCCGGTGATCAGAGCGAGTTGTTTGCCATTAAAGGCTATGTCATTGGGTATAAAACTCTCTTCTAAATTCGCTTCGATGACAGGGTGGCGCCCATCTTTTACTTCATATGTTGTGCTCGTATCTACCGTTGGGCGGATGTATTCGCGTTCATTTGCCAGTTTGGCAAGGGCGGCAAAGCAATCAATCTGAGCGATCGCACTTGCGATAGCGCGGATAGGAGCTGCATACGTTGAGATCTCTTTTCGAAGTTCAGTAAAGAGGCTACCTTCTATTGCGCTGATTTTTTCATCAGCAGAGAGGATTTTATATTCGAATTCTTTGAGCTCATCGGTGATGAATCGCTCTGCATTGACAAGGGTTTGTCTTCGGTGGAATTCAGTAGGAACATTAGCGCTTTGGCCTTTGCTTACTTCGATGTAATAGCCAAAAGCTCTTGTGTAGCCCACCTTTAGTGTTCTGATGCCAAGAGTTTCTCGAAGGCGGATTTGATAGTTTGCAATCCAGCTTTTGCTATCTCTTTTAATGACTAGAAACTCATCGAGCGCCTCGTTATACCCTTCTTTGAAAATACCCCCATCAGAGAGGCGCATGGGGGGAGCTTCGACAAGGGCACTTCCAATTTTGTCGACCACAAAAGTGACATCGTCAAAAGTCTCGTCCACGAGGGGGGTGATGAGGGGAAGTTGCTGCAAGGAAGAGCGTAGAGAGACTAGATCTCTTGGAGAGGCAAAACCCGTTTCGATCCGCATCATCAAGCGCTCTAAATCGCGGATTTCGCCCAAATGCCTGCGAAGTTCTAGAAGTTTAGAAAATTCCTTTGCAAGTTTTTCAATTTTGTCTTGACGCTCACGTATTTTTTCTACATCAAGAAGGGGATGTAAGAGCCAGGACCTTAACATGCGCCCGCCCATCGGCGTTTTGGTCCCATCGATCAAATGCAGTAAAGTAGCTTCCTTTTGACCTTCATGCAGAGGGTAAGCCAGCTCCAAATTTCTTTGGGTCGATTGATCGATGTGCATAAAGCCGCTATTTTTTTGCGTTCGGATTTCTTTGATGTGATCAGCTGGAAGTTTCAGCTCGTCTTGTACGTAGGTCAAAAGGGCGCCGGCTGCATTGATCGCAGCGCTCATTCCCTTAAGCCCAAAGCCATCGAGACTCTGTACAGAGAAGTGGCGCAGCAAACAATCGAGCGCGCTTTGGTGATCAAAGTGCCAGCTCTCTAAAAAGTGCACCGTGGGGCGAAACGCATTTTTGACTTTGGGCGCAAATTCTTTTCCCCATTTTTTTCCGAGCAGTAGTTCTTTAGGTTGGACTCGGCACAGCTCATCGATGAGAGCCTGCTCGCTATCCAACTCAAAAGTGAAAAAGGCAGCCGTTGTGATGTCGAGAAAGCTTAGGCCAAAACTCTGATTGAGAGGGAACACACTGGCCAGATAATTTTGCTCTTTGTCTGTAATGAGACTGGAGTTGATCACCGTTCCCGGTGTGACAATGCGCGCAATACCACGCTTCACAATGCCTTTGACGTCTTTGGGGTTTTCTAGTTGCTCGGCAATCGAGACGCGGTACCCCTTGGCCACAAGCCGATCGACATAGGTTTCTCCCATGTGATGCGGCACGCCCGCCATGGGAATTTCTTGCCGTTTGGTTAACGTCAGGTCGAGCTCTTTAGAAAGCAGCTCTGCGTCTTCATAAAAGGCTTCGTAGAAATCGCCGAGGCGAAAAAGTAAAATGGTATCTGGCGCGGCCTCCTTGCAAGAGTGCCACTGCGCCATCATCGGAGTTTGATTAGCCATATTTTAATCCTGCCAAAATACCCCTTCAGTGGTATAAAATCAACTTATGGCCTTATATACCGAAGAGAGTCTCGATAATTTACGGAGCAAGATTGATCTTGTAGAACTCCTCTCTTCTCATATCCAACTCAAAAGAGCCGGCGCTTCCTATAAAGCGCTTTGCCCCTTCCATGAAGAGAAGTCTCCTTCGTTTGTCTTGCAGTCGGGCGACGATCACTACCACTGCTTTGGGTGCGGCGCACACGGCGATGCAATTGCGTTTTTGATGAACCATCTCAAGATGAATTTTGTTGAAGCGGTTGAGTCTTTGGCCGAGCGCTTTGGGGTGACGCTGGAAAAGAGCGAGCAAGAGGGAAAAAAGCGAGGGCCTGACAAGGTGCGGCTCAAAAGCGTTCTTGAGCTGGCGTGTGGTTTTTACCATACGCTTCTTTTGCATACGGAAGAAGGGCACCAGGCCCTTGAATATCTGTATAAGCGGGGCATCGATCTCGACTTCATCCAAAAATTTCGGATTGGCTGGGCTCCTTCTTTTCGAGATGGCTTGAGCACCTTGGCAAAAGGGGAGGGGGTTTCTCAGGAGATCCTCTTAGGTGCAGGCCTAATCACTGAAAGAGGGCGCGATTTTTTTTCTGAGCGGATCACTTTCCCGATCACCGATCCCTTCGGGAGTGTGATTGGTTTTTCTGCCCGTAAAATCAAAGAAGATACTTTTGGCGGCAAGTACATCAACACGTCAGAAACGCCCCTTTTTAAGAAATCCCATATCCTTTTTGGCTTAAGTTTCTGCAGACAAAGAATTGCGAAAGAGCGGAAAGCGATCATCGTTGAAGGACAGATAGATGCTCTTCGTCTCATCCATGCTGGATGCAACCTTGCTGTTGCCGGACAAGGAACTGCTTTTGGCGATGGCCATGTCAAAATCCTCTCTGACCTCGGGGTGGCCCAAGTTTTTCTTGCGATGGATGGCGATAGCGCAGGCAAAGCTGCTGCTGTCAAAATCGGCAATCTCTTCCAGAAAAAAGGGCTCGAAGTATCCGTGCTTAATCTCCCGCAAGGGAGCGATCCCGATGCATTTGTCCGCTTAGAGGGGATCGATGCCTTTACCAAACTCATGGAAAAGCCTACTGATTATCTCAACTTTTTAGTCGAACATGAATCTTCCGGACTCGATCTCAAAAATCCCACCCAAAAAAACGAGCTTATCCGAAAACTCTCTACGCAAATTCGTTCTTGGGAAGAGCCGGTTCTTATCCATGAGAGCTTGCGAAAAATTGCCGTGCTTACATCTGTTCCCGAATCGGTCGTCGGTGTGGGCGCTTCTCCCCAGCCTCAGTTCATCAAAAGAATGGGGCGTTTGGGCAATCAAGTTGTGGACCCCGACCGAATCTTAGAAACCGATCTCTTGCGCTGGCTTCTTCTCAAAAAAGATGACCACCTCTTCTCGATTGCTAAAAACAACTTAGCGCCAGATCTCTTCCGCAACCCAGTGGCAAAGAAGATCTTCCAAAAACTCATCGAAGATGAATCTCCCAAAGACCTCATCTCCCTTGGCAGCACTCTCGAGAACGAAGAAGAGCACAAACTTCTATCTGAAATCGTAGGGAAAAAAGTGAACCCTGAAAAGGCCGAGCAGGGCCTTGTCGAGGTGATCCACCGCTTGCTCATTCGCAAGTGGATGGAAGAGCGCGAAGCGATTAAAATCAAGATCCAAAGTGGCACCTGTTCTGAAGAAGAGGTGCTAAAACTTGCCAAAGCCTTCGATCAGATCAAGAAGAACCAGCCCACCGTTGTGATGCCATGAAGCATCTGATTTTTTTCGATAACACTTGCCCACTCTGTCAGAGATCGGTTCAAAAAATCCAAGAGGCCGACACGGGTAAGATCTTTGCCTTCTATCCCCTTAACTGCGAAAAGGCCAAAGAGCTTCTGCCTGAGAAGCTCCTCACAGACGACACGATCGTTCTCCTTGAAAATGGCCAGAAAACCTGGGTTCGCGCTCAAGCTATCTTTCGTATGCTCAAGCTCTTAGGCGGCAAATGGAGCTTCTTGGGCTCTTTAGCCTACCTGCCAGGGCTTAATCTCTTCTATCGGCTCATTGCCCACAATCGCCATCTCTTTAACTGATTGATTATCAGTGTAATAAATAAAAAATGTAAATAATTTGTTAGTATAATTGAGTTATAATAATAACAAAGGGGTTAATAATGATATCTATAAGAGCTGTTTCGTCATTTTTTGTTAATACGGCAATGGCTTTCTCTGAGCAAATCAGGGGAAGGCTTTCTGACGTAGCTCGGGCTGCATTGCGATGCATCCCAACGCAAATATTTGCTGGAGCATCGTGGAATGGAGTCGGGTCGATACATCCAGCGCCATCCATTTCTCTGGTCCGCCCGACTGCTTCGCCACCCCTTCCACCCCTGGTTCGTCCGACTGGACCTCCGCCGGCTCCACCACGAGGGGGACCTCCGGCTTATCCTGCGCCAGCTCCACCCCTGGTTCGTCCGGCTGGACCGCCGCCGCCGCCACTACATATTCCTGCAACTGCCCATGTTCCCCGCCGAGCAACAAGGTGTAGTCGGCCGTGTGTATGGCGCACTCAGAGCTAAATGTCTTCTATCTAAACATTGCCCGCAATAGGCTATGTTGTAGATGAAATAATGGATGCATTGGGGTCATAGGGCGATAGAAAGAAGGGCGGTGCGTGTGGAAGACAACTTGCACTCTTGGTAGGTAATCGGCCACGGTCCACTCGCGCTCTTTTGGTTCTTGGGGAGCTGTTGGAGGGGATAGGATTGACTGGAGGGCCATACCCGTTAGGAAAGCAGTTCCGATAAGGGCTGCAGTGTAAAGGGTAGAGGAATCAAAAAGGCTTGGCTTGATTGTTCCGTAAATAATGGGTGATAGATCTATAATACTCTCCAGAAATTCTTACATTTTAGTTTGTGGTAATCATAAAGATGTCGCGTTTTTGCTTCGAGTGAGAAATTATTTTTTTAGTCTTGTTAAATAGTAAAATTTTCATTTAGCATATCCTCTATGGAGGAATCTCAAAATTGTTTTTAGGTGGAATTGAACCCAATTTTCACAACTTTATGTCTGTCGCCTCTCATTCTGTTTATGAAGAAGGAGGGGATTTTCACATTTTTGCAAATGCTGTGGCAGAGCAATTAGAGCTTCCTTCTTTTGCTTCTACTCATGAGGCCAGAGTTTGGATTCAAAAAAACCATTCTTGTATTGAGGGAATCACAGAACTAGATTTGTCGGAAAAACAGTTGAGGACTCTCCCTCAAGAGCTCTATTATTTTGTCAATTTAAAATCCCTTGATATTTCTGGTAACCAATTGATCTCTTTTCCTGGTGAATTAGGCTTATTAAGGAAGATGGTGAGGTTTAAGGCTTCTGGAAATTTTTTTCATGTCTTGCCTGCCACGATTAGATCATGGAGTGAACTTAAAGAGTTCGATGTTTCTGGGAATTCTTTGCAAGCATTGCCACCTGAGATCGGGGAATTAGGTAAATTGGAGATATTTATTGTTTCTCACAATAGGTTAAAGGAGTTGCCCTTTTCAATCTGTGCTTTAAAAAGATTAGAGAAGATTGATATCGGTGGAAATCCTATTCAAAAAGTATCTAAAGAATTAAGAGTGTTTCTTGCTGCAATCCCTACTTAGATTGGATCTTGCTAAAGTCGAGGAGCTCGGCAAAGTGGGTGAAAACAGCGTGGAGAAGTGCCAGGCGGTTGGCTGCGATTTTGGGATCATCTGCTAGGATTTTTACGGTGTCGAAGAGGCTCGCTAAGGGCTTTTGGAGTTTGGCCATCTCATCAAATGCTTGCGCGTAATTTTTCTGTTTTAGAAGATTGGGCCAGGTTTTTTCCATTGCAAGGAGCGCTGTGTGAAGCTCTTTTTCTGCAGGCTCGGCAAAGAGGGCAGGATCAAGGCTACCGGCTTTTCCTTTTTGGAGTTGGCCTTTGGCTCGTTTGTATACTTCGAAAAGCTCTTGGAAGGTGGCTTCTTTTCGGAAGGCATGTAGGGCCTCGATTTTGCAGTAGTGATCGTAGGGGTTGCGGCAGAGTCCGCAGCTTTCTATTTCGTCTTTGGCAAAGCCATATTCTTCGAAGACTCCGCGTGCTCTAGTGGTGATGTAGGTGATGATTTCGCTACTTACTTGTTCTTCGAGATTGAGGGAGAGTTTGTTTTCGATGAGGATTTTTACGATGCCAATTGCTTGACGTCTTAGAGCAAATGGGTCGGAAGAAGAGGTGGGTTTGAGGCCTACAGAGAAGTAGCTGATTAGGTTGTCGAGTTTGTCAGCTAAGGCAGTGATGATGCCGGTGGGTGTTTGGGGGAGGTCTCCTGCTTCAGTGCGGGGCATCCAGTGTTCTTCAATGGCGGTGGCCACTTCCGAGTCTTCTTTTTGGGCGAGTGCGTAGTACTTGCCGATGGTTCCTTGGAGTTCGGGGAATTCGCCGACCATTTCGGTGGCAAGGTCTGCTTTGCACAGGTGCGCGGCACGGGCCACTTTTTTCTGGTCTGCGATTTTGAGGATATCGTTTAGGTTTTGGGCTAAGAGTGCGGTGCGGGTGACTTTTTCTTGGACGGTGCCGAGTTTTTTCTGGAAGAGAATTTTTTCTAGCTTTTGGTTGAAGTCGTCGAGGGGCGTTTTGAGGTCCTGGTCGAAAAGGAATACGCCATCGGATAGACGAGCGGAGAGGACTCTTTGGTTGCCAGAGCGAATGAGGTCTGTAGGAGTATTGTCTGCTGTGATTATGAACTGGTTTTTAAGGGTGCCGGCCCCATCATCGGCTAGGGTTGCTAAGGGGAAATATTTTTGGTGCTCGACCATTTCTGAGATGAGTACTTCGTTTGGTATTTTGAGGAAGTCGGGATTGAAATCGGCGTGAGTGAGCTGGGGCCATTCAGTAAGGTGCAGTACTTGAGCGAGGACTTTTTTCTCCTCGATGGGTTTTGCTGAGAGCTCTTTTTCTATCTTGTGGAGTTGATCGAGTATGCTTTGTTTGCGCTCAGTTGGATCGGCCAAAACTTTGTGGTCTTTAAGGAGGGTGAAATAGTCGTCGGCTTGCTTTATGGGGATTTTTTTGGAGCAGAGTTGGGCATGGCCAAAGCTATGGGTATTAGCGCTAATATCACCTACTGTAAACGGGATGCAGTGGCTGCCATATAGACTTGCTATCCAGTGGATAGGGCGGGCGTATTGGATGTCGAGCGATCCCCAGCGCATTTTTTTGGGGAAGTCGAGGCCGAGGATGAGTTTGGGAAGTGCTGTAGATAGAATCTCGTAGATCGATTTTCCTTTTTTCTCGATTTCTGCAAAGAGGTACTCTCCTTGGAGAGAAAGACCTGGTGTTTTGTCGATATCGGATTTAGTGAGTGTTTCAAAGCCGATTGATTTTAAGAAACCAGCTCCTTGTTTGGTGGGATTGCCATCTTCATCAAAGGCGCTGTTGATGTTGGGGCCTTTGCGGGTGATTTTTTCATCAGCGGTCCCTTCCACAAGGCCGCGAACTAAGGCACCTAAGCGGCGCGGAGTTCCAAAGACTTGGATCCCTTCGAAGGCGAGGTTGTGCTCTTTAAATAGAGTTCGTAGGGCATTTTCGAGATTTTGCATGCCAATAGGCACGAAGGTGGCGGGAAGGGGCTCGGAGCCAATTTCGAGAAGATAGGTTTCGCGCCGATGTTCTTCAAAGGTTTTGGGTAGGGAAATGTGTTTGGGAGTTGGAACTTCTTCTTTTGGGAGTTTGTCGAGTAGGGGAAAGCCTTGCTTTTCGCGCATAGTGAGATAGCTAGCGCCGATGAGGCGAGCAAGATCGCGGATCCGAGCGATGTAGCTGGCCCTCTCGGTGACGGATATCACGCCGCGCGCATCGAGCATATTAAAGGCGTGCGAGGCTTTTATGACGAAATCATAGGCGGGCAGGGGGAGTTCTTTAGTGATGAGGTCTTTAGCTTCTTTTTCGTAATCATCAAAATGACGAAACCACATTTCTGTGGAGGCATGGGTAAAGTTATAGGAGCTCCATTCCACTTCATTCTGTTTGGTGATGTCGCCGTAGGTGTAGTCTTTGTTCCACTGCATGTCAAAGACGTTGTCTTTGTTCTGGACGTAGGTGCAGAGACGCTCTAAGCCGTAAGTGATTTCTACGCTAATGGGCTTTAGAGGGAGACTTGCCACGGCTTGGAAGTAGGTGAACTGCGAAACCTCCATCCCATCGAGCCAAACTTCCCAGCCAAGGCCGAAAGCGCCGAGGGTGGGCGATTCCCAGTCGTCATGAACAAAGCGGAGGTCGTGTTTGGAAAGGTCGAGGCCGATCGCTTCAAGGGACTGTTTGTAAAGTTCAATAATATTAGCAGGGGAAGGCTTGATGATCACTTGAAATTGATGGAAGAGCTGCAGTCGGTTGGGATTTTCGCCATAGCGACCATCGCTGGGGCGGCGAGAAGGTTCCACATAGGCTGTCTTGTAAGGCTCTGGCCCCAAAGAGCGCAAGAAAGTAGCCGGGTTAAATGTCCCCGCACCCATTTCTAAGTCATGGCCTTGATGGATGATACACCCTTGTTTTTCCCAGAAGTCGAATAGTTTTGAGATGATCTCTTGAAATGTCAGCATAAGAACCTATCTTAAAGGCTAGGCCGTTATTCCACAATCTTGTTATACTACGCGCATGGTTGATCCAATTGAACCCGTCACTTTCAAAAAAAGGAAAAAAGTCTATAACCCCTTTTTGGTGGTGCCTTATCCTCTTCCTCCTCTTCAATTGCCTGGAGTTTCAGTAGTCTATGCTGTAGCTGGGGCTCTTTTAGGAAGTGCTACTCGGGTAGTTGAGGTGTCAAATGAAAATTTTCATTGGCAAAAAGAAAAGCATAATAAAGGCAAGAGAGACGAAAATCTGCGCGCTCGTATCAGAGGTGCTCACAAAAAGAGGGTAAATAAAAATTTATCTGATCAGCGGGTGGCCATTATTCAAAGACCCTGATATAATGGGTTTTGAGTATTCGCGGAGAAGGCCTTGAATTTAGCACTATTTTTAACAGTTGGGCGCATTTTATTAAGCCCCATTTTTCTCGTCATCTATCTGTATCAAGTCCAACTTGGTATTGGTCCTCTTGCTTTGCCCTTGATCCTCATAGGGTTAGTTGCTTTAGCTGAGCTGACCGATCTCTTTGATGGGATGGCAGCACGCCGCCAAAACAAGGTGACGGAACTGGGTAAGCTACTCGACCCGATGGCCGATAGTATATTCCGCCTTTCCGTTTTTCTTGCCTTTACCCAAGGTATTGTGAACTTGCCCTTATGGCTTGTTCTCTGCTTCTTTTATCGCGATTCAGTTATTAGTCTTCTGCGCACGGTTTGTGCACTTCGAGGCTTTACCTTGGCTGCCCGCTTTTCAGGTAAAGTAAAAGCCGTTATCCAAGGGATAACAGCCCTCTCGATATTAGGACTTATGATCCCTCATGCCCTCGGGTTTTTGAGCCTCGATCTTCTCCAGCAAATCTCTTTCTATATCACGCTTGGCGCTGCCGCCTATAGCGTGTTCTCTGGCGTTGAATACCTCAAAGCCAACCAAAGCTACATCAAAAAAGCCCTCGCAAAATAACCCTTTTATCTGACACACTCTTTTCCTAAATTTCTAGGAGGATTCTTATGAATGGTTTGCAGATAGTTTCTGGGGTAGGAGGCGTGGCTGCACTTGGTGTTGGCGCCCATTATTTCGTTGATAAGGTGGTGCCTCGTGCTAGAAAAGGAGCTTATGGTCATAGAATCGAAAGGCTCTTTTCTACGATGTATTTTCTTAGAAAAGACTGGGGATCAGAAGTGCATGCCCTTGCAGATTATGGGGATCTCGCTGGGTTAAAAGCTCATATCGAAAAGCATCCAGAAGATGTGAACAAGTGGGCTCATGGCGAGCAACCCATACATGTTGTTACGCGCAATAAACATCTTGAAATTGTCCGGTTCCTCGTGGAAAAAGGAGCCAATGTCAACGCGGCAGCCAGCGAATTAAGAAGCGAGACTTCGCTACATCTGGCATTCCAAACAGGGGATACAGCTCTCATTCAATACCTGCTTTCTAAGGACGCAAATATGTATGCTCGAGATGCCATTGGATCTACACCGATAGAATATGGAGATCTGCCTGTTGCTAAAAAGTATTTCAAGCATTTTGATTTTATGACATGGTATAATGGATCTCTCCCTATCCATGATTATGCTATTTTTTCTCCGAAATTAGCACTAGCTATCCTGCCTGAAATTTGTGGTATTAACGTGCCTTGCCCAAGGTACAATCATGCTACGGCACTCCATCTCGCCGTAGCTCAAGGCCGTGAGTATTTGGTTCGTGAGCTACTCTACTACGGTGCACAATTAGATGCGCAGGATGCTAAAGGAAATACCCCACTGCACATTGCAATCAAAAAAGGACAAGATCATTTAGTAAAACTATTCTTGTCGCATGGCGCAAGAATCGATATTAAAGATCAGAAAGGAAGAGCACCCCTCGATCTTGCAAGGCAACTCTATGCTTTTAACAACCTAGAGAGGTTCGAAGAGCGTTTTTATTCTGAAGAAAATCGACCTTGGCGTAAAGAAGTTGTAGGAAAAAAGGGAGAAGATGGTCTTTTTGTTAAAGAAAATGGAAAAAAGCAAAACTTTACCTATCTGATGGATACTCAGACAAAAGACCTCTACGAACTGGAGACCTCTTCCGCAAAGCTAAAGTTTAAAGCTGTGCTTGTTTCTGCTCTTGCTCCACTTTATTTGCCACTCAGTATGATCAGGCAAGTCGGTGCGTTGGCCCTGGACATCGCCCGGGTTGTAAAAGACATTTTTTTCCGGATTAGATCCTCTAGCTTAGTTGAAGCGATTATTGTGAGACCATGTAAAGAAGTGGTGGGCGTTCTTATTAAGCGGACCTGGCATGTAGCGACCTCACCTCTTTTTTGCATAGGGCTGATGTTTGCTGGACTTTACACGCAATATGATCAAAATGAGGGGCGCAAGTGGATGAGTCGGATGGCAGAGAGCTGGGATGAATCTCGCTTGCTTACACCATTTTGCTTAGCAAAAGTAGGCAATCGTAACATGACGACAATTGGTGAGAAGGCAGTACGTCAATTTCGGCGAAAATAGCTTAGGAATTGCGCAGCAGAAGACCCCCAACTTAAATCTGCTTGCATTCCCGTTGATGTAAGCGATTGCCACTCTTCAGTTTGATACGCGGCAAAGGCATTTTTAAGAACTTCTTCGACTCCCTTGTTGTCTGGTATGTCAAAAGAAAAGCCATTTTTGCCATTGAAGATTGTATCTTTAAGTCCTCCAGTGGAGCGGACAAGAGGAACTGTCCCATAGGCTAAGGCGATCATTTGCGCTAGGCCACAGGGTTCAAAGATGGAAGGCATTAAGAACATGTCGCTACCAGCATAGAGCAGGTGTGAGAGGGGTTCATCATAGTCGAAACGAATCGAGACATTGGGGTGATCTGCAAACTCTTCAAACTGCGCGCGCATATCAGGGTCATCTGTCGAGCCTAGAAGAGCAAACTGCCCGCCGAGCTCTAGGGTTTTTTCAATTCCATAGTGAATAAGGTCAGGTCCTTTTTGGGGGACGAGTCGAGTGACGGAGGTAACTAAGGGAGCGTTGCTAATGTTTAGTTGCAGGTGCTTTTGTAGGTGCTGTTTATTTGCCATTTTGCCAAGATCACGATTTTCAAGGCCATAATTCTCAACTAAAAAAGAATCTGTTTTGGGGTTCCAGCACTCTGTGTCAATCCCGTTTAAAATCCCGTGGAGCTTTTTCTTATTTTTCTTAAGATCTTCATCGAGCTCACACCCCATTTCTTTGGTTAAAATCTCCTGCATGTACGTAGGGGAAACGACAGTGATTACATCAGCGTGATAAAGGGCTCCACGCATTAGGTTGATTTCTTCTTTAAATACCGTGTCTTGCAGGTGTTCAATCTTATACTCGATCGCGTTTAGCTTTTCAGGAAGGCACTTGCCTTGGTGCTCTAAATTGTGAATCGTAAAAATCTTTTTTGCTTTTCCTTTGTAGAATAAGCTGCAAGCAGCTGTGGGCCAATCATGGAGGTGCAGCGCATCAAATGTTATCTGCTGCAAAAATGCGGAAGCTGCTTTGCAAAAAAAGAGAAACCGATCGGCATCATCCTCTTCTCCATAAATACGCCCTCTCTCGAAAAAATTCTGATGCGACTCGATCAGAATTAGGTGGATACCGTGATAGCTTGCCGACCAAAGGGTACTGCCCTCAAAATCTTTCTCAAGGATCTTAAGATCCTCGACCAGGTGATAGTCGATACAGTCGTATTTCGGGAGGACAACTGTGACTTTATGCCCCTTTTTCACAAGCGCCTTTGAAAGGCCTGCGATGACATCTCCAAGACCGCCGACTTTGGCAATAGGGGCGAGTTCACTTGCCACATGCACAATATCCATACATATCCTACAATACGCAACATGGACTTTCCTGCAATTATTTCCTTTTATACCGAAGGCACTCCCTATGAAGAAGAAGTACAAAATCTCATTGCCTCCTGCGAAAAATACAACCTAGAAGCCCATATCGATGCAGTTCCTTCTCAAGGTTCTTGGGAGCTCAATTGTGCGTACAAACCCTTCTTTATCCTGGAAAAACTCAATTTGCTGCAAAAGCCCCTTCTTTGGGTCGATGCAGACGGGGTCTTTATGCAAAAACCCTCCTATCAAGAAGTCTTCTCATGCGATTTAGCAACTCGCATTGAAGATGTCCCAGACACTCATCCTTCAAAAGTAATCACCTCAACCCTCTTTGTTCGCCCCGGAGCCGAGGATCTTCTCCGCCTGTGGATCCAAAATTGCCACAAAAGACTCCTTGATCCCAATCGACAAGAAGAATTTTGGGACCAAGAGGCCTTGCGCGATGTGATCCTGCAAAGCCCTACAAGAGTGGGCGGGCTGTCTATTTCGTATGCAAAAATATTTGATCATCCAGGCGATGCTGCCCATTCCCCCATTATCCAGCACTACCAAGCTTCTCGTCGTTTCAAAAAATTTATAGGTTGAATTTCCACCCATTGCAAAAAACTCTTGAGTTGGTTATGATTCGATGTTTGTTATTGTTGGGGTGTCGCCAAGTGGTAAGGCAGCGGTTTTTGGTACCGCCACGCGGAGGTTCGAATCCTTCCACCCCAAGAAATTCAGCCGGCAATTAGCTGGCTGGAGGGGACCTTGCTTAAATGAAAGACTCTAACTCTTTTCTATTGTTTTCTGGAAGCTCGCATCCCGAGCTGGCAGAAAAGATAGCAAGAGGGCTTGGAGTCAGTTTAGGGAAGGTCTCTCTATCAACTTTTCCAGATCGTGAGATAAGCGTTGAAATTTTAGACAACGTCCGCGGTCGGGACGCTTTCGTTCTGCAAACGATCGCACGGCGTCCTAACCATTATCTTATGGAATTGTTGATTTTCGTGGATGCTTTGAAGCGCGCTTCTTGCCGCTCGATCACCGCCGTTATTCCCTACTTTGGGTATGCACGGCAAGATCGAAAGGATAAGGGGCGAGTGCCGATCACTGCGAAATTGGTCGCTGATTTGCTCCAAAAAGCTGGAGTAGATCGGGTACTGACGATGGATTTGCATTCGCCGCAAATCCAAGGGTTTTTCGACATCCCTGTCGATCATCTCTTTTCCGAGTCGGTACTGGCCAAAGCAGTGAAGGGGAAGGCCGCAGACCAATGCGTGGTTGTGGCTCCTGACCTTGGCAGCATCAAGTTGGCTAGAGCCTTCGCCCATGAATTGGGCGGAGATTTCTGCCTAGTGGATAAGCGCCGCGTAAACGCAGAACATGTTGAGGCTAGTGCTTTGATCGGCACGGTCGATGGGAAGGAAGTTCTTCTCGTTGACGATATGGTCTCAACCGGGGAAACGCTAAAGAATGCGGCTAACGTGTGTAAAAGAGCTGGTGCGACAAGCATCACAGCACTTGTGACACATGGGGTGCTTGCGGCTGAAGCGTTTTCGGGAAGTGCGATTGAGAAGATGTTAGTGACCGATACGATTCCACTCCCTAAAGAGGGGAGAGGCAGTCCCATGATTGAAGTTGTATCTGTAGCCACTCTTTTTAGTCAGGCCATTGAATCCATTCTTTCGGCCAAGTCCATTTCCTCTCTGCGATAGAAATTTATTTGAAAAACTCAAACGGAGTACGTGCATGAACCTAACCGCAAAAACAAGAGCGGGAGAGACGAAAGGGATCAATAACAAGATCCGACGTGATGGAAATATCCCCGCCGTTATCTATGCTTCAGGAAATCCTGGAGCGTCGATCGAAATCAATGGTCCTGAATTTCATGCTGTTTTGCGCAGTATTAAAAAAGGCCATCTCTCCACAACGATTTTCACGCTGGAATTAGCTGGAAAAAAGACTAAAGCTATCGTCAAAGGTATACAGTACCACAGGACAAGCTACGATATCATTCATCTCGATTTTGAAGAGCTCAATGACAGTGTCCCAGTCACACTGAAGGTCCCTATCGAATGCGAGGGAGCATCAGATTGTGTGGGGATTAAATTGGGTGGATCGATGCGTCAGATCATCCGCAACTTGAAAGTAGAATGTTTGCCAAAGGATATCCCAAGTCAATTTACGCTTGGTATCCATGAACTAAAAATTAGGCAATCTAAACGCCTTTCGGACATTGCGATGCCAAAAGGAATTAAACCCGTGGCGACTACTGATGAAGTGGTCGTTGTGATTGCAAAACGCTAATGACAGAGGAGCATTTCTTAATCGTTGGCCTTGGGAATCCCGGAGCGAAGTATGACGATACACGTCATAATATTGGCTTTCGCATAGTCAAAGCAATGGCTGCGAAATACAGTATCTCAACTCGCCCCGCGCTCATTAGAGCGAAGGGGAGTCTTGGGAAGGGGACCATACGAGATAAGATGACGCACCTTTTAATGCCGCTGACCTACATGAATGAAAGTGGAGCTTCTGTAAGGAAGTGTATGGACTACTACAAAATCCCATTGAGCCACATGCTCGTCGTAACAGATGATGTAGCGCTCGAGTTTGGCAGATTGCGCATGCGCGAGGCGGGGAGTTGTGGAGGACATAATGGGCTTAAGAGCATAGAAAGATATCTCGGAACAACAGAATACAATCGCTTGCGCTTTGGCGTCGGTGATAAGGAGCAAGGAGACCTTGCTGATTACGTTTTGGGGAACTTTTCTAGAGAAGAACAGATAGAGCTCCCAGGTTGTGTAGACCTGGCCATACAGGCAGTCGAGACTTTCCTTGAAATGGGGATGGAGCCGGCAATGAATAAGATCAATAAAGTACAGCAGGAGAAAAACAAAGATGCCTAAATCAAGAAAACACCTCTACGAGGGGATGTATATTCTGAGTGCTACTTTGAGTGAAGATGCTCGTAAGAAGGCGATTGAAAAGATCACTTCTTCGATCCAGCATCACGCAGGAGAAGTGCATAAAACATTTGAACAGGGACGTAAAAAACTGGCCTATGAAGTCGATGGTCGCCGTGAAGGATACTACTATGTGATTTACTTCACTGCAGAGTCGGCGAGTATGCCCGAGCTTTGGCGCGAGTATCAGCTCAATGAAGACATGATTCGTTTCATGACCCTTCGAGCGGAAGAGGTCCCTGAAAAAATTGAGTTTAAAGAACTCGTACTAGCTGAATAGGAGAAAATTATGGCAGAACGAAGAAGTAGTAGTAGCAGTAGTAGAAATTCGTTGTTTGGAAAGCGTCGCAAGTCGTGTCCTTTCACAGCGGCGGGTATCAAACATATCGATTATAAAGATATCAACACCATATCGCGTTTTATTACAGAGCGGGGGAAAATTATCCCTAGACGTATTACAGGGATATCTCTGCGTTACCAAAGAATGTTGACTAGCGCAATTAAAAAAGCCAGATACATGGCCCTTTTACCCTTCGTTGCATCAGAATAGGAGAAAAATAAATGAAAAACCAAATTTTATTATTAGATGACGTATACGGTCTTGGGCGTAAAGGAGAAATAGTCACTGCAAAAGCAGGTTATATCCGCAATTTCCTTATCCCTTCCAATAAAGGCGTCGTTGCAAAAAAACACCTCGTTCGTTTGCAAGAAAAACTAAAGAAAGAACGCTCTGAGCAGTCAGTTGTTGATAAGAAAGGTGCCGAGGCTCTAGCCAAAGAGCTAATTGGAAAAACACTCACAGCGATTGTAAAAATCGATGCGGGTGGTCATATGTATGGCTCAATTGGTGCGCAGGAGGTTGTAAACCTCTTGAAGGACCAGCTTAAGGTAGAGGTTGAGAAGCGTAATGTTATTCTTCCTAAGGGAATCAAAAAACTTGGTTCTTTTGAAGTAGAGCTCAAGCTCAAAGAAAACATCTTTGCGAAAATCGCTGTCGAAATCAAGGCCGAAGAAAAAGCCGCTGAATAAGTGGTAGAAATTCATCTGATTGGTTATATTCACTTCCCTAACAGGGAAGTGAAATTATGGAAAAGGATCGCATCATTGTTGTCACAGGCGCCGCCGGCTTTATTGGCTCGGCAGTGGCTCGCCATCTAAATGATCTTGGCTATCATCGCCTTCTTCTTGTCGATGATATCGAAAGCACTGAGAAGTGGAAGAATCTTCTCGGAAAAAAATTCTACGATTTCATTTCAAAACATCAGCTTTTTACCTGGCTAGAAGATCATTCTGATCTAGTCGGAGGGATCATCCATCTAGGAGCGTGCTCCGATACCCTGGAAAAAGACGGCGATTTTTTGATGGAAAATAACTTCCAGTACACACAAATCTTATGCTCTATTGCACTTGAAAATAACATCCGCTTTGTCTATGCATCCTCTGCAGCAACCTATGGAGATGGAAGTCTTGGTTTCTCTGATGATATCGATCGATTAGATGAGCTTCGTCCTCTAAACCTGTATGGCTTCTCCAAGCATTATTTCGATTTATGGGCAAAAAACCAGGGTGTACTCGATCAGATTGTAGGATTAAAATACTTTAACGTCTTTGGGCCCAATGAGAATCACAAAGGTTCGATGGCATCAATGGTATATAAGATGCTCCCCAAAGTGCGAAATGATGGCGTAGTGCAACTTTTTAAATCATCCGATCCAGAGCGTTTTGGTGATGGCCAGCAGTGCAGAGATTTCATCTACGTTAAAGATGCTGCGAAGCTCACGAGCGATTTTTTGTTCAATAATAATCGTGGGATTTTTAATATTGGAAGAGGAAGCCCAACAACTTGGAATGACCTAGCATCAGCCCTCTTTGAGGCAGTAGGAAAGGAGCCCAATATCCAATATATCGATATGCCAGAAGGACTCGCTAAGCAGTACCAAAACTACACGTGCGCAGACATGCGCAATTTTTTGGATAAGCATAGTAAAGCAGAAGCTGGTACCTACAATATCAAAGAAGCAGTGCAAGATTATGTCCAAGAATACCTCTTAAAGGATCAACGATGGTAAAACTCATTGGAATGCTCAGCCGGCTTGGCCCGGTAAAAGTACTAGTAATCGGCGACTTTATGCTCGATACCTACACGAATGGTAAAATCCAGCGTATTTCCCCAGAAGCTCCCGTATCGGTTCTTCACGTACATAATGAAGAGAGCCGTCCTGGAGGAGCTGGCAACGTTGTTTTTAATTTAGCTTCGCTCGGGGCCAAAGTGTCTGTGATTGGTCGTGTAGGGCGCGATTTTGCAGGAGAGGAGATTCGTAGTTCACTCGAAAATGAAGGAATCGACGTCCGAGGCCTCGTATCGCAAAAGCGGTATAAAACACCTGTTAAAAATCGCTTCATTGCAGATTCACAACAAGTCCTTCGTGTTGACTTTGAAACAATCAGCCCCCTACCAGAAGACTTAGAACATGAAGTGATACAGAATCTCTCAGATATAATGGATGACTGTGAAATTGTCGCCATCTCTGATTATGGTAAGGGATTTCTCTCCCACTCTTTGCTAGGAGTAGTGATCGAGATGGCCAAAGCGCGTCATGTTCCCGTTATTGTAGATCCGAAGGGGAATGACTTCACCAAATACCGTGGAGCTACTGTCATCAAGCCCAATATGGCAGAGGCTTATGCCGCAGCTAGACTCTCCCAAGATGTACCCTTAGACGAAGTGTCTACCACCATTTTAAAAACTTGCGGTATCCAGCAGCTGATGATTACACGCTCATCTGAGGGGATATCTCTGTTCAACCGCAACGGCACTCGCTTTGACTTCCCTGTTCGATCTAAAGAGGTTAAAGATGTTACAGGCGCAGGGGATACCGTCCTTTCAATGCTCTGTGTAGCTTTAGCAAATGGCCTAGATATAAATTACGCCGCTCAGCTTGCTAATATTGCAGCAGGTATGGTGATCGAGCGAATTGGTTGCGCGCGCATTGGTCTATCGGACATGGCAGAGAGATTAATGGAATTTGATGTTGAGAACAAAATTTTTGATGGGGAACATATGTTTGCCCTGCAGCAATCGCTGAAAGGCAAACGGTGTAGCGTTCTTAGCTTAGAGAGTAACCATGGCATGTCGACTGCTGTCTTTAAATCCTTGCGCAAACTTGCCGCCAAAGATCCAGAAAACAAGCTCGTCGTCTTTTTACGCGGAAAAGAGCTAGATAGAGAGTTTATCACTCTTCTTTCAGCTCTCTCGGACGTTGATTTTATTGTGGCTGAAGGAACTAGCTTAAAAGAGCTCTGCGACCTCATTGAGCCCGCAGAGATCTATGCTATTGAAGCGAGCAAACTCATCGACCTCGAGAAATCGCCCGCCCAATTGGCTAGTGTCTAAAGTTTGATTGGGAATATCGATTGGGTCAAGTCTTTGTTGCGGATTTTGTGTTCGATGTATTTCCAGTCACCTCTATCACGTAATTACAAGATCGAAAAGCATATCTAATTGTTCTCTGATATACAGTTTCAATTAAGCCCTTTAGTTCTTCCTTATCTTCTCTTTGAGATTGGTTAATTTCGATATATTGGGGAATACCAAATGTTGTTCCTACCTCAGAATCCTGAATACGAGAATCAGCTTGAAGCCTGGCCCTAGGCCGGTTTTGAAGCCGCCGATAGAATCGCTTGTTCCTGCCATGTTCTGATCATTTAGCTTACTCAAGCCGAGTGTATTGCCCGTAAAGGTCATTCCACCTCGCTGGGCAGCTGCTGTGTGTCTGTGAATGTACTCGCCATTCAAACAAACGCAGCAAAGTGAGAAGAAGATGAGAGTGCGAGCAAAAGTCACCGGTTTTTTAGCTCCTGAATGCGCATTTCTAAGGGGGGATGCGAGGCAAAGAGCAGAGCCCATCCAGATTTTGAAGGCGTTGAGATTTTAAAGGTCTCGAGGGATTCTTTGTGGGCGGTGGGCACTTTTCGATTCACAAATATTTTTAATTTTTCTAGTGCCGCGATCATTTTCTCTTTTCCAGCAAGATGGGCGCCGCCTTTATCGGCTGCATATTCCCGTTTTCTAGAATACCAAAAGACAACGAGAGATCCAAGAACCATGAAGACCATTTGGAAAATGATGGTAAATAGCATAAAGGATCCGTATGAGCCTTTCTTATCACCTTTGTTAAACCCCGATAGGATAGCGGCTAAAACTCTTGCGAGGAACATCACAAAGGCATTTATAACGCCTTGAAGTAAGGTCATGGTGACCATGTCGCCATTGGTGATGTGTGTGATCTCATGTGCAAGGACACCTTCCACTTCGTCTTTACTCATTTTGTCCAAAAGCCCAGAAGATACTGCGACAAGAGAGCGTCTTTGCGTCGGTCCCGTTGCAAAAGCATTTACTTCTACAGAATTGTACACACCAACTTCTGGCATTTCTGGCAGACGCGCCTTTTGGCTTAAATTGTGTACGGTATCAAGCAGTCCTTTCAATCGAGCATCATTTGTTTTAGGATCAATAACTTTTACCCCCATCATCCATTTTGCCATGATCCGAGAAAGGGCAAGAGAAATAAATGCACCGCCCATTCCCCATACTAAACAGAAGATTAAAAGGTCCTTGTACTGAATTCCATATTGCGAAATATAGGGCTCAACATGGAAAATGCTCAGCACGATTGAAACCATGGTAAGAACAAGAACATTAATGATTAAAAATAAAAATATTCTTTTAAAAAACTGCATTCTTGACTCCTTACGTTTGCCCGAAAGAATAACAAGATTTGTTTTTATTTGCATATAAATTGGACATATGAGATTTATCAGAGAAAGAACCCACAACGGACCAAATGAAGATGCGCAGAACGCCTAAGAAAAATGCTTGTAAAATCATGATCAGTTGTGATGAGCCTGCCGAAGATGGAAAGATGCAAGTAAAGATGACTTGCGAAGGTGATGAAATCTTAGCTGCCTACTTGCTTGAGAATGCGCAATCTTTTCTCGGGCAAACACAGACACCGTCCAACGTCTCCTCTATCGGGAATTAACATTTTCGTTTATAATTGCAAGGTATGGACCTTAACTTTCTAAAAAAGTGGTACTCTGAGCATTCAGAGGCCATTTTGCAAGACTTTTCTACATTTCTTAAATATAAAACGATCGCTACAGATCAAAAATATGACCGTGATACAAAAGAGTGCGCTACATGGCTCACCTCTTATTTGAATGCTATTGGCATGCAAGCGAGTTGCTTGCAAACATCTGGCAAACCAGTTGTTTTTGCCAAGCATACAAAGGCTGGTAAAGACAAACCTACACTACTCATTTACCAACACTACGACGTTCAGCCTGTTGATCCCTTGGATCTTTGGAAAACAGATCCATTTGAGCCCACAGTAATTGATGGTAAAATATATGCAAGAGGTGCCCAAGATAATAAAGGGCAGTGCTTTTACACGATTACAGCTCTAAAAGCCTTTCTCGAGCATGCTGAGGCTCTCAACTTCAACATCAAGCTCTTCATCGAAGGAGAAGAAGAGTCTGGAAGCAAGGGCACGATGGAAGTCTTAGGAAACGAAGAGTTAAAGAGCGATTACCTACTCGTAGTAGATGCAGGTATTCCAGCGCCTGGTATCCCTGCCATCACTCTGGGAGTAAGGGGAATCCTTACCATGGAAGTGGAAGTGCGCATGGCAGACACTGACATGCATTCTGGTGGGATGGGGGGCATTGCCTACAATCCGATCAGGGCTCTTACCTCTGCTTTGGCAAAATGCTTTGATGAAGAGGGGAGGGTTGCGATTGCCCACTTTTACGACGATGTCAAAGAGCTCTCTAAAGAAGAGAAAGAGCTTCTCGATTTCAGCTGCGATGAAAATATGCTGCGTAAAGATTTTGGGCTTAAAGCGTTTTGTCCCGATCCTGGCTATCCTATTGGGGAGTCAGTCAGCACACGTCCCACATTCGAAATCAATGGCATCAATGGAGGCTATACAGGGGAAGGGTTTAAGACCGTTTTGCCAGCTATTGCTAGCGCGAAAATCTCATGTCGCTTAGTTCCCGACCAAGATCCAGATAAGCTTTTTGCTAATATAAAGGCTCATTTAAAAAAGAACCTCCCAGAGGGCGCAGAATTTACCCTCACCAAGGAACACGGGTCTAAAGCCTTTCGTTGCAATCCGGATTCTTTGATTGCCAATCGGGCAAAATTGGCGTATGAAGAAGTTATGGGAAAACCCTGCAAATCGATCTTAACCGGGGGATCGATTCCAATCACAGTTGAGCTCATTACTGCCACTGGAGCAGAAGGACTCGTGATGGGATTTGGCCTCGATACCGACAACATCCATGCTCCGAATGAGCATTTTGGACTCGACAGGTTTGAGCAGGGATTTTTGACAATGGGAAGAATTTTAGGACTCTTCGATGAAGAATAAACAAACTCATCTCTGGTTACTTTTTGGTCCTGGCTCTCTTCTTGTGAGCTTTTGTCTTTTGCTGTGGAAAGCAGGTCCTCTTCTTGCTAAACCAGTTTGGATTTGTGGCATCATCCTCACAGCTATACTCGCTTGCTTTATCCTCTACCTCACATTTAAAGAACTTCTTTCTCGCGAATACACCCTATTGCAGCAAGTCGAGAAAAAAAGCCAAGAATCCAAAAGCTTAAAAGATGCTTTTGAAGAAGCGAGAAGTCTCTATCGCCAAAAGGTAGACAATCTTGAGCAGACGATTGCGGCCACTGAGCAAGTCCTAAATGAGCTACAAGAAAATTTTTCGGTAAACGAAGAAGAATCAAAAGCCCAAAAGAATCATACCCAATCCTTTCAAATATCTCTCGAAGATGCACTAGATCAGCTGCGTGAGTTGCGTGCCCAGCAATATTTCCGACAAGAAGTGGGCAAAACCCTTCCTAAGGATCTTCCTAGCCAACACAGGCAATTACGCGAGCAGTTTGAGGAGAAGTCTCTTATACTCGATCAAACACGTCGTAGGCTGTTTCAAATAGAGGGGCAGCTACTTGCTGCAAAGAAGCAAGAGGTTCTTGAAAAGCCAGAAGAAGAGCACTTGGTTGAGATAGTAGAGCAACTGATTGAAGATAATCGCTATCTCGAAGAAGAAATCGCGCAATTAGAAAAATTGATTTCTGTTAAACCCAAACGGGAAAAGAGGGAAGTAAAGAAGCCCGAGCCTGCGCTCGAGCTCCAGTTTTAATCAGTGTTTCCTTAACCGACTACACTCTTCCAAAAATGCCGACAAGACCCATCAAGATCAAGTAGATCCCAACGATGTAGTTCAACACTGTTGGGAAAATCAAAACGAGAATCCCTGCAGCAATTGATAGAATAGGTGTAAATATAGGGTGTAACATAATTTCCTCTCTATGGTTAAAAGACCCACTCGAGTCGACCTTCGATCTCGTTTATGCGGGTTTTCTTGTTGTAAAGTCCTTTGTATCCAAGTGAAATGGATCCGCCACTGCAGTGAGTCCACTTGAATCCAGCTTGTGGTGACTCTAGTTTCACACTTGAGTCGTAGCTTAGTGCATCGATCACACATGATTGTCCTTTAAAGCTTGCTGGTTGTTTCGATTTGCCAAAGGGAAGGTCTTGTAGCCAAGAATATCCCAAGTAGGGGGCAATGCAATAGTTTCCACAATCGAAGTCATATCTCCAGACTATCCCTCCTTCGCGCCGCATCATATGTTGGGTCTTGGAAAGGACTTTAAGATTTAAGCTATTCGCTCCACTTTCGGTAAATGTCTCGTGGTTATAGTAGTGGTAATCAAAGAGGGCAAATGGCTCAAATACATTTGCGCAGTAGCGCCAATAAGCTTTGAGGCCAATGTGTCCTGTAAAAAAGAAGCTCCAGAAATCTCCGTTGGCTTTACGGGCGACATCGGCAAATGTGATGTTGCGCTTGAGGTCATTATCGCTACCCCCTCCCAAAAAGGAGAGATCTAAACTTGCGCAATCCCAAAGGCAGCTTCCGTAAAGAGCGCCATAGTAACTATTGATATCGCCTCGGCCCCCATTTTCCCTCCAAAGAAGATACGTGTGGGTATAACCTAAAGCTGCTCCATAGGTGAAGCGATCTCCACAGCACCAATCAGCACCAGTGAGCATGCCAACTGCATCTGCATTGTATTTGCGTAGGTTGTTAAGAGGCTTTTTATTATCCATGATGTTGCCGAAGACAGACACCCATGCATTGGCATTGCAATCAGAACTGCAACAATTTCTAGGACTACAGCAAAGCTCAAAGAGGTGCTGCGATAGGATATCTGCTGCGTAACTATTGTTGCGCGCATTGATCCATTCTACAGCGCCATAACGGACGGCTGAGATAGAGGTAAGAGCTTCATTGACCGCTTCATTACTGAGTGTTCCAAGTTTTTCAACCATCACGGCAAAATCGGAGTCCGGTACGATATTTGCAGCCTCGATACATTTGGCTACATCTGATGGAGGTCCTGAATCGATAATCTGTTTTTTAAAGAGTTCTGTTTCTGTGATGAGAATAACCACACTGTCATAGAGGACTTTGATGTCAAGTAGTGAACCAAAGTCTCCTGTTACAACCACATCATCAAATGTTGATCCAAATGTGGGAGCGTCAATGACGAGGTATGTTGTCCCTTTGATATAATTTCCTGGATTTGCCACGACTTCAAGAGTTCCCGCAAGAGTAGCCTTTGTGGCGTTCATAATCGTGTCATTGACATTGCCTACAGGAGTAACATCCACAATCAATCGACTTCCATTTCCTATTTGAGAAAATTCTCCATCGAGAATAATTTCTCCGATATCAGTTCCTCCTGGGCTAACGGTTCCTCTATTTTCGAGATTCCCCCCATTTAAGCCAGTGGCATCCTTTGTCGCAGAAAAACTACCAGTCAAAAGCCCGCCAGGCCCGACTTTCACATCCGTAACCACAGAGCCGTTTATCTCAAGTTCTCCCTCATCAACTGTTGTTGTTCCCGTATAGGTATTATCTCCTATGAGAGAGAGAAGGGCAGTCCCTGTTTTCTTGAGGCCACCAATGCCGGTTAGCACAGGAGGATTAGGCGTCTCAATCCCTTGGTTTCCTTCGATAGGATGTTGCAAGATCACATCACTGGTAATATCAAAGTTCAAAAAGCTCCCCGACATCATATAAATATCGGTTCCTGCAATTGTTCCAGGACTTGCATTGGTTCCTGCCACGCCAGGAATGGCCTCGCTTAAAATAAAATCGACATTCCCTTCAAGATTAAGAGTTCCTCCTCTTTCGATGAAAATGGCGCCACCAAACCCGGCTCCACCACCACCTCCGCGAATGCCTCCATCTCCTCCTCCAAATCCTCCTGCACTACCTGCGCCAAGGATTCTACCACCACCACCGCCGCCAAAGCCTCCTGTTCCAGATGATGTATCTGCAGAGGTCATTCCACCGCCTCCACCAGCAAATCCACCTCTTCCGCCAAGACCACCATCAATTCCAGATCCGCCACCCCCACCAAAAATGCCGCCATCTCCTCCAACAGCCTTTGGGGAAGAACCATTTGCATTTCCAGCACCGCCACCTCCAGCGCCATCGCCACCATCGCCACCATCTCCAGGGTTTCCGGAAAAGGAGTTACCGCCCCCACCTCCGCCACTTCCAGAGGGTACACCAGAACCTAATCCCCCAGCTCCAGCTCCAGCTCCACTTCCAGGAGAGCCCCCGTCTCCAGCATCTCCTCCATCGCCTCCATCGACTGATCCAAAGCCACCGCTGCCACCACCGCCGCCACTTCCGCCGTCACCACCATCTTTGAAGGGCGTTCCCCCGCCAGCTCCGCCTCCATCGATGCTTCCATTTTGACCTGGGGAATTCCCCCCAG
>Ga0210003_1000449_pt1 | contig 37606 bp, 64 predicted proteins | sample LantaG_FD_182804 | JGI IMG/M metagenome (GOLD analysis project Ga0210003, IMG submission 182804) | Deep subsurface microbial communities from Baltic Sea to uncover new lineages of life (NeLLi) - Landsort_02402 metaG (SPAdes) (version 2) | ecosystem: Environmental > Aquatic > Marine > Oceanic >...
GGAGTTGTGATGTAATGGAGTGGCAAGATATACAAGCTAAGTTATTGGATGAGTTAAAGGTAATGGTATGAAAGAATGGAAAGGTTTAAAATGGGCTGCTTTTTTCGGTTTATTTATCGGAATAATATCAGCGTATGAAATAGCATTATTAATATTAATTAGTTTACAATGAGTATAGAAGAACAAAACAAAGAAATGGCAAAGGCTTTAAGTATTAGTACAGATACATTAGTAACAGAACTATACTTACAAAGAGATAGAATAGCAGAATTAGAAAACGGATTAGAAGAGTTGAAAAGTCAATTAATAGATTCTGGATATAAAGAAGATTCAGTTTTGATTTTAAGTATTAACGAATTAAAAAATAAGTAAGATGGAAAACAATAAATCAAACATAGCAAAAGCCATTATTAGCGTAATGAAAGACGTTAAAGGAATGGAGAAAAACTCAAAGGTAGGGACGGGAAATCACTCGTATAGTGGAACTAAAGACCAAGACGTTAAGGAGGTTTTTAATGACGCTTTATCTAAACATGGTCTCTGCATTATACCTATCGACATAGCAGATGAAACACAAGTTGACAGATGGGAACAAGAGGAGTTTTACAATGGGAAATCAAACGGTATAAAACAAAAACAAAGCATATTTACTAAGGTAAAAACAAAATATTTGCTGTTACACGAAAGCGGAGAGAGTATTCAATTGTCGGGTTACGGTCATGGTGTAGATTCTCAAGATAAAGGAGCAGGAAAAGCAACAACATACGCTTTAAAGAACTGTTTATTATACACATTCTTAACCCCAGTAGGTAAGATTGATGATACTGAAACAACCCATAGTGAGGAAATACCAGTTGCAATTAAACCACCAACCAAAAAGAAGTTAGATGCTGATGGATATGCTTATTTAATGAGTGATAAAGCAACTAATGAAGAAAGATTAAAGGCTTTAAATAGTAGAGATATGACAAACGAACAAATAGAAACTTTAAACTTAATATTAGATGGTAAAAAGTAAAGACATATTTTTAGAACAACAGATAGTTTACGCTCAAATGCAAGAAAGTGTATTTAACGAAATACCTGAAAGCATAAGACATAAATTAACTGACTGGCAAAGAGAACCAGACGACTATAATGAACTTAAAAAAGATGAAACATTTTGCAAGTTGTATAAAGATTATAGAGATAGCAGAAAAAAGTTAAACGATTATAAACACTATTTAAGAAACAAATGAGCAATTTAATAAGAACTGTAACCTTTGATAGAGCCAATAGGAAAAAAGATAAAAGCGTTTCATTTACGTTTATCACACAATTAGAACAAAGTCCAGAGGAGTTTATGGAGATAGATAAACTTTTAAACGATTCTGGAGTGCTTTACTTTAAATCTAATGGTAGTTTAACCAAAGAAGAAATAAAAGCCTTAGAAAGTGCTGAAATAGAAGTTGAAGGTAAAAGTAAAAGCCAAAGATTAAGAAATGTTTTATACATCTATTATCAACAAAAACTTGAGTACAAAGATAGTTTAGGAGATTTTAACGGTTTTTATTCTAACGAAATGGAAAAGATTATAGAACACTATAAAAGTAAATTAGAACCTAATAACTAAAAAATAAAACAATGGAACCAAAAAGCCAATTAGAAGCCGTTAAACTTCATTTAGAGAAGTTCGGACATATTACAAGTAAAACGGCAAATGATGAATATGGGGCGTCCAGATGCTCGGACATTATCTACAAACTAAGAAGAAAAGGAATGAATATAACCACAATACCACAAGACCACATAACAAGATTTGGTAACAAAGGTCAGCATGGTATTTATAAACTTATAGAATAATGGAAAGTAGGTGGAAATGGATTGAAGGCTTTGAGGACCTTTATGATATAGATAAGAGAGGTAATATAAGAAGGCATTACGCAAATGGGAATATATCATTATTAAACATACACGACACAAATGGAACTGATACGGTTAGGTTATCAATGAATAGTGTTTTATATTCAAAAAGCGTAGATAAACTATTATTTGAAACTCACGGTATATCTTACAGCGTATGTGTATCACGATTGTTTAATGAACCAAAAAAAAAGGGGGCTTGGACAGAATTAAAAGAAACAGAATTATATAAACAACTTAAAGAGTTTTAATTATGAATTATACTTTAAGAATATTAACAAAAGAACTTAATTCTTTAAATCAAGAAAGATTAAGAATCATTAATTCTCTTATTAATGCAAAGTTAACAATGGAATTAAAAGATGCTGTTAATCAAATTGATTCAAACATTGGAGAAGTATCAAATTCAATTGAAGTAATTGAAAACATCTACGAAAACTCGCTTTATTATTAAAACAAAGCAAAATAAATTATAAACCTAAAAATTAAAATTATGAAAAAATTAACAACAACAGTATCAATAGTGCTTTTAGCATTAAGTTCTTTTGCACAATTAACAATTAATGAAACTAAAGATGATATGACTGACAAAGTATCGTATAGTATCTCAGAAGGTTTAGTATGTGCTAACATAGAACAAACTCTTGGATTTAGAATTGACCCAAATGTTTCTATTAAGAAAGATAAGAAGGTTGTCGAAAATCTAATTATTACAATGGTTGGATTAGAAAGCTGTAATGAGAATAATACTTTAATAATTTTATTTGAAAATGGTGATAAAATAACCCTCACTTCTTGGAATAAATTTAATTGCAAAGGAACATCTTACTTTTCTTTAACACCTTCGACTATTGAAAAATTAAAAGATAATGAAATATCTAAAATTAGATTGACTAATGGAAAAAGCTACAAAAGTTTTACATCAGAGTTAACATATAAAAATTATTTCATTGAATTGATTTCATTGTTAGATTAAAATAAAGTTTGGATATTAAATATTAAAGTGTATATTTGCTATTCTAAACGACAAGTAAAAAAATGAAACGTATCAAAATTAATTATTAAAATCAAAACCCTAAAGGTAGTTTAACTGCGGCTTTACTTTGTCGTTATCGTTTCACTGCATTATTCTACTGGAGGGGTTTTATATGAAACTAACGACTATGGCTAAAGACTTACCTTATTTTAAATTTTTCTGCTCCGAATGGACTGATGGAGACATCACTTTAGAAGACTACCGTATTCAAGGATTGTTTATTAATATTTGCTCATACTATTGGAGTAACAATTGTGATGTATCAATAACTAAATTAAAAAAGAAGTTTAAAATTGAATCTGAAACAATTGATTATTTAATAAAAGAAACTTTAATTAAGGTTAAGGGACAAGATATTATAATTAGTTTTTTAGATGAACAATTAGATGAAAGGATAGAAACATCAAAAATAAAAAGTAAGGGAGGTAAAGCAAGTGCAGAAGCAAGAAGATTAAAGAAATTAGAACAAGAAAGCAACAAAGATTTAACAGAAAATGAACATGTGTTAAATTCCTGTTCAACAGAAACTCAACTATTAAGAGAAGATAAGATAAAAGAAGAAAAGAAAAGAGTATATCACACACACGAAACTTTTATTGAATGGTTTAATGAATGTAGAAAATTTATAAAACTACAATCTAATATTAAAAAACTTTCAACAATAGAAAAGCAGCAATTTAAAGAATTAGAAAATACATACACAAAAGAAGATTTTAAAAAAGCATTTAAAAACTTTAGTAGTGATAAATATTACAAAGACAATAATTTATTATTTCCTATTCACTTTCTTAAATTAGAGAACTTCACTAAATACTTAAATGCAGAAGTTAAACAAGAATTAACATTAGGTCAAAAATTAAGCGGAAAACAATGATATTAAACCAAAACGATATAAACACTTATTTACAAGATTACCACGCTGGTAAAATTGCAATGGGATTAGGGATAGGGGTTGCTTACTTTGATAACGAGTTAAGATATAAGCAAGGTCAGTTTACAATGATTAACGGCTTAGATAATGTTGGTAAAACAGATTTTATTTTATGGTATGCGTTATGTTTATCAGTAAAGCACAATATAAGATGGTGTATTTATTCGGGAGAAAACAAAGGTGGTCAACTTGTTAGAAAATTAATCTCATATCTAACTGGTAAAAGAGTTTTAAAAATGGAACTTAAAGACGTATTCCACGCTGAAATAAAAATTAAAGAATGGTTTACTTTTATTGATAATAAACCATTTTACAAATTAGAAGAGTTACTTAAAATATTTAAAGAAGGAAAATTTAACGCTTGTTTGATAGACCCTTTTACTGGATTGGATAGAGAGTTTACTCAATCAGCAAATTATAAATTCTTAAACGAATGTAGAAACTTTTGCGAAAATACTAATATAAGCCTTTATGTTAATACTCACGTGGTAACAGAGGCAGCAAGAAGGACTTATTCAGAGAAACACGAATTTGCAGACTATCCTTTTCCACCATCAAAAAGCCATAGCGAAGGAGGTCAACCATTTGGCAATAGACCTGATGACTTCTTAACTATCCATAGATTAGTAGGTCATCCATATATGGGGAACAAAACTTTACTGTATGTTAGAAAGGTAAAAGATACTGAGACTGGTAGTAGAGTTTCTCCGATAGATAGTCCAATATCATTAGATTTTAATTATGGATTAGGATTTACAATTGAAGGTCAAAACCCTTTAGGTAATGGAGTATTTATTGAGCCTGAATTAAGTGAATTAACCGTAAATAACAATTTTGATAACGATGCCCCATTTTAGTATGATAGATTTATTAAACACAAAATCGTTTCTTTTTGGACAAATTGAGGCGTATAAAAAAGAGTTTTCAGAAACTGGTAATAATAAATATTTAGAAGTAATGAACGAACTAAATAGAACAATAAAAGTTATTAATCACATGGATTTAACCATAAGTAGATTAGCACTTGAAAACAGAGAATTAAAAAAGTAGCAACAATAAAACTAAATGATTATGGAGAAAATTGAAAGAATTTACCACCACCACGATAAGTGGGAGGATTACAAGGCTGGATTTTATGATAATATATCTGGTAAAGACAAGGAACTAATGATACAGAAAGTTGTTGAGTTATTTTCTAACCCAAAACTAACAGAGGAATATATGCAGAAAGCAACAAAAGAATGGTTTTTTAGCTGCGAACATAACCTGACAAATGAATCAATGAATAAGATAGCATATATCGGTCAAGCTGCTTGTTGTTTATATGGGGGTGTGCCAAATATTATAACAATGTATTCTTGGAAGTTTTTAGATAATAAGTATAGGATAAAATCAGATAAAATAGCAAGTAAAATATTAAAAATATGGACACAAGAAAAAAAATATCAAAATATATTAAAAGTTGGGAATCTAAAGGTTACGAAAATGGGATACCAGATGAAGCTCCTTCTGAATTAGAAAAAAGATGTTTAGTTCCTAGCTATAAAATGATATGCATAGCTTTGATGAGGAATCATAATAATCTTGAAATATTAGGGATTAAAAGAGAGAAGTGTAATATCTACCAAGAAATTAAGAGGGAAGAAATTTATAATAGAGATACTAAAAACAAACAATTAAAAATATTCTTATGATAAAAAAAGGAAATAAAAACGTTTATGATGCTTCTTTAGATAGATTAAAGGTTGCATTTGACAACTTTGAAAATGTATTAATTGCTTTTTCTTGTGGTAAAGATAGTGGTGTAATGTTAAACTTAGTGTATGAATATGCTAAAAAAAGAGATATGCTACACAAAGTAGCATTATACTATCAAGACTATGAAGCTGGATATAAATATACTGATGAGTATGCTTATAGGGTGTTTAGTGAAATAGATATACCAAAAAAATATTGGCTATGCCTACCTCATTCAGCCGCCTGTTCTGTTTCAATGTATGAGCCAAGATGGATACCTTGGGATTCAGATAAAAAAGATATATGGGTAAGGGATATGCCAGACCTAGATTGTGTTGTTAATGAAAATAATGTACCTTATGAATTTGTAAAAGGCACAAAAGGTTTTGATGCAAGGATACAATTTGCTGAATGGTTTGCAAAAGAATATGGTAAGACAGCCGTTATGATTGGACTAAGAGCAGATGAAAGTTTAACTAGGTTAGCAATATTTACATCTAAAAATAGGACTAAGATGTATAAGCAATATAAATATACCAAGGAGGTTAATAAACTTACTTACAATTTTTACCCTATTTACGATTGGGATGTTGAGGATATTTGGGGGGCTAATTATAAGTTCGATTGGGATTACAATAAGATATATGACCTTTATTACCAAGCAGGATTAACTGTTCATCAAATGAGGGTTGCTAGTCCTTTTCATCAATGTGGTCAGAATGATTTAAAACTATATAGGGTTATAGACCCTAATACTTGGGGCAGAATGGTTGGAAGAGTTAATGGTTGTAATTTTGGAGGTATTTATGGCGGCACAAGTGGTATGGGGTGGAAAAAAATATCAAAGCCAAATCATTTTACTTGGAAGCAATATGCTGAATTTTTAATTGACACTTTACCAAAAGACACAAAAAAAAAATTGATTAGTCATTTAGATAGATTAAAAAATACTTGGTCTGAAAAGGGTTATGGAAGAAATCCAAGAGTAATTGAAGCAATTAAAAAAGCAGGAATTACAATAGAAGAAACAGAAGAAATAAGTAACTTGTGTAAAAAAGAAGATATTTATAAAATAATAAAAATAAAGGGAGAATGGATAGATGAAATAGATATTGAAAACGCAACACCATTTAGACATTGCCCTAACTGGAAAGCAGTTTGTATAACAATAATGAAGAACGACTTTTCATTAACATATATGGGGTGTTCAAGAACTAAAGACCAAAATTTAAAAAAGAAAAATGCATTAAATAAATATAAAAACAATTAATTATGGAAACGAAGAACAATTATTTATCACCAGTTTACAATGTGAAAAGAATACATATTGATAAAATAAGAGCAAATGCTTATAATCCTAACGCAGTAGCTCCGCCAGAAATGAAACTACTAGAAACGTCTATCTGGGAGGATGGTTACACTATGCCTGTTGTATGTTATTATATACCAGAGGAAGATATTTATGAGATAGTTGATGGATACCATAGATACACCACATTAAAAACTAGTAAAAGGATATTTGAGCGTGAAGAAGGTCATTTACCAGTTGCTGTGATTGAAAAGGATATGTCAAATAGAATGGCATCTACAATTAGACATAACAGGGCAAGAGGTTCTCACTCTGTTGAGTTAATGAGTAATATTGTTGCTGAATTAGTTGAGAGTGGTATGAGTGATGCTTGGATATTAAGGCATATAGGGATGGATAAGGATGAATTATTAAGGCTTAAACAAATAACAGGAATAGCAGCATTATTTAAAGACCACGAATTTAGTGTTTGTTCTGAATTAGATATAAAAAAATAAAGTTATGGATTTACCAAAAAAAGATAAGTATGGAGTAAATAGGCTTTCTTACTCTCAAATATCACTATTTAAAAAAGATAAAGATAGTTTTTATAAACGATATATTATTGGTGAGGATTTTCAAACAAATGAATATATTGAGTTTGGGACTAAGGTGGGTAATGCTTTAGAAATTAACGATTATTCAAACTTTGATTATATTGAACAAGAAACACTAAAGAAAGTAACTAGACTGGATGAATTTGAAAGACCTATATTTTTAAAGTATACAGATTTTTATTTAGTAGGATATATAGATACTAATACTTCGGATTTGTCTGAAATAATAGATTATAAAACTGGGGGGCAAAAAAAAGAATTTCAATATATGAATGAGGAATATAATCAATTACAAATATATGCTTTAGGCATAAAACAAGAGACAGGATTAGTACCTAAAAAAGCTAGTGTAGAGTTTATTCGAAGAGTAGGTAATCTTTATAGGGGTGAAAGATTGATGGTTGGAGATGAAGAGCCAATAAAAATTGAGGTAGATTTAAATATAAAAAAACTTCAAAATGTTTATTCAGATATATTAAATACTGCAATAGAGATAGATAAGTTCTATAAAGAGAATAAATGAAAGGACTAACCCAAAAGCAAAAGCAAGATATGCAAGAACTATCAAAGAAGAACAATAGTTTAAGATTCTTTAGAGTAGATGGAGTATGGTATGAAATGACTGGCACAAATATATTCTTAAACGGTGGAGTAAGACACGATATTAAACCCTCTTACAAAGGCTTAGACTACATAACAGACAAGGACTATAAACAGTTAATAAAAGATAACGAACAAGAAAACAAACATTTAAAAATATAAGTTATGGCAAAGAAAAAAGCAATAGATAAGGTAACAGTAAGCAGATTAGATATGTGTTTTAAAATGGCTAATATACAAATGCCCTTATCGCTAATTGATAAAATTATTGATATTGTAGAGTTGATTGAGGATAAAGGTGGAAAAACATCTTTAAAAGATATGAGCAAGTTAATTGATGAATGGAAAAACTAAAAGACATTTTAATGAAATGCAAATCTTGTAAAGAACAACACGAACCATTCAATAGCCTCGATAATTGGTGCAAGAAAATAGATTGTCAAGTAGCTAAAGGTATGTACTTGCTTGAAAAGAAAAAAGCAAAGGATAAAAAGGATTGGAATAAGCATAAGTCTAAACGATTACCAGTATTATATCCAAAGAAGTATAAAAGCCTCTTACAATCGCAAATAAACCTATTAGCACGTAAGATTGATGCTAACTTTAACTACTTGTGTATTGATTGCGGTAAGCCATACGGAAAACAAATCGATGCAGCACATCTTCATAACTCACAAGGCAATGAGAATATAAGATTTAATTTACACAATCTACACTCTGCTAAGTCAGATTGCAACCAGTTCAGCTCGGAACACAAAGTAGGTTATAGAATAGGGATTGAAGCAAGATATGGAAAGGAATATCTAAACTATATTGATAATGAATTACCTTTAGAGTATAAGTATTTAGGATTATTAGATACGGAAGTAGCTGAAAAGTTGGCAATAGTTAGAAAAATAAACCGAGAATTTGATAATATAGTAAAAGATTTAGAATTAAATTCAATAGATATGCGTAGTTATTTCAATGGTTTGATAGGTATATATAAAAATAATTAAAAAAAGTTTGGTAAAAGTTTGTGGGTATCAAAAATAGGTCTATATTTGTAAGACAATAACACTAAAACAAACGATATGACAACTACACAATTATCAAAGAAAGTAAAATTAATGGTTAAGAGTGATTTTGGAATGACTTTTACAGAATTAAAAAAGGTTATTAAGAAAACATATACTCATCAATCTGGTTCTGACCATTTTAAAAGTAAAAATGGATATAGTGTTTTTTATACAGGCAACGATAACTATATGCAAGGTAAAAAAAATGGTGGTGGTGTAGGTTTTTATGCGTCTTTAAATGGCGTAGGTGTATGCAGGACTATAAAATTATAATATGGAAAGATTGAATTATAATATACAGGTTGGTGAAAAATACATCAATAGAATTGGTGTTGAAATGTACGTTATTAAACAAGTAAAAGATAAGTTTTTAGTAACTAATCCTGTAGGCACTTACAATGTGAAAGATTATGGGGATGGGTACTTTGTAGGTAGTAAAGGCGGGTTTGGAAACACACCTAACGGTAGAGATTTAATTAAAAAAACAAATAAATGAGTTATGGATAATATAAAAAAAAGAAGGTGCCATAATTGTAAATTTTCAGGACAACCATTTAAAATTGGAAAGTTAACGCATAATCATTGTGAAGACCCTAAAGTATATAATGAGGAAGCATTTAATAAAGAAAGTTGGTCAGCGTGGGAGACATTAAGAGTTTTTAATAACACTTGTAATAATCACGAATTTAAATAAAAATGAAAGATAAAATAATTATGAAAAACAATTGGGTAAAGAAAACATTAAGATTAAAAGAAAAGGCTTGGAATGATTTAGAAAAACTATCTATTCAAGAAGGAACTAATAATGTTTCTCACGAGATTAGAGAAGCAGTAAAAGATAGGTTAAAGAAGAAACTAAAAAACAATTAAAAAACAATCAAAATTAGAGATAATGAATGATTTATGCGACAAACTAAAATATGCTATACATAATGTTGTGGTGCGTTTTTTAAGCCGATTAACAATGAAAAATACAGGCAGATGCTTGTTTGTTGATAAGGTAAATGGTAGAGAGGTTTGGCTATACCTTGACAAGTATGGAAAAGAATGGATGGCTCAAAGTAAATGGGAAATGAGGTGTGAAAGGTAAATGCACTACAACACCAAACTAAAAGAACTAAATAATAGAGGTATGGAAGAACAACTAAATAAATTGCAAATAAGATACGACAGCATTAAAAAAAAGAATGAACAAAAACTTTTAAATAAAATATATTTTGAATTTGAGTTAGTCCATCATAACGATTACAGTGGTTGGTGTGTGTTGAATCTTAGAACATCAAGTTTAGCAACATTAAAAAGATGTTTAAACCATATTAGTAAATATAAATTTTTAAACGAATACGACCATAATAAATTAAGCACTTAAAACAATAAACAATGAAACATCAAAAGAAAGGAGATAAAACAATTGGTATTTTTAACGCCAAAAAATCAAAAAGAGAATTAAATAGAATTAATAATAAAAAACTAAATAAAATGGAAGTAATAAATGAAGTTTGTAAAAAAATATTGACAATTACAGATAAAGAGGTTAGTGAGTTGAGAGAAGTGGCAAAAGGACAAGAAGAATATCATAATCCTTTAAAGATGGGTACAACAATAAAGCAGCATAAGTTAGGTGAGTATAACAAACAAGTTTTGGACAAGGTTTTAGAGCTAAAAGAATTGCTTATTAGTGGTGCGGAAATCTGTAAATAAACTTTAAAACAATGGAAGGAAAAACACTAAATACAATAACAATGGAAAATAAAAGTAAATCAAATTTAGAGTATCAATTTGTAGTAATACTACAAGGTATTCAAAACGAAATTAATAATGCAGAACAACCAAACGATATTGATTGTAATAGTTTAATTGAGAGCTTGGAAGGTATAAAAGAAATTCAAGTAGCATTAAATACATTAACAAACTAAACAGATGAAAGAAACAATAAAGGCAAAAGATATAGTTATGGAGAAATTAAAACTTGAACACTTAGCACCTTATTTATCTTATGGGTTGAAATTTTATAGTGAAAAATTGAGCAGTAGAGAGGTGCAAATATGGGGAATGACTACGCAAACAAATTTAGATGACGTTTTAGCCTTTCAAAATAAACCAATACTACGACCATTAAGCGACTTGACAAAAGATGAAAAATATCTTAATGTATTAAGAAATTTATTTGTAGAAAACTTAATAGTATGTAGTAAAGGTCAGATTTATTTAGACCAAGAAACTGGAGGTGTTCAATTAAATGTAATTGAAATATCTAATATAGTTAATAAGTTGTATGAATTTCACTTTGACGTTTTTGGTTTAATAGAAAAAGGTTTAGCAATAGACATTAACACTTTAACAAACGAAGAACTAACAATTAAAACAGATTAATTATGACAAAGAAAAAAAAGGTTGAGATTATTAGTAATTGTGAAGAAGTTACAACGGCTGTTAAAATATTAATCTCTTTAATGGATGAGTCTGAAATAGAAAACTTTGTTAGTATTGATTATGAAGCATTAGGGAATAAATATAGGTTAGAGTTTAGCAAATTAAAACAACAATCAAAAGATTAATTATGAAGATACTATTAATGACAATTTCTTTTTATGCTCTTTTAACAACTATGACAGCATACGAATCAATAAAAAATAATAACATCATTGAAGAAAAACTTATAGAAAAATCGGATTCAATTGAAGTTTCAAGGCAATTGATCTTAAATTTAGATTTATGCAATATCAGACTTTCTGAAATATGCGACAAATTTCAAAGTAGTAAGAATTTCAAAGACAACGATAGTTTATATTTAGAATTAATTGATAATGTGAATTAAAAAAAAATGTTATATTTGTCTTGTAACAGATAAAAAATAACATGAGCATTATATCAATAATCGAGGGAAATTTAAGGTACGCTTTCAATATTCGGTCAACTATAATGGTTTACAGAGAGGAGGAATACTGTATGAATTGTCCAATTGCTCATACTAACGGAAAGTACACAGGTCAATGTAATAAAGAATTAGGTGGCTGTGGATGTGGCGTTGGTGCAAAAACATCTCAAAACAAGGATGTTTGTCCTAAAGGATTTTGGGGTAGTAATTGGTTTAAGCCCGAATTATTCAAAGAATTTTTAAACGAAGAAAATGGCAAGTAGTAAAAGACGTGGAAAACAAGCGTATCTTCCACAGGAAAATGAGTATAAACCACAGTTCAATTCTAAAGGTCAATTTAGTGGTTTAAAAAGACATTATCTTAAATTTGAGCCTAATGGTCAATGTCCATGTAATAGTGGCTTAAAGTACAAGAAATGCTGTAAAGGAAAAAAGGAATATTTTATTAAAGATAAATAACATGGAAATTAAAGAAATACAAATCGGTAGAATAAAAAACAATGAAGAAAATCCTCGTATAATTTCAGAGGAAAACTTTCAGAAATTAGTTAAGCAAATAGTCGAAATGCCATCAATGAATAAATTAAGAGAAATCTTAGTAGATGAAGATATGGTGGCTTTAGGTGGTAATCAGAGACTAAAAGCGTATCGAGAGGCAGGATGGAAGAAAATACAGATTAAAAAAGTTTCTCCCGAAGATTTCGCCTTTGAGTTAAGTCAAGAGGGTGCAACATGGGAAAAGGTAAAAAAGAGAATTATAGTTGCTGATAACAAGGAATTTGGAGAATGGGCTAAAAGTTTGATTATCGATTTCGGATTCGAGGAAACTATGGATGAGGTTGGAATTGGTAGAGAGGAATGGGATGAGGAAGAAATATCTTTTGAGCCAAATTACAATCCATCAGCATCTAATCATAAAATGACACAGGAACAGATGGACAAAAAAGAAGAGGTACTAAAAGCACAAATGACAATGGAGCATACGACTAAAAAAGTTGTTTGTCCTCATTGTTTTGAAGAATTTGAAATAGATAAATAATGATTGCTACAGTAGTTAAAAATATCGAAAGAAATAAATGGCAGTTTGCTAAATCGATGTCAGATATTCCTCATTATTATACCGTAAGAAAATGGGTGGAGTGATGTAGATATTTGTAATGAATTAGGAATGGAGGCAGAAGAACTATTGAAGCTGAAACATATTACAGGATTTAGTAAACTATTCGCTGATACGGAATACAGAAAGGCTTGGGAAACTAACCACCAAATAAAGCTAAGAAAAGAGCATGGTGTTAAAACTATTTAATCATGGCGTACGATAAACAAGAATTATTTGAAAAGGCAAAAGAGGTAACGATATCGAGAAAACTATTTTTCGTTGAGGATATAGTCGCATTCATGCCATGCACAAAGTCAACTTTCTATGAGCATTTTCCAATTGATTCAGACGAAATGAACTGTATAAAAGGACTTATTGAGGAAAATAAGATAAACGTCAAGGTAACTATTCGGTCTAAATTATTAAGGGGTAAAGGAATGGAATTGATTGCATTGTATAAATTGATAGGTACTGATGAGGAACGTATTAGATTATCTCAACAGCATGTTGACCACACAACTAAAGGAAATGAGATGCAACCAAATATTATCAACTTAGGAGTTGGAATAAATCCTGATGAGGATAAGGATAAATAGTTGTCTCCACCCTATGTAACTTTGTAACGAAATACCTATAAACATTGGCTTTTTAAAAAATGGAATTATTAAGAAAACAGAATCATGCAATCCATTTATTGAGAGATAAAACTACAACAGAGATTCTTTATGGTGGTGCTGCAGGTGGAGGAAAATCTGCGATAGGTTGTTTGTGGTTGATAGAGCAATGTCAAAAGTACCCCGAAACAAGATGGTTAATGGGTAGGGCAATTGGTAAAACATTAAGAGAAACTACATTAAATACATTTTTTGAACTGTCAAAGAAATTAGGTATAGATAACCAATGGATATTCAACTCAAATAAAGGTGCTATTATATTCGATAATGGCTCTGAAATAATACTTAAAGATTTATTCTTTTACGCAGGTAAAGACCCTAATTTTGATTCGTTAGGTTCTCTTGAAATTTCGGGAGCATTTATTGATGAGTGCAACCAAGTTGTTTTTAAAGCGTGGCAAATAGTTAAATCGAGGATTCGTTACAAATTAACTCAATATGATCTAACACCAAAGATTCTTGGTAGTTGTAATCCTGCAAAGAATTGGACTTACAAATATTTCTATAAACCGTACAAGGCAGATGAGTTGCCTAACCATAGGAAATTCATTCAATCATTACCTCGAGACAATCCGTATCTACCCGAAAGTTATATTGAATCATTATATCAATTAGATGAAGCGAGTAAACGAAGATTGCTAATGGGAGATTGGGAATATGACGATGACAAGAGTTCTTTAATCTCATACGATGCGATAGTTGACTATTGGAATGGAAGACATATTGAGCATGGAGAAACATCCTATTTAACAATTGATGTTGCTCGTAAGGGAAAAGATAAAACAGTAATGAGGGTTTGGAAAGGTTTTGTTTGTATCGAAAGGCATGAGATGAAAATATCTAACATCCCTCAAATATGTGAATTGGCTATTGAATTACAGACGAAATACAAAATACATAACTCAAACACTATAGCCGATGAAGATGGAGTTGGTGGTGGTGTTGTGGATTTATTAGGATGCTGTGGATTCATAAATAATAGCAAGGCTAAATTAAAAGAGAATTACGATAATCTTAAAAGCCAATGTTCTATACGAATGGCTAAACGAATTGAGGAAAGAGGGATTGTTGAGTTGTGTAAAGCAACTGATGTCATGGAATATGTATCAGAAGAAATGGAACAGGTAAAAGTTAAAGACATTGACAAGGATGGTAGAATGGGAATTATTCCAAAAGATAAAGTAAAAGAATTAATTGGTAGGTCGCCTGACGATTGGGATTCTATTATGATGCGAGAATATTTTGAACTTTTTGGGGATTTTTATGTTAGTTAATAAGAAAATTATATTATATTTGTCTCGAATTACTTCAATCAATTACCAAACATTTTTTTCTTAATGGGTAAATCAAGAATCGGTACAGCACTAAAAGCCTTCGTAAATCCTCAATTGTATAGTGAGCATTACGAGAAACGCTTTATGACAATTTTATCAGAATTTGGCTTTGGTCAAAAGGATTTAAAGACGGTAATCGAAAAAGGATATTTAACTAATACCTATGTTTATGCAATTATTAATAGAATTGCAGAAACGGCCTCAAACATTCCATTGTTGATAGAGGCAAAATTACCTAACGGAGATATAGAAATTATTACAGAGGGAGATTTTTACAACTTTGTACATAATCCAAATAAAGAAAAAAATTACAGAACATTTTGTTATGAGAGCATGGTTTACCAATTGGCTACAGGCAATGTTTTCCAATATGGAGTTAAAGGTGTAGGGTTTAATAATTTCATGGAGAGATGGAATTTAGCACCACAGTATATTAATCCAAAGGTTGAATACGCTATAACAGGTGCTTATGCAACATCTTACAAATATAGTATTGGAGGCAAAACATATTCGTTGGATGTAGAGGAATTATCTCATTTAAAGAAATTCAATCCCGACCCTAATAGTGAAAATCCTGTGATGGGTTTAAGTCCATTACAATCTGCATACCGTACCCTATCAGCCTCAAATGAGATTATTACTGCTGACGCTTCGTTGATAAAAAACAGAGGGGCTATGGGTATGTTATCTTCAAAAGGAGAAAGACCATTAACATCTACAGAAAGAGAGCAAACAGAGGAATCTTTAAGAAAACGAATTGGTGGGGGAGATAAATTTGGCTCAATCGGAGTTACTTCGGGAGAGTTTGATTTCATTAAATTTGCAATGTCTCCAAGTGATTTACAGATATTAGAAAGTGGTGTTATGAAATTGAGAGATTTGTGTGCTGTTTACGGAGCATCTTCAAGACAATTTGGAGACCCTAATGGAACTACATACAACAACTCAAAAACAGACGATACCAAATTTTATACTAACGCAGTATTGCCTCCATTGGAAGCTGAATTGGATAACTTTAATAGATTCTTTACGCAGGGTTGGAATGAAAGAGATAATGTAATTTATACTGTCTATACCGACACTAAAGACATTGAGGCATTACAGGAAGACCAAGCAAAACTAATTGTAAAATCAAGAACTCGTTCAGAGATTGTTACTAAAATAATTGCAGGAATAACAGAAAAAAAATGGAGTAGAGAATCTGCAATCAGACAACTAATGGATGCTTTGGACGTAAAGGAAGAATATGCAACAGAATTAATCGGTAATGAAATCGTTGAGGTTGCTCCGATAGTATTACCTAACAATTTACCAAATGAATAAACCAACACTAAATCAGAAATTAGCAAAACATTTCGGGGTTAAATCTTCGGGAAAGGTTTTAGACGCTAAAGCAATAAATGAGGACGATAGAACAATTAAAGCAATTGCTAATACATATTACTTTATAGATTCTGATAATGATATGTTGATTAAGGGATGTTCTCAAAAATCAATTAATGATAGAGGGCCTCAAAGTAATGCAACAGCAAAAATCAAACATCAGTCCGACCATATTCTAAACACTAAAAATGCAGTAGGTAGAATAAAAGTTTTGGATGAGAGAGAAATAGATGGTAAATTTGGACTATATTTTGAAAGTTATTTACCTCAAAATACAAAAGGAAATGATGACTTAGCTAATTATAAAGAGGGTATTTACGACAATCATTCGATTGGCTTTAGATATAAAATCATTGAATTAGCAGAAAGAGATGGAGATGAACAGTCATCTAAAAATTGGGCTGAATTTTATCCATTAGCAATTAACCAAGATAAAGCAGACATGCTTGGATATTTTTGGGTAATAAAAGAAATAGAGTTATTTGAAATATCGGTTGTTAGTTTTGGAGCAAATGAGTTAACACCTTATTTGGGAAGTAAATCGAAAGATGCTAACGACAAATTAAAAGCAGAACTATTTGAGAGAATAGATTCTTTAAATGCACAACTTAAATCAAACGCTGATAATAAGGACGAGAGAAAAAATATAGACCTTGAATCCTTACAATTGAAGCAAATAATTACCGATTTGAAATTGGAACAGCCAACTAAAACAAACACTCCATCGAAAGAGCCGAATGCTATAGTTACTGAAACAGGAGTAGAATCAAAAACAGAAATCAATTTATTATCAATCATTACTAAAAATTATTAAAAATGAGAAAATTACATGAAAAATTTGCAAGAGGCTTAATGCTATTTGCAATGGTTACGTTAGGCTTTTTAGCCACAGGTATTGCATTCGCCTGTACAGGAATTGATGCAGGTACTTTAGCAGATTGCTTTGATGGTGCAGTAGTTGGAATTTCAACTGCGAGTTTACCTATTTGGTTTGTCGTTAAAGACAACATAAATACTTTCAAACAATTATCTGATGAAGAAGTTGGAAAACTTACTGATGAGGATAAATCTAAGTATTTAGCTGATTTAATTAAGTGGCAGACAAAATCAATCAATGATCTAAATGAGAAAATGTCTAAAGACAATTCTAATAAAGATGAGATTGAAAGCCAAATTAAAGCGTTAACATCAACACAATTAGCTTCTTTAAAAGCATCGTTAGAAACACAAGGTGGAGTAATAGCAAAAATGTCAAAAGAGTTAGAGGCAAAAACTTCTGACCGTCCATTGTCATTTACTGCGAGTGTTTACAAAGCGTTGGAAGAACAAAAAGATGAATTAGCTTCTATGTTAAAAGATGGTGCAAAAACAATCAAGTTAGAAATCAAAGCAAGTCAAGGTGCAGGAGATATTACTTCGGGTACTGATTTCGCAGAGATGGAAGCAGGTATTGGACAAATTGCTACACGTCAGCCATTTATGAGAAGTTTGTTTGTTAACAAGAATACTTCTAAAGAATATGTTAAATACAATGACCAAGAAACTATTGTTAGAGATGCTAAAAATGTTGCAGCATGTGCTCCAACAACTCACAACTCTAAAATCACTTGGCAAGTTAGAACTATGCAAATCACTAAAGTTAGAGATTTCGTAGATGTTTGTGTTGACATGATGGACGATTACGACTTCGTAGAGGGAGAAATCAGAGAGTTAGTTGATATGGATGTTAAGTTAAAGGTTGATGAGCAATTATTATTAGGAGATAATATCTACCCAAATACTAATTCAGTATCGGCAGTTGCTTCAACTTTCGCAGCAGGAACTTATGCTGTATCTGTTCAAGCACCGACATTAATTGACTTAATTAGAGTTGCAGCATGTCAGATTTCTGACTTCGGGCAAAACAATAAATTCAATGCAAATGTTGCTGTATTAAATCCTGCTGACCAATGTTTAATGACTTTGGAAAAGGATTTGAATAACAACTACTTAATTCCAAATTGGATTACTAAAGATGGAGTTAACATTGGTGCAGTAAGAATTGTAACTAACCAATTAGTTCCTGTTAATGAAATGTATATCATGGATTCAACAAAAGGAACTGTTTACTCTCGTAAGGGAATAACTGTTGAGTTAGGATTCGAGAACAATGATAACTTTGAAAAAGAGTTAGTAACTGTTAAAGCATACGAAAGATTAAACTTTAGAGTACGTAATGTAGATGCTAATGCATTTATGCACGTGACAAGTATTTCGGCAGCAATAACCGCAATTACTAAACCGTAATAACCTATAAAAACCAAAGAGCCTCGCTATGAAAATAGCGGGGTTTTGGTGGTAAAAACAATTCGTTATGAAAAAATTACTATTCATTAAAGACCATCCAAGTAAAAGATTTAAGAAAGGAGATATAATCGACATGCCAAATGAAAATTTAACTACATGGTTAGATTCGGGTTATGTTGAACTGTTGGAAGATTCGGAGGAAGATTTGGGAAACGTAGAATCCTCACAGAAAAGTGGGGAGAGTTCAAATCAAAAGTCAAAAGGACAATCGAAATTTGGAAAGAATAAATACAAGAAAAAATAATGGGGTTATACGTTTCAACATCGGACTTTAAAGGGCAAGATAAATTGGCTCGTGATAAATTCTCTACAAGTGAATTAGATATTTATATTGATAAATACGAGGTAAGATATTTGCAGGATTTAATGGGGTGTGATATGTACGAGGATTTTAAAACTGATTTTGCTATATTAGGCAATGCTCCAACAGACCCTAAATTCGTTGCTATTTGGGAAGCGTTTTGTTTTGATGACGACTGCGGAATAAAAAGAAGTGAGGGAATTAAATCAATGTTGGCATTATTTATTTACTTTGAGTATTTGAGAGATTCAAAGGTAAAAGGAAATATTGGAGGAATAAACATTAACACACAGGTAAATTCTACGGAAGCACCTTTTCATGTATCGAATATTTATACTAACTATAACGATGCTTTAGAAAGCTATTGGGCTATCCAATGGTATATTTATGAATACAATCCTAACGCCTATAATTATGAGAATTTTAATGGGCAATTAAAGGATCTAATTAGTTGGATATGAGTAAACCGATTCAAAGATTTTTCACTTTTGGTAGTGATGGAATAGTACATGATGCAACCGTTTCTGAAACATCGGAGGCATTAGAAAGTTGTGCAAATTATACGTGGAGTGTAGCACCTAATCCAATTGGAGTAACAGGTGGTAATCCAAAATACACAATTGAGGTTTCTAATAATGGTACTATTTGGTACGAATACAATTCACTATCAACTAATGTAGATATTGTAGATGCAGTAGATGATATTCATTTAGCATTTACTATGATGCGAATTGTTTATAATGGAACAGGTGTTAGTGCAGGAACTATAGAATTTTTATTTACACAAAAAGCAAAGTCTTAAATGGGGGTTGTAATTCACATAGATGGTGGAGCAGGAAGTGGCTCGGGAACAGGTACAGGTTGGGACGGTCAAGTTGAGTACAGGGCAAATCTTCCAATTACAGTTGGCGTACCACCTATTGGCTCAATTTATTTAGTTGAAAAACCAACTACATTTTTAGGTATTACAACATATCAAAGTGGGCTATACATTAAAGATTCTGATACAGGCAGTTTAAGTGATTGGCGAAGATTAAATATTGCAGTAACACTATACAATTCAGACGGAACATTATCCTCAAATAGAGTAGTTAATGGTAATTCAAAAAACCTAACATTCAATTCTTTAGTAACAACACAATTTAATTCAGAAACTTTTAGCGTGTTGGCAACAGCAGGTGCTACCATCCAAAGTTCGGGTATAGCAAATGCAACTGTTGAAACAACAGGAACAGGAGATGTTGTATTGTCTACAAATACAGGTAATGTTAAAATTAATTCTTTAAATTATCCAAAGTTTGATGGTGCTAACGGTCAAGTATTAAAAACAAACGGAACAGGAACTTTATCATTTGGAGCTATAACGGAGGGATTAAAGACTAAGAGTGGTAAAGTTTTAAAGGTAACATTCACAGGTAATCCAAAAATAGCAACCGTAACATTCGCTACACCATTTGTAGATGCTAATTATTCTGTTTCATTAACAGTAGAGGGAACGCGTTCATTTACTCCGAGAGTTAATAATGGTAGAACAGCAGGAACTTTTATTATTAATATGAATGCTAACAATATTGCAGGTTTAACTTCAATAGGATGGACAGCAACTAAACATGGAGAAAATTAATAATGACTTTACAGGTAGATAATATATTAATTGATGGACAATCAGGCGGCTTGAAAACTAAGTTTTTAGCATTGTCGTTCTCAATTGGTGGGATTGTAGGACATTCTTCGGCTTCATACAACTATGTTGTTAGTCAATTAATCATTCCTAAATTAGAATCTTTAGATACAGGATTCACAAAAATTGAAGTTAAATATCTGATTAATTATTCAACAAAGGGAACAGCCACAATTGATGTTCAATTGTATAATTATACTAATTCGGTTGTAGTAGCAGGAACAGAAAAAAACTTTCCAAATGGCTCATGGATATTTGGAGAATCTAATTGGTTAGATATTACTTCTCTTGGTGGTAAAGCATTAAGAGTTGGAACGAAAAGAAATGGTGGTGTTGGCTCAAATAAAGTCTATTTAGAGGGGGTTACATTATTATTAAAATTTAGTTAAGATGGCAAAACAAAATAAAGATATGCACTCTGAAATGACTACTGATTACATCGTTAGATCACTTCATAATAGATTCGGAACTTTAGCAAATGCTACAATGAATATGGTAGGTTATTTCATTAATTTAGGAAAGACGTATTCAGAGGCACAATTGCAGGTTGACCAAATATCATTTGTAATGTTCGGGAATGATTCTTTTGTATTTGGTTATATTATGGGAAGCGCAACATGTAGGTCAGCATTCTTTGATAAAATAAATAACATCGATGAAGTTACCTATCCATTTATGGATTCAGATGCTAAATCGTTTTTGATTAATGAATTAACGGTTTAGGAAAAATGAGTGAATTATTACAGATTCAAGGAATGTCAGATGTTATCTTTGGAGTGAAAGATTTAATTACTATTGGTGGTGGTGTGATAGCAACTGTAACAGCGTATTTAACTTTAAAATTTGAATTTAAAGCACATAAGGAAGCATACGAAAAAGAGATTGTATTATTGAGAGAGGAATTATTAAATGCTCGAAATGGAAGACGTGCAATAGAAAAAAAATCAGCTATGGACTTAAAAGAAAAAGACGATTTAATTCAAAGAAGAATTGACAAAACGCAAGATAAATTGGAAAAGGAAATAGAAAAAAATACGCAAGAGTTCAATAAAATTAACGAGACAATTTCGGGAGTGAAACAAGATACTTCGGAGATTAAGGGAATGATTCAAATGCTAATTAACAGTTCTAAACAATAATGTTAGATGTATCTTTATACGATGTAAAAGATTCTTTGATTAATAACTTAATCAGAATTACAATTGTTTATCCAATGACAAGGAAATCTCATTTTCGTTTGTTACAGGAAATTTGTGTTACATTAAGCAATAAAGATGTTATTATCATTCCTGCAGGATTTCAATTCGATGGAAGTTCTGCCCCAAGATTTTTATGGTGGGCTATGCCATCATACGGAGATTTTTTCATTGGAGCATTAATCCATGATTATCTTTATCAAACACAATACAAGCATACTGAATTAGGATATAAAGAAGCACAGAAATTTGCTGACAAGGAAATGTTGGAATGGAGTAATGCTGTCAATAATAGAAACATTGGTAAAATAATAGACAACTATTTACGATATTTAGCCGTTAGATTATTTGGAAAGAAAGTATTTAGAAAATGAGAAAACAAACAGTAGATATTATAGAGGATTTAGTTTCTCAATTGATTGCCACGTTTACAATAAATAATGCTGTAGATAATGGTAATGGAACTTTTACGCTGTTTTCAGATTGTACATGGTGGCTTTCGATTAAAGATACTATTGATATTTCGGGTAGTAAATATGAGGTTGAATCATTTATAATAAACGTAAGTATCACTATACGTCCTTTGAATGGTGCTTTAATTCCTGTTGTACCAACTTTTTTACTAACAGTACCTAAATACATACATGGAACTCTAAAGATGGCTCAAAACGAAATTGATGCAATCAACAATAAAACTGAATTAGTTCCTTTTGTTTATTTGTATGAGGTAATTAAAGACCGAAAAAATACTGATTCAGAAAGTATGATAGACAGGAATACCGAATTAAGGATATTCTTTTTAAATTCAGCCAATACATCAGATTGGCTAACAGACGACCATTATGAGAATGTTATCTACCCTATGCAACAGATGGTAGATTTATTCATCAAACAAATAGAAAAAAATAAACTATTCACAGACAATTTGGATTACGAATGCTTACCTTTGTTAAACATCTCGGAAGAGGGCAGACAAGAAAATTCAGTATTCGATTGCAATTTGTCGGGAGTAGAATTAAGATTATCTGCTGAAATACGGCATGATTTAAGTTGTGAAAATAAATGTAAATGTTAATTAAAAATTAGAAACTATGAGCTTATGTAAATGCGACACAGGTGGAGGTAACTTAGGAAGACCAAATTGTTTTGGTGTATTCGATGTTACTAAACAGGCTATTTTAGTTGAGTACTACACTCCATCGGGAGCAGTAAACGGTATAGATATATCGTTGCTTTCGGCAGGTGGCGTTCTTGACCAAGCCTTTTTAGATAGCAAAGTTAAAGACCTTAACTCGAAAACGAGATGGTATCCAACTCCCGAATTAAAAAATATCACTGATGAAAGAGCAGATGATATTACAGAAGAATTTGAAGATACTTCTTCTGTTTTCATCCAAGAGGGTGCAAGAACTTTCAATGGTTTAATTATTAAAGGCGACCCTGTATTATTAGGGAATCTTCAATCATGGAGATGTTTAACAGTTGGAGTTTTCTTTATTGATAAATCGGGCAACTTAATTGGTAAGCAAACAAGAGCAGGTTATTTAGACCCTATTTTGTTACAGGACGAATCATTTTCTCCTGCACTTATCAAAGGTACTGATACAACTAAGCAAAAAAATTCAATCAAATTTATCGTTTCTCAATTAGAGAATGATGCTAATTTAACAATGATTGAGGGTGCAAAAATTACAGCAAACCTTTTAGGGGTTAGTGGATTAATTGATGTTTTTGCTGAAACACCAACAAATATAACTACAACAGGATTTGATGTTGTGTTAAATACAGGTTTTGGTGGTATCACTTCTCCAATAGTTGCAGAGGGATTAACTGCTTCTGACTTTTCAATCTTTAACGAGACAACTCAATTAGCAGTTGTTCCGACATCGGTAACAGAAGTTAGTGCAGGAAATTATACTTTTGTTATTCCTGCTCAAACATCTTTAGATGTATTGACTGTGAGTAACACGCTTATAAGTCCTTTAACTAAAAATTATGACTTAACACCGTTTACGGTAGCAATTCCTTAATTATGAAAAAGTTAGAGTTAGATAACAAAGTAGTAACTATTGGTAAGACTTCTTTTAATACTGAAAATTTCGTAGGTATGAATAAAAAGGAGTTCATGGATATTTATTCTAAAGTAAAAATTGGTTACGACCTTAATGATGCTTGGAAGATATTATCTAAATATACCAAAGTTCCTAAAGGTAAATAATTCAAACATGGAGTGGGTTTCGGCTCACTCCATTTTATATTTAGATCATGGCGAAGTTTTTTATTCCAATAAGAAAAATATTAGAGGGAATTTTAAAATTGGATGTAGATTCTATCGCTTACGAAATAGCCAACACAACTGAATTTAGTCAATTGGTTATAAGATTAAACACAGAGGGAGAGCCAACATCTCAATTGTATGAGTTGGGAGTTGATTCACAAAACAGGGAATTAAAAGATATTGCAGGAAATCCAAATACGTCAAGTGGTTATTCTCCATTTACTATTTCGGAAAAAGAAAGGAAAGGGCAACGTACAGACCATATTACTCTAAAAGATACAGGTGAGTTTTATTTGTCGTTTACGGTCAAGCCATTTAAAGGAGGCTTTTCAATTGATGCAAACCCTATTAAAGATGAAGATAATTTATTCGATATTTGGGGTAGTGAAATTGTAGGACTTAATGAGGAAAATTTACAAATAATTATAGAATACTATCGTGGAATTATTTTGGAAAAGGTCAATCAAAAACTTATCGCTTAAATGTTATACATCGATAGATGATTTACCTATAAAAACATGGTTTGAAATTCATAAAACGGCTAACTTTCTATTGTTATTGAGAGAGCCTGTAAAAATAACGAATGATATTTACGATGAGATATTAGGATTTTGGGAAGAAATGTATAATCAATACATAAATAAATTTGGCTTATCAGATGAATTTATTGTAGATTTAAGGTCGCAAATGAGAGTTGCTGAAATGAGAGCAGATTATATTATTACAGGGCAGAGACATTTTTTAACATTAATAAAGATAGAGGAAGAAAAGGAAAGGTTACATAATTTGGATGTAAAAGAGCCACAGGATTTAGAAATCATTTTGGCTAAAATAAGCAAGTATTATGGATTCAAATTGAGTTCAAAAGAATTAACAGTTACAGAATATTATTCATATTTACACAGTATAGGTAATGGCAAAGCAAGTTAAAAATACTGACATATTCGAGGCGAATCTATTTAAGAAAACGCAAGAGGATGTTAAGGCATTGATTACCGAAATAGATAATCTTGAAGGTAAATTAGTATTGGTTGCAAAACAACAAAAAGAGATATTAAGCCAACAGGACAACAAGACGATTCAATCAATTCAGAGAACAAAGATTGCAGTTGATAAATTGAATGAGGCTGAAAAGCTAACCAATAACATTCGTAATCAAAAAATCAAATTAGAGCAAAATTTAAAACAAGCACGTAAAGTTGCTATATCAGAAAATGAGCAATTGAAATTGTTGTTGGCTGAACAGAATAAAATCAACAAACAATTAGCGAGAGAAAAATTAGGGTTGGTTGGTGCATACGAGAAAGAATCAAAGCGTTTAATATTACTTCGGAAGCAATACAAGGATTTAGCACTTGCAGAGGGAGAAACATCGGTAAAAGCAAAACAATTGCTTACCGATATTACTGCGTTGGATTCAAAGTTAAAACAAGTTGATGCAACGGTAGGACAATCTCAAAGAAATGTAGGTAACTACGGAAGTGCATGGAGTAGGGTTGGAAACACTTTAAAGACAGGATTAGGTATTTTAGGTATAGGTTCTGCAATAGCTGTAATTGGTAGAGTTCTTTTTGGAGCAGTCAAAACAATTAGAGAGTTTGATGAATCGGTTGCTGATTTACAGAAAGTAACAGGATTAGCCAAAAAGGATGCAAGAGAATTAGCAGAAGAAATCACTAAAATAGATACAAGAACAAGTGTAAAATCATTATTGGAATTAGCTACAGCAGGTGGACGTTTAGGTTTAACAGGCAGACAATTAATTGAGTTTACTAAATCGACTGATAAAGCATTTGTCGCCTTGGGAGATTCATTGGATGGAACTGCAGAAGAAATTGGTTTATCACTTGGAAAGATTGCTGCGAATTTTGGTGCTGAACAAGAATTTGGAATTGGATTAGCTATTGAGAAAGTTGGTAGTTCATTGAATGATTTAGGTGCTAAATCCAAAGCAAGTGAGGATGCAATATTAGATTTTACTACTCGACTATCGGGTGTGGCCTCACAGTCAGGAATTACGATTGCTGAAACAAATGCGTTAGGTGCTTTATTTGATGAGGCAGGAATTTCAGCCGAAATTTCATCTTCATTGATAGGAAAATTATTACCTGCAATTGGAAAAAATGTTAAGAAATTTGCAAAAGTCGCAGGTGTTGATGTCAAATCATTTTCTAAATTATTGGCAGATAAACCATTTGAGGCATTACAATTAGTTTCAAAAGGCGCTCAATCGAGCAAAAAAGGATTAGAGGGATTGAATAAAACTTTAGAGGGATTCGGAATAAAAGGAGGACGAGCTGCTTCCGTTGTTGGAATTTTAGCAGGTAAACAAGAAAGGTTAAATGAATTGGTAGAAATATCAAATGAGGCATACGAAAAAGCAACTTCTTTATCAGATGAATTTGCAGTTAAAAATGAAACTTTAAATGCTCGAATAGAAAAATTAGGTAATAATTGGGATAAGTTTATTATCAGCGTTGAGAGTGGAGAGGGTGTTTTGTCAGATATATTTAATGGTGCTATTGGTGGTGTGAATGATTTTCTTGTAGGATTAACGAAAGTTGACCAAGCATTAAAGAAAGTAACGCAAAGAGCAATCGGAGGTAGAGAGGCTTATTTGAAAGCCGTTGAAGAATTTGGATTAGGTTTTGATGGGATTGCTTCGGGATTAGGAAAGGCAGATAAATTTATCGAAAAGAAAACTGATGAGATTGCAAAGGCATTTATTGATAAAGACGAAAAAACGCAAAGAACAATCACTAACAATCTACTTAAAAGAATAAAATCAGATAATAAATTATTGGAATCAACTTCGGGATTAGAGCAATTGGCTGTAGAAAAAAGAATAAATGCTAACTTGCTATTATTGTCAAAATTAAAAACTGTTAGGATAGCACAAAAAGAGGGAGCAGATGAAGAAATAGAAAGTTTAGGAAAACTAACTAAACAGAGAGCAAGATATTTAGGTATTATTGAAAAACAAGCAAGTGTAGTTTCTGATTTGCAGGAGAAAATTCAAAGAGCATCCATTGATGAAGAACAGATATTAACTTTGAGTTTACAATTGGATGTTGAGAAAGAGGAATTAGCAAGGCTAAATAGAATTGTATCTTCCACAATTGAGGAAATAAATAAAATTGAAATTGATCTAACGGAAGACCAAACACAAAAAAGAATATTGCTTGAAGAAGAAAAGAGCCGTAAATTGATTGAACAAATCAGAACAAACTCGAGAGCAGAAACAAAAGTTAAAGAGGAATTAATTCAGAAAGAGCAAGAGAGATTAACTCAATTTATATTGAATGAAAACATTAATGAGGTAAAGGGAGAAATTGACCAAGCGAAAAAATTAGCAGAGGCAGAAATATCTCAAAGAAAGAGTGGATTCAAAAGCCAAAAGGAATTTGACGAATTTAAAGCAGAACAGACTTTGGCTATAAAAAGAAATTCATTACAGGCAGAATTAGATGTTTTGGAATTTTATGGACGTGAAGAAGATGCTGTTCGTAGAGAACAATTGAAAGGAGAGATTGCTGAATTGTACGAATTTGAAAAGGAAAAAGAAAGGATTATGATTGACTTTCTCGAAGTTGTTGCAGAGTTAGTAGATAAGGAATTTGAAAAACGAATTGAGAATATTGGAAAACAGATTGATAAAACAACTGCAAGAATTGACCAATTAAGAGAAAAAGCAAATGAGGGTCAATTGGCTTCACAGGAAAGTTTGGCGTTTGAACAAAAGCGAGAAGCTGAATTGGAAAAGCAACGTGCAAGAGAACAAAAAAGGCAACAGAAAGTTCAAGCATTATTTACGGTACTATCAACATTTCAAGCGAATGTAAATAGTGGTGCATCGAATCCATTGGCTAAGACATTTGCTGATGTCGCAGTATTGAAATCTTTAGCAGGTACTTTAGGAAGTGCTTATGATGGGGTAGATGATACAGGCGATAGAGGTAAGGTAGATTCTAAAGGAGGTAAATTATGGGTGCTACATCCTAATGAGCAAGTATGGTCAAAAAAGGATAGAAACGATGTTGGGTTTAGAGATAGAAATGAGATAAAAGATATTGTTAAAATGTATGATAATGGAATGTTGGATAATTTATCTAAAATGGACAATTCAAGCAACTTTATAAATCCATCTGCATTCGTTGTAAATGGATTAGATAATAATATTGTGGTAAACAAATTAGACCAATTGAATAGAACTTTAAAACAAATGGAGATTCCTAAAGGAATGGTTGACATCGATGAGGTTAGAAAATTAATTACATTGACAACCAAAAAAGGAAATCAAATAACCAAGGAAAGAAGCAAATTACACTCATGAGTTCAGTATCAAAAAATAGCGAACAGAAATATATCTTAAATGGTGTTCAATATAATGCTCCGATAAAATGGGAGGATGTTACTATTTCGGCTGATTACGTGAATGATTCAATACAACCATCTTTATCAATTGATGAGTTTGAGTTTCCTTTGGAATCGAGAGAGGCTATAAATAAATGGATTTCAGATGGGCTTACGAATGGAGTAGGAATATTTGAGGGAATGCCTTTTTTGTTAAGGTTATTTAACAACCAACCACAAACAGAGGACTTTAAAGCATTCATTGATTTTACTAATGGATATAAAGATTTGCTACAGGATGGAAAGGTTTCTGTTTCAATCATGAAAGATAGAGGATTAGATAATTTCTTTGAACAAATTGAGGGAACTACTTTTGGTTACTTATTTGGAATTGGAGAGATAACATTTGCAGACTATGTAAATGTTGATTATGTTGTAGAGAAAAAATTCAATCTAATTGAGATATTAATTTCTTCGGTCATATTGTATTTAATGATTAAGGAATTGGCTGAACAGGTTGAAAAATTAGCAGATACTATTGCGACTATTTCAGCACTTTTAGCGACATCTGCATTGCCTCTACCTGCAGGAAGTATAGCTTATGCTATAGCAAGTGCAATAATACAGGCAGTTTATACAGCCGTTTTATTGATAGCAATAATTGATTTGGGGATTACATTGATAGAAACTTTAGTTCCACCAAAAAGAACTCATCGAGCAATGACCATGAAAAGATTGCTTGAAAAGGTATGTACTCATTTCGGGTATAATTTAGTAGCACCAATTTCGGAATTAGATCATGTTGTATTTTTACCGAGCAATCCAAATACAGACAACAAGAATTTATTCGGTTTATTGACTTCAACAAATGGAGCAGGAGGAATACCTAACATTTTAGATTACGGCTATAGATGTTCAGAGATGTTTGATTTAGCTAAAAAATTGTTCAATGGAAAAATGGCTATTATAGGAAATGATGTCCATTTAAGACCAAAGAATGACCCTTTTTGGATTCAACAATCTACATGGAATTTGCCAAGCGTTTTGCTACAAACAAAAGAATATAATACGGAGGACATGAAAGCCGAAAGATTATTAACTTTTGAAACAGATATTAGCGATGAGTGGACAATTGATTATTACTTTGGAACTTCTTATGAGATTCGGACAGAGGCAAAAACGATAATTAGAAAACGTGCTGTTTTATTAAAGGGATTAGATGAGGTTAATTTTGTTTGTGCATTAGGAAATAGAAAGACTGAATTAAATGGAATAGAAAAATTACTAAAAGCATTAGCAGGAGTAATTGATGGATTGACAGGAATCTTTGGTGGAGGAACTAATTTTGTTTCTAAAATATCTACGAAGATAGGCGTATTAAAGCAAACAAGCAATTGGCATACAGTACCAAAGTTACTTTATTTGAATAACGGAAAGATGCCTTCAAATCATAGGCAATTATGGAATGCTAAAATACTTTACGACAAATACCATAAAGAAAAAAGTTTTGTTCTTGACAATTGGCATAATCAAAAAGAAGTTTACAATGATGTAGATGTTCCTTTTGGTTTAACTGATTATCAACAATTAACGACAAATCCTTATTTCTTTTATAAGGGAAATGTCGCAAAAATAACTAAATTTGTATGGACTGTAGGAAGTGATAGAGCAAAGATTAGTTTTTGGGTTAGAAAGCCTTACACAAACAATTTAAAGGAATTTTATATTTATCCAATATGATAAACGAGAAACTTCAAAACAAAATAAATCAAATGCAAAACGATGCAAAAGATTTAAAGATTATTAGGGCTGAATTACATTCTGATATTTTATCTAAATTAGAATTAATGGAAGATGGAGAGCAAAAGAATAATTTAAAAAAAGCGTTTCAATCGATGAAAGAGGCAGAGGCAGGAAAAGATGTTAGTGGATTGAACAACATAATTAATTTATTGACTAAATAAAATACAATGCCTGTAGAGATATTAATAACGAGTGAAAAATTCTATAACGAGTTTAAAAACGATGTAGGATTTGTTTCTAATTTGGGAGATTACACAAATAATCTTGCAGGTGGCGTAATGGAGAATATTCAGATTGTCAGAGAAATAAATTTACAATGGTATTTTGAGGCCACAGCAGGAAATAGTATTTCTATACGTCCACTTGGAGGGGGGTTGTCTGAAATAGAATCCTCCGTAAATTCATACAATTTTAGAAATGATGGTTTGGCTGTTGGAGATTTATGCACTATAATTTGGACTGATAATGGAGGGCCTGGCAATGCAGAGGATTTTAGGATTCAATCAATGACAAATGGAAAGATAATTGCTCAACAGGTTGCAGGTGTTCTGCCCGATAGTTCTTTAAATGGATTTATAAATGAATCAGTTTATCTAAGAGGGAAAGAGCCTCAAACGGCTTTAATTTACAAATTTGGATTAATAGGTAATAATGAATCATACAATATAGAAAGTAAAGTATCTAAAAACGACCAAGGGTATTATGGAAGTAATATTGGATTCGATACAGGTGGAGGCGTGAGAGATACTAATTTTGTTCCATTGACTAAATTAGGTCAGTATTCTGATTGGGTTACAGGTAATGCGAAAGCGAGGTACATGAATAATCCTACTATTTGGACACAGAAATTCGAGATTGTTCATGAGTTAACAATTGTTCCTTATTATTTAGATGGAGAAATAACCAACTTACAAAACAATATTATTCCTAATTTACTGAATGGAATTAATACTTTAAAATATGTTTTTTCTCCCGAATTTAGAACTGTTTTAAGCAATCCTAATACGGCAAAAAATATAATCATTGAAAACAATTTAGGGTCTGTTGCATGGTTTAATGAGAATTTTAATGGATTCGCTAATAACTATCAGATTAATTCTATTACGTATCAAGATGCTAATACGTTGTCAAGTGCTGATGGTTTATTAATAGGAACAAAAACAAGGGTATCAATTCAAGTTCAGAAAAATAATGGAAACTTTGTTGTAGGGGAAAGAACAGGTGTTTATGTTTCTTATTTGCCTGATGAGGTAGAATATGAAGATACGATATTAAGTAATTTGAAACAAAATTTCCTTTACGATAATGCTTTAGGAAATTCGGGTGGAGGTGGATTTGTTGGACAAGATTTTATTTCTAATTACAACATCTTTAGTTCGACTTCAAATCTAATGACAATGCAATTCGATGTAGAATATTCGGGTACTCAAAAAGCATTTTTATCAAGCAAGTTGCAATCACAACCAACGTACTTTTTAATAGGTGTTGAGTTGGGAGATAATACGCTACCAAGTGGTAATTCGGATAGAATAATTCTTTTATCTGATGTAGAGTTATACGATGAGAGTGCTGATATACCCGACTTAATGGACTTCGATAGTTTTAATATTTACCCTCACAATGAGCAAATTGGAGCAGGTGGGTTTTATACAGACATGACTTCATGGAATGAGGATGGGTTGGTAATTGAATTTGATTTTTGGATTGACTTAAATAAGTCGACAGTAATAAATTCTTTGGACTTCAAATTGGTGGCATACAATCCAACTACAGGACAATATTTTGATTTAGATAGTTATGCTTACGGAGTTCAACAGGCGATTATTTCTGCAGGGATTCAACAATTAATAGAAAATACTACAAGGGGTTACATTTTAAAGTTGGGAGATCAATTCAATGATGTAACAATTACTGTTGGAGCAAATGTAGGAGGGATTCAACATTATACAGGTGTATTTGCTCAAAAAATTTCATGGCAAGAATGGATTAATAACTTATCAGTTGATACAGTATTTTTTAATTCAGCAGAGCCAAATAATAATCTAAATTACAAATCGAGTAATTACTCTTTATTGAATGGTTACGAAATTCGATTAGCCGTTTACTCAAATTTAGATGGAGTAAATGTTTTCAATGTTGCAGGAAATACAAATTATCTTTTTGTTAGTCCGACTATTACAGTTTATGATTACGATACAGATGGGGGTACGCCTCCGCCTATTTGGAGTTGTTTAATTGAAACATTTAATGCCTCAAATAATGCTCCATTAAGTGGTGCTATTTTGACAGGTCAAGATACATTGTTTAGAGCAACATGGACAAATAAAAATGGTGCAGTAGCATCTTTGTTAGGGCTATGGGGCATAAATAGAATAGAGGAAACAGATGAGCAAGGCTATCAAATTACAGAAATGAGTTCATTGAATGACCCTGCTACAAATCAAATACTAATACCTAATTCGGGTACTAAATTATTTGTTTATCTAAATGCAGGAAATGTTGTTTTTGAATGCTTAATAGATGGTAGTTTAGTAGCGAGTGGAATAGGTTATAATTTATCTTCAAGAATACATGATGGTAATATAGCAGAGGGCAAATTAACATCTCCCGACAATTCCATTAAAGATACAAGTGGAACTGTAGAAACAAAAATTGAAGCACCATGATAACTATACAATTACCTAATACAATACCGTATGCTTACGGAAGTGCAAATGCTCATAAGATTTTAGGTGCGAGTTTACCAAATATACCCGAGCCACAAACTAACGATATTTGTATTTGTGATTATATTGCTTGTCCTTATGTAGAAAAAATATTTGTTTTTGCAGGAGGCGAATGGTATAAGAATGATAAAAACGAATTTCTATTTAAGAGGTTTGTACCTGCTGATACGGTTGCAATTGAACTTTATTTGAATGATATTAAGGTTGCTGATTTAAATACAAATACTTACGGAACTTTCTTTAATGGATTTCCTACAGGAAGTGCAGAACAACAACTTTATGTAGGATATTTAGTTGATTGGGAATTGGTTTATAATGCCTTTGGAGTAGGTCAATACCAAATTAAAGCACAGTTAAATATAGTGGGGAATCCATCAACTTACGAAAGTAGATTGTTCAATGTTTGTGTTTATTCAGATGAGAATGCAGACGGAACAGTACGAATTGAATCAACTCAAAATGGAAATATTATAGGGAATCAGTTTGACTTCACAGGTTTAAATTGGTATCAGTCAGTTAGGATTCCTGCTCGATTTGGTAATCCTACGCCTGTTTATGAGAATGATAGATACGTTACTGAAACAAGAAAAATAGAACAGATTCAAGATAAAATGTCGAGAGAGTGGACGTTGAACACAAAGCCATTAGATTATGAAGTTGCTACACAATTGATTTACAACAAAATGTTAGCGAATGAAATTCTAATTACTGATTATTCAATTAAAGCTGAAAGCATTTTTAGACGAATAGGAGTTTTTCCTAATACGATTGAAAAGCCCGATAGCATCTTAAATCCAAAGAAAAAATATACAATGAAATTTGTTGAGAACAACGACTATTTCATAAAACGAAATTTTTAAAATAAAAAGCCATGAGTAAGCAAATAAATCAATACACAAAAATAAGAACTTCGGGAACTGTAACATCAGATGATTTGATGGATTTAGATTCTACAGACGATGTAGGAAGCTCGTATGAATCAGCAAAAATAACAGTAGCCAATTTTCTTACGTACATAAATACTAACGTAAATAATATCTATACGGCAGACGGAACAATTTTGGCTGATAGAACATTGACTGCAAACACTAATTTTACTAAATGGTTAGGTGGAGATGTTGCTATTCAGATGGCAGATGAAACTTTTGATTATGGATTTTTGGTTAGAGATGTTAGTGCCACAGAAAGAGCAAGGTTGGGTTATGACCAAGCAACATCAAGTGGGGAGTTAATACTATCAAGTTTGGCAGAAAGCAATTATTTTGTGGCACAAGACGGTAGGCTACTAATAGGAACACCATCTATTTCAACTGCTAAAGTCCACATAAAGGGGTTGGATAGTTCTGTTGCTTTAAGGGTTGATGGAGACAACAGAAACAATGTGTTGGTGGCAGGAGAAAATGCAGGAGGAACAAGTGGATACGTATGTATTAATACAGCTACACAGTTCTCTACTGCTTTATTAACAGTACAAGGTAATGTGAATATTGCGAACTCATTATCATTTGGAACACAAGCATTTGTAGGAAATGCAGTATCAATGCCGACAGGTTATGTTATTCAAATAGGTGGCACAACGAGAATTGGAGAGGATGCAGGAACTACTTATGTGGACTCAGGGGCTGACCACATAATACAATTTAGAAACTCGGCAAATCAGGTAAATGCTTATTTTGATAATAATGGAGTGGCAGGAAACACGAGATTTGTTATTTATGATGTTGATAATGGAACATTAGAAAGGGTAAGTGTTGGTGTTGCTGATTCGGGTGGTGTTGGATATAAAGTCTTAAGAATTCCAAATTAATTAATAACTTTACAAAAAATTAAATCATGATAAAAATTAATAAACAATTGCAAAGACCCGATGGAGGGAATGTATCAGCAGGAAGTATAGTTGATTATACTACTCGAATGGTAGGCGAATCAATGACTGTAATATATTTTATAAAACTATATTTTAGTCAGTCAGCTATGGAGAATGGTAAATTGACCGTTCCTGCCGTAGATAATTTTGGCTACAAAATAGTTAAAAATTGCACAGAGCAAGAGTGGTTAGATATGAATACATTACCGAATGCAGGATTACTTGTACAGGATTGGCTTCAAGATATAATAGATGAATTAATTGGTGTAGGAAATACAGAAATAATATAGACTAAAAATAATTGTAACATGGAAAAATTAACAGAAGCAGAAAAAACACTTTTATTAGGTGGATTAGATTTAACTGTTTCAGTTTTATCGAATGAATTAAATAAAGCACAAAAAAATGAAGACAGAACAATGTTGAGGAATAAAATGTCGGAAGCATTGGTATTGTCTGAAAAAATTCAAAAAATAAAGTAATGTACAAATTAAGTCAAAGAAGCCTTTCAAGATTAAATGGTATTGAGCCAATATTAATTGAAATAGTTAAGGAGGCAATAAAAGAAAGTCCTATAGATTTTGGAATACCGAATGATGGAGGTTTAAGAACTGCTGAAAGGCAAAATGAACTTTACAAAAAAGGTGTTTCTAAATTGGATGGTTACAATAAAAAGAGTTACCATCAGACAGGAAAAGCATTTGATATTTATGCTTACGTTGATGGAAAGGCATCTTGGGATAGAAAGCATTTAACAGCTATCGCAGAACATATTAAAGAAGTTGCTTTAGATAAATTTGGCGTAAAATTAACTTGGGGAGGCGATTGGAAAAGTTTTGTAGATATGCCTCATTTTCAAATATAAAGGTTATGGCAAATTGCAAGTTTTTTAAAGACCAATTTTTAGAGGAAGAAGGAGGTAAATATTCTTCAAAGAAGATTTGGGGTTTAATAATTATGTTTTTAGTTTGCTGTTCTTTTATATTGGATGGATTAAACTTTTATACATCAAATGAAAATTTATTTAATTCAATGTTAATTGCTGGTTGCACTTTATTAGGATTGAATGGAGTGAGCAAAATATTTAACAAAAAGGAAAGCAAAAAAGCAAATCTTTTAAATAGTGAAGAAAATGATTAAAAATAATATTCAATATATTATTATTGGTTTGCTTCTGATTATATTCTTTCAAGGAATGTTTTCTTCTCCAGAAGGGATTTCTGAAGAGGAGCTTATTTATCAACTTGCAATTGATAGTTTAAAAGATGAAAGAATTAAGGACCTTGAAATTATAAATGAACTTCAAAATATAAATACTATTTATGAAAACCTATATGATAGCCTTGAAAAAGATAACAGTATTGATACATTTACTGTTAATCAGTTACAGTTCAGTTTGTCAAACTACGCAAATAAAAGAAGATAGCGTTTGTTTAACTGCTGAAGATGCAAGAATTATATTCAAGGATTTACAGTTGTTTGAAATTTGTGATTCAATCCGTTCAAATCAAGCACTTCAAATAAATCATTTTAAAAACGTTTTAAAGAACGACCAACAACAGATTCTTCTTCATACAAGCAGAATATCCAAATTGGATAAAGAGTTGCAGAAAACCACCTTAAAATTGAAAATCAGCAAGAAATTAACTTTCTTTGGAGTTCCAATTGCTTTTGGAGCTGGAATAATTACTGTATTGATATTAAGATAACCAAAACAACAAGCTTTGAATCTTGTTTTTTACTCCTCATTGATTTGCTGGAGTTTTTTTATGTTTATTCATTTTCAAGTAGTTAAGTATTTTTAGTAAAATATCACATCTTTTTATTTGGTATTGTAAACATTTTGTGTACATTTGTAGAGTATTAATTCTAAAACTAAAAAATATGTTAATTACAGAACAAAAGAACAAATTTAAAAAAGCAGATGCTAACGGTAATGAGTTACCCGAAGCAATCGGACAAGGTAGAAATGAAACTCATATTACCCTTGTATTAGAAGCACGAGAAAAAAAAGAACCAATGTACGGGAATATTAATGTACGAGTAACCAAAGAAGAAGAAGAAAAATTTAAAAGCATTGATAATCACAAAGAAATGACAAGGGCTTTTGTAAGAGGCTTAATAAAAATGAATAACAAATGAGAGAAATAACAAACATAAATTGGAATGAAGAAAAACAGTTCCCCAATATCCAATTTAACTATAAGAATGAAGATAGTTTTAAGGATGATTGTTGGGCTGTTTCATTTGATTGGAATGGATATTGGTTAACTGCTCACTTAGACATTAGATTAGATTTAAGCACTTATGAGGAGGAAGGATATTATGAAGTAAGAGTTGATAGTTTCAATCTTCAATTAATAGAGCTTTACGATAGCGAGTGTAGTGAGTGGAGTTGTGATGTAATGGAGTGGCAAGATATACAAGCTAAGTTATTGGATGAGTTAAAGGTAATGGTATGAAAGAATGGAAAGGTTTAAAATGGGCTGCTTTTTTCGGTTTATTTATCGGAATAATA
>Ga0210003_1000450_pt1 | contig 37581 bp, 28 predicted proteins | sample LantaG_FD_182804 | JGI IMG/M metagenome (GOLD analysis project Ga0210003, IMG submission 182804) | Deep subsurface microbial communities from Baltic Sea to uncover new lineages of life (NeLLi) - Landsort_02402 metaG (SPAdes) (version 2) | ecosystem: Environmental > Aquatic > Marine > Oceanic >...
TCGCCGCTCCGGTCGTCCGCATCCCGACGACGATGCGAATCCGCGGATTGGCCACCCGGCGACCCACCGCACTCAACACCTGGGCGGAAACGTCGTCGAACCATTGCACGTCGTCAACCGTGAGCAGCAGCGGGGTACTCGTGGCCGCGGCGGCGAGTAGATCAAGAACCGCCCCCACAAGCGGTAGGGAGGCTACTGTCGCGCCCGGCTCGCCGCCGTAGACCGGGGCCAGAACCGCACGAGACCGCTCGCTGAGATCATCCGCGAACTCCTGCAGACTGAAGACGATCTGATGCAGCCCCGCAAGGACGAAGTGCTGCTCCGCGGGCACACCGATCACACGAGCCACTCGCCAGCCTCCGGCCCGGGCGTCGCGACAGAACTGGTCAATCAGTGCGGTCTTGCCGATGCCAGGTTCGCCGCACACCGCAAGCGCAGGCTCGTCGTCCTGGGACAATAACCCGCGTAGGACAGCCTGCTCGACGTGCCGGCCCACGAGGCCCGTGCCACGCGGCGCACTCTGAGGGGTTCCGGTGCCGACGCCGTGAACAGCGCTGACGTTGTCGGCGACTGAGGATCCTGGGTCCACGATGCCGACCTCTCTCAGACTGGTCCCGCGACAACCTGGAGGGGCTCCACCATGGCCGACCTCCCGAGTGCCGTGGTCCGTGATTCGCCAACCCATGAATCTGACCTCTGAACAGCGCGCCTTTCAGGATGACGCACCGCGTGAACTGAGACTAGCGACTCTGGGTGGCCTTTCGATGGGTTATGAGACGACCTGGCGAGGTCACATCATCACGCAACTTCGGCTGCGCAGGTAATGGATTGCGCGCCTCGGCGAGTACCCTTCGCCTTGCAACCGGTCGTCCACAGAAGGCTGTCATTCTTGTACATCGCCAGGTCGCCGCTGTCCTCCACGAACAGTGTGACGGTGCCCGTTGTGCCGCTTGTGAGGGATTCCCACACCGCGCCGGCGGCGGTGTACAGCACAAAGTTGCCGTCATCTTGGAGCCGGGCGGACGTGACCGGCTTGCCGTAGGTTTTGGTGGACCACACATCGGTCCGGCGGTCCCTCGCCGCGTCGTATCGGTAGAGCACAAGATTGCCGTCTTCCTGCAGGACCAGGGAGTACACCGTGTTGGGGGACGTCAACGCATCGCCCGGGGACAGCGATTGTCCTTGAATGAGGGTGCCTCGGCAGTCGATGCTCTTGGAGCTGCCGTTCGAGCACACCGTGTTGCTCCACACCACGCCGGTCAAGATGGTGCTGGAGTAGTTCGCATCGCGCAGATTCGCCCCGGTCAGGTTCGCGCCGTTGAGGTTCGCCTTGGCCAGATTCGCATCGGTCAGGGTCGCGCCGGTCAGGTTGGCGCCGTCGAGGTTCGCGTTGGTCAGGGTCGCGCCGGTCAGGGTGGCGTTGGTCAGGTTCGCGCCGTTGAGTTTCGCGTTGGTCAGGTTCGCGCCGGTCAGATTCACGCCGGTGAGGTCACGGCCACCGAGTTGCTGGCCGGTCAGATTCGCCTTGCTCAGATCGGCGCTGCGCACGTCGGCATCGGACACCCCGGTCAGGGTCGCGCCGGCCAGATCCGCGCCGTTGAGTTTGGCGTTGGTCAGGGTCGCGCCGGTCAGATCCGCGCCGTTGAGTTTGGCGTTGATCAGAGTCGCCCCGGCCAGATTCGTGCCGTTGAGTTTGGCGTTGGTCAGATTCGCCCCGGTCAGGTCCTTGCCGGACAACACCGAATTCTTCAGATCCTGCCCGCTCAGATCGGCGCCGGTCAGCGTCGTGGTGGCCCACCCCGTCGCGCCGGTCAGCACCGTGCCCGTGAGCGTCGCCCCGGTCAGATTCGCATCCGTCAGGATTGCCCGAGTCAGGTTCGCGTTCGTCATGACCGCGTCAGTCAGGTTCGCGCCGGTCAGATTCGCCCCGGCCAGCACGGTGCCGGTCAGGTTCTTCCCGGTCAGGTTCTGCCCGGACAGATCCAGGCCGGTCATGTCCGTGCCGGTCAGGGTCGTGGTGGCCAGGCCGACCGCACCAGCGAGTTGGGCGCCGTTGAGTTTCGCGCCAGTCAGAATCGCGCCGGTCAGAATCGCATCGGTCAGAATCGCGTTGGTCAAAGTCGCGCCCGACAAATCCTTACCGCTCAAATCGGCGCCGGTCAGGTTCGCCGCGGTCAGGTCGGCCCGGGTCAGGACCGTGCCGGTGAGGACCTTGCCGCTCAAGTTCGCCCCGGTCAGCACCGCCCCGGTCAAATCCGCCCCGGCCACCACCGCACCGACGAGAGTCGTGCCACCCAGGTTCGCCCCGGGCAGAATCGCGCGGGTCAGATCCGAATCGGCCAGCTTGGTTCCGGTCAAAATCGCGCGGGTGAAGTCCGCGGACACCAGGGTCGCGCCGGTCAGGTTGGTGAAGGTCAGGTTCGTGCCCACGAACTTCACACCGGCGAGGTTCTGACCGGACAGATCCGCCCCGGCCAGATCCTTGTCCGAGCAATCTTTACCATTCACACACTCCGCCGACCCGGCCGCGGTGACATGGGCGCCGGAGAGGTTCTGCAACGTCAACGGCACAGAAACGGTCCCGGTGTCGCCGGTGATCAGGTGGGTGCCGCCAGGCGGGTCAGAGACCGCCAGGACGAACACGTCCCGGTCGAGGTCCGATTCGGCCGGGGTATCCGGGATGTACTTATAGAAACCGTGCTGGTCGAGTTCCAGACTGCCGTTCTCAGGCGCCACCAGCACCGAGTAGCTCAACTGCTCACCCTCGGCGTCCCGAGCCCGCAGATGCCCGTGGAGTTGGCCGTCGCTCCACTGCTGCACCGGACTCACGGTCGGCGACTGGTTGAACCACGTTCGCCGCACCAGCAGCAGCGCCCCGGACAGCCACTCAGAAACCGGGTTGGCCGGCAGACTCGACAACCACCGCGACGCCGTGTCGAAGAAACCCACGACCACGGTGTTCAACGACTCCCTGACCACCCCGACCGGCGCTGCAACCCCGCCCCGCGGCGGGACCAGCGTCGGGGCCGGCACCGACAGCTGGGCCACAGCAGAACCCCCGACCGGCAACGACACCGCAGTCGCCCCCGGCGCCTGGATCGCCACCGACGCTGACGGTGCCACCCGAGCCACCGAACCCGGAACCGCACCGACCGCCGGGACCGCCACCCGCGCCGCCGACGGCAACGCCGGACCGGACCCACCTGCCCCGGAACCGACCTCGGAACGCAGATCGGGGAACCCCGCCGACACCCGAGCACCACGCGCCGCCGCCGGCGCCACCGGCCGACTCACACTCGGGCCAATCCGCCGCGCCACATCGCCGGACCGGGTCACGGCCTGACCGGAGGGACCGGTAACCGCCGCCGACGCACGCGGTACCCGCACCGTGCCCGAGGACGCCCCAGCACCCGCCGACCGAGACCCCGCCGGGGAACCACCCATCCCGGGTTTCCCGCGGGGCGGGGAAGTCGAAGAATCGGCGGCCCCAGCCGACGCTGAGGAGGCTTCCTCCTGACTGTCCGCGACGGCTACGCCCACCGCCTGCGGCCCGGCCCACAACACACCAGCGGCAACCACGGCAGCACCAGTACGGGAAACCTTCGATGAAATTGTCACGTCGGACTTCTTCCGGACGGGGAACGCGGGCAGGGAGGCGACGCTCGCCTCTCGCGCGACCCTAAACCGGATTCCCTTGAGAGAAATCCGTAGAAATACTGCACTTCGGGCACCGCCAACTACTGACGCTTTTGCCGCACCTACTTAAGTAGGCCGCAGTCTCAAGTAGGCCGCAGTCGAAGTAGCGAGCTCCGGCACAGCCCTACTCCAGCATCACCGAGGGTTCATCACGGTACAACTCGAACGACGAAACCTCGACCGCCTCCGCGACCTCCTGCAGACCGAAGACGATCTGATGCCGAATCGGCAGGCACCACCTGAATCTGTTGCCCAATTTGACGTTCCGATCACGGGGGGTAAGCGAACCACGGGGACGGTACGACGGTGTAGCCAAGGTCCATCAGCACACCGAGCTCCACCGGTTTCAGCACGATGTCAACCGGGCCCTTGGGCTGTGCGTGATCCATCAGCGCGCGGTTGGGTCCGGAGAAGATGCCGTCGTCAAGGTGCAAGATCGAACTGCCTGGCTCCCACGTGTTCGGTGTATATAGCGGCACCGGCCGCCCGGCGTATGCGGCCATCGCGTTGGCTCCGGTGAAGAACATTCCCCCGCCATAGCCGACGAGGTAGGGATCGTAGGCGGAGTTCCACAGGTAAGTGCCGGGGTCGATCGGCGAATTACCGTCGATGGTGGTCGTGAACTTGTCGTAGATCGACCAATTTGTGTTCGAGGCGAGCGCAGACAGTTTGATCCCGGCGTCTTCGAGTAGTTTCTCCAACCCCTGGACCTCGCGGTCGGTGTCTCCCAAGTCACCTCCGGGGGAAGGTCCCCTGACGGCCGCAGACTCAAACCCGAAGGAGTGCAGCAACTCGTGCATGATGACGGTGGTGACGTCGTACTGGTCGTATTCGACCGTGGGGTAAAAGCCCCAGTTGTAGTGCCAATTCCAGTTGATGCGCCCGTCGGCCTCCTCACCGTTGGCATCGACACCGGTGAGCAGCTTCTCCTGCACAATCGTGGGCCAGAACCCGGGGTCATCTTGATTGATCAGTCTGCTGACGCCCATGGCCAGAAACCCGCCATCGGTGTTGACACTGTTGACTTTGTAGGTCAGCACGGTGGGGTGGTCGACCAGGAAGTAGGCCGAGAGGCGCTTGGCGGACTTGTAGAGCGCTTGCCGGGCCTGGTCGGTGAAGTATCCGTCGGGGTCGTTGTAGTCGAAGGAGAAGTCGATCGCGTTCTGGTTGACCAGCATGCTGGCCGAGGCACCGGCGACCCCGAACGGCTCCAACAGGTTGATGTGCCAGCCCAGGTCGTTGGCGGCGATGACAAAGGTGTCGACTCCCTCGAATCCCGCGCCCGGCGTGTAGACATAGCCACCGTCGACATTGAGCGTCAGGCTGCCGTGCGCCGGGCCCTGCACAACCATGTACTGGATCCGGTCGCCCTCGGGATCGGTGGCCGTGGCCTTGCCGGTGACCGTGCCCAGCCCGGCGGTCACCGAATACGACTGGTCCATCGTCGGGGCCAGGTTGAACAACGAACGACGGATCGTCCACAACATGCCGGTCAGGGCATCGTGTAACACCGGTCCCACCGGCAGCCCGTCGATGAGCAGCTCGAAGTTCGAGGTGACCGCCGTGATGATCGCCGAGGTGTTCTCCTGGTAGGCCTTGACCGGGTCGGCCCGCTGCCGCATGGCCCACGGATGCTCCGCGGTGGGCAAGACGGCCGACTCGAGCACCGGCACCGCCGGCGGCGCGGCGCTACTCGCCGCCCCCGTGTCACCTGCCCCGCTCATCAGGCCCGCAACTCCGCCGGCCGCGGCCACCGCCGCTGATGACGCACCGCCGGCGAACACCACCGGCAGCGTCGAGTCCACCGCACTACCAACCGTATTCACCGCCACCGGCAACGTCGAGTCCGACGCCCCAGCCGCCACCGGCCCGGAACCAGCACCGCCGGCCGCGGCCCGCCGCGCCGAACCCGCCACCGCCCCCGCCGCACGGGGAACCACCGCCCCCGCCGCACGGGGAACCACCGCCCCCGCCGCGCGGGGAACCCGCCGCTCAGCCCGTCCCGCCGCGCCGCCCGTGGCCCGAGACCGAGTCACCGCAGCCCGCGACGGACCCCGGTCGGAACCCGACGACGCCCCAGCCCCAGCCGACCCCGAACCCGTCCCGGTCTCCCCGCCAGCATCAGCAGCCGCAACCGCCGCCGGACCAGCCAAAAACAACCCCACCGCAAACGCCGCAGCCCCACCACGGGACCCCCGAACGAACCGGCCGTTCTTCCTTGCTCCGCGAGGACTCTTCCTGCCCATTACCCACCCCTAACACGAGGATGTCTACCCCGCTTCAACGCACCGTTTCAGGAGCGCGCATGAGAACCTTTAGGAGGGGGATGCTAAACCGGATTTCATTCAGAGAAATCCGTATGAATACTGCAATTTGTAGCCCTCAACTACTGAGGCTCATCCAGTAATTGCTTAAGCAGGCTGCGAATCCCTCCAGCGGCCATCCACACCGTAGGCACCGGAGGTGGAGGCCATGCTGACTCACACCGCCACGGCGATCCTTTCGCTGCCGCATGAGGCAGAGGCCGTCGCCGCGTCGTTTGAGCACGACGGCAGGCACTTGACGGATCAGGCCTTGAATTTCGGTGCCGTGTTCACGAGGCTGGCCCCCGCCGCCCAGCTACTCAAGGCTCCGGCCTCCAGCGAGACGGGCCCGGCCAGCGAAGGCGCCCATCATTCCTTCCTGACCGCGGGTGGCGGTATCGGGCCACGCCCGCATGTGTCGTCCGGGGGGTGCCTGCGCCGATTGGCTTTCGGGCAATCGGGATGCAGTCATCCGCGACCTGGAATCGGCGGCACGGGAGAATTCCGCCGCGATGCGGGCCTGAACCACACCCGGCCCTCCACCCGTCAGGCAAGATCGAGGCTATGGCCGAGCGCGACGTCCCGCCGATCGGAACCCAGATCAGCCGCCTGGCCGTCGAGGATCCGGATGCTCCGGCAGTCAGCCACAACGGCCGGACCCTCACCCGCGGCCAACTGGAATCGACGACGAACCGGCTGGCCCGCGGCTATGCCGAACTCGGTGTGCGCCAGGGAGATTACGTCACCATCGCACTGCCCAACTCCATTGAGTGGGTGCAGGCGGTGGTGGCGGTCTGGAAGCTCGGCGCGATCCCACAACCGCTGTCGGCCCGACTCCCGGACGCGGAGTACGCCGATCTGCTGGACCTCAGGGAGCGCGCACTGCTGGTCGGCCGGCCCGATCCGCGCGGTGTGGTTCGCGCGGTACCGGGCGATTTCGACCCCGGTGATGTCTCCGATGCCCCGCTGCCGGAGGTTGTTTCGCCGTCTCTGAAGTCGATGGCGTCCGGTGGGAGCACGGGGCGACCCAAACTAATTGAGGCCGGCGGCGACGGCCGTTTCCAGGGCACCCTGGTCGCGGCGCTGATGGGAAACCTGGCGACCGACACCCAGTTGGTGTCGGTGCCGTTGAGCCACAACACCGGCTTCACGTCGGCCACCATGGCACTGTCGACCGGCCAGCACCTGGTAGCGATGAGCCGATTCGATCCGACCGAGTTTCTCCGATTGATCGCCGAGTACCGGGTCAACTACCTGGCCACGGTGCCGACCATCATGCAGCGACTGCTGCCCATCTACCGCGCCGCACCGGATGACTTCGATCTGTCATCGGTGCGCCGATGGTGGCACCTCGCCGCACCATGTCCACCCACCGTCAAGGAAGCCTGGATCGAGATCCTCGGCCCGGAGGTGGTGTGGGAACTCTACGGCGGCACTGAACTTCAGGCGCTGACATTCATCAGCGGCGCCGAGTGGCTCAGCCACCGCGGATCCGTCGGCCGGGTGGTGTCCGGGGAGATGAGGGTCCTTGACGACGCCGGCGGGCAGTGTCCGCCGGGTGTGATCGGTGAGATCTACCTGCGACCCCGTCCCGGCAGTAGTCCTACCTACCGCTATATCGGCAGCACCGCCAAGAGTCGCGACGGCTGGGATTCCCTGGGCGATCTGGGCTGGTTCGACGAGGAGGGCTACCTGTATCTGGCCGACCGCCGGGTCGACATGTTCACCGTCGGCGGGCGCAACGTCTACCCAGCCGAAATCGAGAATGCGTTATCCGAACATCCGGCTGTGCTGTCGTGTTTGGTTGTCGGAGTACCCCATGAGGATCTCGGGCAGGTCCCGCACGTACTGGTGCAGGCGCAGGCCGCCGGAGCAGACGGGGCCCTCGATGACGTCGGCGTCACGGCTTTCGTCGCGCAGCGACTAGCCGACTACAAGGTGCCGCGCAGTGTGGAGTTCGTCGACACCCCGTTGCGTGATGACGCAGGCAAGGCCCGCCGCACCGCGGTCCGCGACGAGGTCATCGCGCGACGACAGGCTCCGGTGCGTCGGTGACCGAGCTGTCCAGCGGGGGCGGCGGTGTGCCGCCGGTGGCGCCGCGCCGGTACTCCCAGCGCCGCAACGCATTCCGGCACGGCGACTCGATCAATGCGTAACTGACCGCCGCCATGGCGTACCCCAGCACCAGGGTCAACACGAGCACCACCACGATGTCGCCGTTGAACATGAACGTCCCGACCATCGGGAACACCATCACCATCGCCGCGAGATGCCAGATGAACAAGCCGTAGGACCACCGGCCCAGAACAACCATGATGGGACTGCCCAGAATCCGATGGGGAGTGTCGGGACGGTCGAGCACGAGCGGCGCCAGCAACGCCCCGGCGACGATGGCGCCCATGAGGGTCCGCACCACGAACTGGTCGAGGGTGGCCGGAACCAGATTTTCCGGTCCGGCCAGTGGCGATGCCGAGATCAGAAAGGCCACCAGGGCGACTGCGGCGATGGCCCATCGGTTGCGGGCCAGGCGATGTGGCCAACCGATGTCGCTGACCGTCCATTCCGCCAGCAGCATCCCGGCCGCGAACCAGGATGCGTAGGCCGGAGGCCAGTTGAGGAAGTTCACCCCCGCGGCGGTCTGGATGGGTAGCAGACCCCACCCGAGGCTCGCCGCGGCCACCGCGGCGATCACCGGCACCCGGGCCCGAACCGGGAGCCGGTAGGCCAGCAGCGCCAGGATGGGTAGCGCCAGGTAGAAGCTGACCTCGACCGACAGGCTCCACATCTGAGTCAGGCCGGCCGTCAGGGTCAGCGGAACGTAGACCTGGGTCAGGGTGAGATTGGCCAGCCACACGGTGGGGCTGGCGTGGTTGGCCTCGGGCAGCAGGGTCAGGATCACGACGACGGCGACCAGGTAGCCCGGCATGATCCGAACCAGCCGGGAACTCAGGTAGTGGCCGGTGGCCGGTCGGTGGCGCAATCCCCGCGCCGCCGCCGCATGGCCGCGCCAGAGCAGGAAACCCGACAACGCGAAGAACACCGCGACGGCCAGATCAAACCGGTGCAGCAGCCTGCCCAGCACCCCGACGGAGGTGCCGGTTTGAAAGGCGACATGGGTGAGCACCACACCCATGGCCGCGCAGGCCCGCATGCCCTCGACGGCCGGCAGAAAAGCTCGGGTGCCACCGACCTGTTCGGCGTTCGCGTCGACGCGAGGCACGCTCATAACGACCAGTGTCCCCCGCGGATACCCCGCGCAGCCATATCGGGGGTGCGGCGCAATCCCCTGCGACGGGCGGTTCGGCGGAGTACCTGCTGTTAGTGTCAATCCGATTTACCGACAGCCCCACTGGACACGACGAGGGAGGCCAGCCAGCGTGAACCGCGCAAGCATGTTGCGTCTCGCGGCGCTGACCATCATGAGTCTCGGGGCTGCACTGCTCACCGCAGCCGTGCTGCTGACCACCTATACCGCCGGCAAGATCGCGAAGATTCCACTCGACATCGACACGACTCTGATCAGCAGCGGCACCGGGGCGGCTCTAGACCCGGCCTCGCTGTCGGCAACGCGGTTCGTCGTCGACCAGAACGTCCCGCTGGTCTCCCAGCAGGCGGTCACCGTCGAAACCCCCGCCAATGCCCAGGTGGTCACCTTCCAGATGGGTACCTCGGTCCGACGCACCGACCGGCAGCAGGACTCCGGCCTGCTGCTGGCACTAGTCGACACCGTGACCCTGGACCGCCGCACCGCAGAAGCGGTGTCCGACGACGAGCGCCCCGGCGGTTCGGTGCAGAAGCCGCGCACCATCGAAGACGACCGGCCGTCGACCACGATCGCCCTGCCGCACGAAGGGCTGGCCTTCCGGTTCCCCTTCGCCACCGAGAAGCGGTCGTACCCATTCTTCGACCCGATAGCCCAGAAGCCGTTCGACGCCAACTACGACGGTGAGGACGACGTGAACGGGCTGACCACCTACCGGTTCACCCAGAACGTCGGCTACGACGCCGACGGAAAGCTTGTCGAGCCGATCAGGTACGCCTCGCTCTACGACAAGAACGAGGACGGTGAGGTCACCGCGCGAGCCGAGTTGTGGGGGCTGCCGGGCGACCCGTACGAGCCGGTCACGATGACGCGGTACTACGCGGCCCAGCGCACCTTCTGGGTGGACCCGGTGTCGGGGACCGTGGTCAAGGCCACCGAACGCGCCAACCACTACTACGCGCGGGAAGCACTGCGGCCCGAGATGGCGTTGGCCGACTACACGGTGACCTCCACCGAGGAGACAATCGAGTCCCAGGTGGCTTCGGCGCGCAACGAACGAGACCGACTGGCGCTGTGGTCGCGGGTCCTGCCGATCAGTCTCGGCGCCGCCGGTCTGGTCGCTCTGATCGGTGCGACGCTGCTCGGCGCGTTCAGCCTGCGCGTCGAGTCCGCGCTGGCCGAACCCGGCTCGGATGACATCGAACTCGGGATTTTCGGAAAGGACGAGACCGGTCCCATGCCCGCAGCGCAAGCCCCGACCGAGAAGATCCCCACCCGCCGACCGGAGCCCCCGCCCGCGCAGCGGTGACGGCCATCCGGAACGGGCTGCGGTGGGCGGCACCCGGTTACGCCCTTGCTCTGACAACGGCGGTGGCGGCGCCGTTGCTGGCTCCCGGTTACCTACTGTTACGCGACGCCGTGTCCACCCCGCGTTCCTATCTGTCCAACTCGGCGATCGGTCTCGGTGAAGCCGCGCCGCGCGCGGTGCCCCAGGACTTTGCCGTCGCGGTGCTGTCAGCGGTAATCGACGGCGGTGTGATCGTCAAGGCGGTGCTCATCGCCGCACTGTTCCTGGCCGGCTGGGGCGCGGCCCGATTGGCGGCGTTGTGCGTGCCCGAGGCCCACCTGCCCGGCCAACTGGTCGCCGCTACGGTGGCGGTCTGGAATCCCTATGTCGCCGAACGCCTGTTGCAAGGTCACTGGAGCCTTTTGTTGGCCTACGGCGCCCTACCGTGGGTGGCGGCCGCGGTCCTACGGCTTCAAACCGCGCCGCCGGATCGCAGGGCGTGGGCGGCGGTGGTGTTCTGGATCGCGCTGGCCGGCCTCACCCCGACCGGCCTGTTGCTGGCGGCCATCGTCGCCCTTGCATGTCTCGCGGTTCCCGGCGCCGGTGCCAACCGCGTCGCGGTGTTGGGCGTCACCATCGCGGCCGCCCTGCCGTGGCTGACTGCGTCGCTGCTCGGTAACGCCCTGAGCGGCTCGCAAACCTCGGGGCTGGCCCCGTTCGCGGCCCGGGCCGAACCGGGTCTTGGTACCCTCGGCAGCCTGGCCGGACTGGGCGGAATCTGGAATGCCGAAGCGGTGCCGCATTCGCGGACAACAGGATTCGCAGTGGTGGCGACGATCGTGCTACTGACCGTGGTGATCTGCGGCGTCTGGGCGCTGTGGCGCCGCGGTGAGAGCGAGCCACTGCTGGTGCTCGCGGCGGGCACCCTGCTTCTGGTAGCCGCCATGGCCACCGGGCCGGGACTGGCGATGCTGCGCGCGGCCGTCGAATGGGTGCCGGGCCTGGCGGTCCTGCGCGACGGTCAAAAATGGGTGGCACTGGCGATGCCGGGCTACGCACTGGCAGGGGCGGGCGCGGTGCTCACCCTGCGCCGCTGGGCGCGGCCCGGCGTCAGTGCCGCGGTATGCGCTGCCGCGCTGATCGCCGTTTTGCCCGATCTCGCCTACGGGGTCGGTGGGAATCTGACGCCAGTGCGCTACCCGCAGGGGTGGGCGGCGGTGTCGGCCAGCATCAACGCCGACCCGAAGGACGTCGCGGTTCTGCCGCCGGACACCATGCGCCGGTTCCCGTGGGCACCGCGCGCCCCGGTGCTTGATCCACTGCCCCGGTGGGTTCGCGCCGAGGTACTCGCCACCGGTGATCTGGTGGTGTCCGGGCGCGCCATCGCCGGCGAGGGAAACCGCGCCCGCGAGGTGCATCGACTGCTGGCCGATGGCGCCGACGCCGCGACGCTGGCCGCGGCCGGGGTTGGCTGGGTGGTCGCCGAGACCGGTACCCGGGCAATGCCGGGCCTGAAAGCCGACTATGCCGACGGCGCTTTGACGCTGTACCGGATCGGGGGTGTGGGTCCTGCTGTGCCGCAATGGAAGAGGATAGCGGTCATCGTTGCCCACCTGATTTGGGCGAGCCTGCTCGTCGGCGGCGCCGTCGTGCTGGCGCTGGGCAGATCCGGGCGGGTTGGTCAGTCCGGAGCGTGACCGTGGCGGCGGCGATATTGCTCGTCGAGATCGGCATCGCGGCGACGATCGGCCTCGTCCACCAGATCGGGGTCGAGACCGTGCTGGCGCAACCGATGGACACGCCAGACCTTGTCCAGGGCGTGAGCGAAGTAGACGAACGGCAGGAGCAGCAGCGCCGACATCGCCAGGTGCATACCGAGGGTGGCTGGCAGTAACCACAGGGGCGAAATAACGAGAAGGGCGGGAATCGTGACGCGGACCAGGTTCCGCCGCCGCGCCCCCCTACCGGAGAGGTCATTGCGTACCCAATCGTCAAACTCGCTGTCGAGCACCCTGCCATAGCAATAGCCGATGTAGGGCAACGGGCCAGGCCGTAACGGGTTGGTGCTCATCGGGTTCGAGGTGACCAATCCCTACACGACTCCGCTGACCCGGCCACCGACGTGGACCGATTCCAAGACGCTGTGCATTGCCGCCGCACTCTGGGCCCAGGAGAACTCGCGACTCCGGGCGGCGGCCTTGGCGCCGAGTTCCTCCCGCAGAACGCGATCGGTGAGTAGACGTTCGAGGGAGTCCGAAAGTTCGTCGCGTCCGTCGACGAGGACACCTGTCACGCCGTCGATGACCGAGTCGGTCAGACCGCCCGAGGAGCGGTAGCCGAGGGTGGGGACGCCGTGCTGGGCGGCTTCGATGACGGCCAGGCCCCAACCCTCCTTGCGCGAGGGCAAGACGTGCACCCAGCTACGTTGTAGCAGAGCGTGTTTGGTGGCGTCATCGACATGTCCGTGAAAGGTCACGGCGTCGGAGATACCCAGCTGCCCGGTGCGTTGGACAAGACGGTCCTGCCACCATCCGCCTCCGATGACGTCCAGGTGCGCGTCAGGTATCCGGGTCCGCACCACCGCGATGGCCTCGAGTGCGTCCTCGATCTGCTTGTGCGGCACCAACCGGGACAGCACCACGACCCGCGGACTGGTTGAGCGTTCGCCGAGCAGGGTGGCCGGGGGGGCTTCGTCTAATCCATTGCGGACCACCGCCACTCTGGTGGCGTCCACCCCCAGACAGGTCAGGTCACGTGCTGAGGGCAGCGACACCGTGACGTACTGGTTGCTGCGGTGCAGGCGCGGCGAGAGTCGGGATTCGACGAACCAGCCGAACCTGCCCAGGACGCGTCCGGCGACCGGCCACTGATCCCGGTGGCAGTGGTGCACCAGCACAACGACGCGGCGGCCGAAGGCCAGCCGCGCCAGGAAGGGCAGACCGTTCTGGCTGTCGATCACCACGTCGGGACGGACGCGGCCCAGTGGGCCGAGCCGCAGCCGCGCAGCCACCATGGCCAGTCCGGCCCGGATGTAGACCGTGTGGCGCCCGCCGCCGCGACTGATCTCGACCCCGTCGACGACCTCCCGGCGGGGCGCACCCGCGTATCGGGCGGTCCGCAGGGTGACGGCGATTCCCGACTCCGCCAGCAGCGCCCCGATGCGCTGCAGGTACGTCTCAGAGCCACCGCCCTGCGGGTGGCCGGTGTCGCGCCAGCACAGCAAAAGCACTGAACGGACTCCGGCGGACACCGGACCAGACTAGTCGTTAGGGTGGGGCCAGTCATATGACAACCACGGCCGTCACCGACCTGTTCGCCCGGCGCGCGACCCTGGCCCGATCGGGCCGTCTGCTTGGGGCGTTCCGGTACGAACAAAGCGACCCGGACCGGTTCTACAGCACTCTGGCCGCCGACACCGAGTCCATGGTGGCCGATCTCTGGAAGGCTGAGCACCCCTGGGGGAACCGCGGGTGCACCGTGCTGGACGTCGGCGGGGGACCCGGCTACTTCGCGCGGGCATTCACCCGAGCGGGCTGGAATTATGTGGGCGTCGAACCCGACCCGGCCGAGATGCATGCCGCCAACGCCGTCCGCGGCGGGCCTGGGACCTTCGTGCGCGCCTCGGGAATGGCGCTGCCCTTCGCGGACCGCAGCGTGGACGTATGCCTGTCATCCAATGTCGCCGAACACGTCCCGCGACCCTGGCAACTCGGCGCCGAGATGCTGCGGGTGATCAGGCCCGGCGGATTGGCCGTCCTGTCCTACACCGTCTGGCTGGGGCCCTTCGGTGGTCACGAGACCGGATTGTGGCACTACCTCGGAGGTGCCCGCGCGGCGGCGCGCTACACCCGCCGCCACGGCCGTCCGCCAAAAAACTACTACGGGTCGTCGTTGTTCGGCGTTTCCGCCGCCGACGGATTGGACTGGGCCACCTCCACCGGCGCCCTGGTGGCGGCATTCCCGCGCTACCACCCCCGATGGGCGTGGTGGCTGACCGCACTGCCGGGCGTGCGGGAGTTTTTGGTGAGCAATCTGGTGCTGGTTCTGCGCTCCCCCAACATCGATGATTGAAACAGGTTCTCGTCGCGGACTCTGATCGGTAATGTGCCTGTTATGACGCAGACTGCTTATCAGACCGAATACGACAAGCTGTTCATCGGCGGCAAATGGGTTGAGCCGTCGACCTCCGAAATGATCGAAGTGTTCTCCCCGGCCACCGGCGAATACGTCGGCAAGGTGCCGATGGCCGCGGCCGCCGATGTCGATGCCGCATGCGCCGCGGCTCGCAAGGCCTTCGACGAAGGTCCGTGGCCGACGATGACGCCCCAGGAACGACAGGCGGTGATCTCCAACGCGGTCAAGTTGATCGAGGACCGGGCCGACCTGTTCAAATTCCTGCTCAAGATCGAGACCGGCCAGCCACCGATGATCATCGACATGATGCAGTACGGCGCGGCGCTGTCGGGTCTGCAGTATTACGCCGACGCCGCCGACAAGTTCACCTGGAAAGACATCCGCGACGGGATCTACGGCCAGACACTGGTCCTGCGCGAGCCGATCGGCGTCGTCGGCGCAGTCGTCGCGTGGAATGTGCCGCTGTTCCTGGCTTGCAACAAGTTGGGCCCGGCCCTGCTGGCCGGCTGCACCGTCGTCCTCAAGCCGGCCGCCGAAACCCCCTTCAGCGCCAACGCCCTAGCCGAGGTGTTCGCCGAGGCCGGCCTGCCCGAGGGCGTGCTGTCAGTGGTGCCCGGCGGGCCCGAAACCGGTCGTGCGCTGACCGCCAATCCCGCCCTGGACAAGTTCACCTTCACCGGCAGTTCGGCGGTCGGTAAGGAGATCGGCAAACTCGCGGCCGAGAAGCTCAAGCCGTGCACGCTGGAGTTGGGCGGCAAGTCCGCGGCGATCATCCTCGAGGACGCCGACATCGACGCCACCCTGCCGATGCTGCTGTTCGCCGGACTGATGAACTGCGGCCAGGCCTGCGTGGGCCAGACCCGCATCCTGGCTCCCCGGTCGCGCTACGACGAGATCGTCGAGAAGATCGCCGCGGCGGTGGCCGCGATGCCCGTCGGTATGCCGGATGATCCGGCCGCCGCGATCGGACCGCTGATCAGTTCCAAGCAGCGCGAACGCGTCGAGGGCTACATCCAGAAGGGCATCGATGAGGGCGCCCGGGTGGTCGCCGGTGGCGGTCGCCCGGAGGGCCTGGACAGCGGTTGGTTCGTGCAACCCACCGTGTTTGCCGACGTCGACAACTCCATGACCATCGCCCAGGAGGAGATCTTCGGGCCGGTGCTGTCGATCATCGCCTACGACACCGAGGAGGACGCGATTCGTATCGCCAACGACTCGGTGTACGGCCTGGCCGGCAGCGTCTGGACGTCGGACAACGACAAGGCGATGAAGATCGCCTCACGGATCCGCACCGGCACCTACGCGGTGAACATGTACGCCTTCGATCCGGGCGCGCCGTTCGGCGGTTACAAGAACTCCGGAATCGGCCGCGAGAACGGGCCCGAGGGCATCGAGCAGTACGTCGAACTCAAGAGCGTGCTGCTGCCGTTCGGGTACACCCCGCAGCTCTGACGAGCAGGCGCTTGGCTCACCCGCTTGGCTCACCCGCCACATTCGAGTAACCCCACCCATCCCTGCAGGGGTCTGGGGTCATTATCCTGATGTGACCCCGAACGCTGTTGCCGTCGTGTTGGGTAGGCGATGGCATTCGGCCGCGGGCTCAAAATTCATGGAGGAAATGTGGGCGCAGCACGCTTTGTCGGTCGGGTCGGCGGGTTGGCGGTGGCTCTCGGCGTGGGGGCGGCCGTGTTCTACGCCGGCGGGGTCGCCTCGGCTGACATCTCCGATCGCGGTGCGCGGGGCGCCGATACCGCCGACTCCCGGTCATCCCCATCCGCGTCATCCCCATCCGTTCGGACCCGGCCCCCAGCCCGCCGAGCCAACCCCGGTGCCAGCCGGGGCGCGGCCACCCGGAGCAACGATCGCGCGCACGCCGCGTCACCTCAGGTGAGCGCCGCGCCGATCACCGTGCCCGCGACTGGGGTGGCCCGTCGCGTCGCGGGACTGGCGGTCATGGATCCGGAGTCGGCGACGGACAGAGCGGCGCCCGATGACTCCCCGGTCGCGCCGCCCGCGATCGAAATGCCGGAGCCGGCCGGGCCGGATGTCAGGGTGCACATCGATCCGCTCATGCCGGCCGACTCCCCGGCCGCCTGGGCGGTGCTGGCCGCCGCCCGCCGCGAACCGCTGAGCAGGGCCATCCGCAGTGTCCCGGTCGCGCAGGTGACCTCCTCGGCGACGGTGACAACCGGTGGCCTTACCGTCAACCCGACGGTGACCATCGTCGACGGCATCATCCAGGGCCACCTGCAAGCGGTGAGTCCACGCGGTTTGACGATGACCTACACCGCCCTCGGTGAAGCCTGCGGGTTCGACTGCACATTGGGCGAAGGCGGTGGCAAGATCAGCCTGGGTACGGTGCCGGTCAGCCCCCCGACGGTCCCACCGACGACTGACCCGCAGAGTTTCACGATCCTGCCCTACGCCAACTGGCTGGACGGCGACGCTAAGGGCACCCAGACCTTCAGTGTGCGAGTCAGTGAAGTCACCGCCCTCAACTCGTTCTTAACCGGCATTCCGCTCATCGGGTTGGTGGCCGCACCCGTCATCGACCTGCTTCAGACGCTGCCCCTGATCGGCGACCTCCTCGCACCCCTCATCGGCGCGTCGATGGTGGCCCGGATCACCGTCGACGTCGCGTCCCTGGCACCGTCGGACACCCCGGTGGCGTTGACCTACCTGGTCACTTCGTTCGACGGCGTCGGGATCAGCACCAACTTCTTCCCGGCGGCCGGCCTGAGTGCCGGGGGCACCGCACCGACGGTCATCACTATGTCGGGCTTGGGCGGGGGGGCCTATTCCGATCCGTACACCGACCGCGTTTTCGACATCGAAGGACAGGAGTACGACCTTCCGTCCGTCAGGGTGCTTCGCAACGACGGCTACAACGTGGTGAGCGCGACCCCACGCGGTGTGCGGAACTCCGGGGGCATCATGCAACTGGACAACCCGTTCTTCGAAGGCCGCGACATGTCCGCGGTCATCGACTTCATCGCCGCTGAAACTCCCGCGACCCTCGACGGCCCCAACGACCCGGCGGTCGGCATGGTGGGTGCCTCCTACGGCGGCGGCATCCAGTTGGTGGTCGCCGGCAGCGATCCGCGCATCGACGCCATCACGCCCGAAAACACCTGGAACTCGCTGAATGCCTCGCTCTACCCCGATAACACCTGGAAGACGTCCTACGGGTCAGTGCTGTACCTGGCGTTGGTTGTCACCGGCGCCCGGGTCAATAGCCTGGTCCCCCGCGCAGTTTTGACCGGCAACCTGTTCGGCCGGATCTCTGAGACCGCGCAGGCGGCGTTGGCCAGCAGTGGTCCGACCGCGCTGCTGAACACGTTGAGGGCCCCGACGCTGCTGACCCAGGGAATCCAAGAGGCCCTGTTCCCGCTCCGGCAGTCGCTGGACAACGCCGAAACCATCCTCGGCAACGGCTCCGGCACCCCGGTCAAGGTGGCCTGGTACTGCGGCGGCCACGGCATATGTCTGGACCCCCCAAATCCCGATCAGGAGGCGATCCTGCTCGCCGACACCCTTAACTGGCTTACCCAGTACGTCAAGCGCACCGGCACGCCCGCGGACGGCATCCCGAACTTCCAGTGGTTCGACCAGCTCGGTGGCTATTACTTCTCGGACAAGCTGCCGTACCAGTCCGGGTTCAACAACCGCCCGGACATCACCGCCACCTCGCCCGGAGGTCTGCTGCCTGTCGTGCCACTCCTCGGCGGCTCGAACAGTTTCTTCGCCCTGCCCTACTCGCTCGGCGGCGGATCTGTGGCGCGCAACGCGATCAATGTGCCGGTCACGGTCGGGCCAGGCACACAGGTTGTCGGCGCGCCTGCGGTGAGCATCACTTACCAGGGTCTGGGCACCACGCGGGCGGTCTTCGCGCAAGTCGTCGACGACAGCACCGGCCGGGTTCTCGGTAACGTCGTGACTCCGGTGCCGGTGACGCTGGACGGCAGGCAACACACGCTGACCATGGACCTGTCGGACATCGTCTACACCAACGCAAGCGCCGACTCCCGCACGCTGACCGTGCAGATCACCAGTTCGGCGACGGCCTTCGAAAACTTCACCTCGTTTGGGCTGATGAATATCTCAGATATCGGCGTGACGATGCCGAATCGCACGGCCTAGAACAACACCCGGGCGATCATCTCGGCGACCGCCGCCGGTTTGTCCACACCGTCGATCTCAATGGTGTGGCGCACCGTCAGGTCGACGGTGCCTGCGTCCTTGGCGACGGCGTCGGCCAACTCCGAGCGCACCCGGATCCGGCTGCCGACCGGCACCGCGGACAGAAACCGGACTTTGTTGAGTCCGTAATTGATGACTAACTGTGCGTTCTGCACACGGAAGTTGTCCTTGCTCAACGCGGGAATCAGCGACAGCGTGAGGAACCCGTGCGCGATCGGCGCGCCATAGGGACTCTCGTTCTTGGCCCGTTCGACGTCGACGTGGATCCACTGATGGTCGCCGGTGACGTCGGCGAAGTCGTTGATGCGCTGCTGGTCGATCTCCAGCCAATCGCTGACGCCGAGTTCGGAGCCAACCAGCGATACCGCATCGTCGATGGAGGAGATGAGCTTCATGGGATGCAGCCTAGGGTGCGTCTCCCCGGGCTATGACATTCGCCATAGAACGCACCCCGGATCGCCCTCACACCGCAGTTCAGCGCCCTGTTATCGGTTGGTTACCGACAACTCGGGCGCGTCGCAGCTTGCACGCCCGCAGGCCCGCCCATACCGTCGTAACCGTAGTTATGTTCCAGAACGAAACTGATGAGGAGACCGACCGTGTGGCTGATTGAGATCAGCGTCGCCGGCCGCACCATCACCCGTCGTGTGCCCGGCCGACGCCGGGGTTTGTTGGGACTGGACGGACGCGGCCTTTGTTGGCCCGCCACCCTGCTTCGACCGTCTACCTGAGGTGACCGGTCAGGCCCGCGGTAGCCGGGTGTACCCCCAAGGGGTGGATCCAGAGACACCGATCAGCGTCATCAGACGCTTTGGCATCACCACACTCGAGCGCGATCCCGCCGAGTTCACCGTGGCGGCCCACATGCCCATCGGCGGGATGTTCAACCCGTTCACCGGTCTACCGACGGTGGCCGGACTGGCGATCCTGGTCGATGACGTAGCCGGCCGGGTGAACTACGACCGCTGCGGCCGAGGGCAATGGACGGTGTCCAGCGAACTGGTCGTGGAGATGAGTCCCGGCGCCGTCGCCAGCATCCTTTCGGCCCCTGATGAACCGGTGATGGCCAGCGCGCGGCCGCTGGGCCCGGCCGGTGCCACCCTGCTCTCGGTGTGCACACTCACCCACTGCGGCATCGTCATCGGCGGCGGTACCGTACGGACCGTGCCGGTCGACGGCGGGCCCGACGAGCCGAGGGTTCCGGGGGACGACCCACTGGTCCGCACCGCAACGACCGCCCTTTCCGAATTGATGGCGATCGGGCCCCCGAGCATCAAGGACGCAACGCAGCGACTGCACCAGCGGCCTGATCCGATGGTCAACAACCTGATCGGGATCGTCCACGGCGGCGTCAGCAGCGCTGGATTGGAACTGGTGGCCGCGGCGGCCATCAACCATGAGCAGGCCGAGCCGTTCCGAACGGCCTCAATTCGGGTCAACTTCCTACGGCCGTTCATCGCCGGTGCACAATCTGTCTATGAGGGAACGGCTCTGCGAATCGGCCGCACGTCGGCCATCGGCGACGCGAAGGCGATCGGCGACGATGGAAAAACCGCGATCATCGCCCGCGTCACCGGCTACCGGTGAGTGTCGTGGCTGACGACTTCGCCGCACTGTGCGCCAACGAACCGGAGTTGGCGAAGCTTCGGGGCGGGCTGCGGGATTTTCTGGCCGCTGATCGCGCCGAGTTCGGCTGGCAGCCGGCCGTCGACGCGTGGCTGTCAGATTGGGATGAACCGTTCAGCGCGCGCCTGGGCGATGCCGGCTTTGTCGGGCTGACGATTCCGAAGGAGTACGGCGGCCAAGGTCTGGGTCATCTGCACCGCTACGTGGTGGCCGAGGAACTGCTGGCTTGCGGTGCGCCGGTGGCAGCGCACTGGATTGCCGACCGTCAGGTCGGGCCGGGTCTGCTGTCCTACGGCACTGAGGAGCAGCGCCGACGGATCCTCCCAAAAATCGCTGCGGGGCGGTATTTCTCGGCAATCGGAATGAGCGAACCACAGGCGGGCTCGGACCTCGCGGCGGCCGCCACCAAAGCCGTTCGGACCGATGGCGGATGGGTGCTGTCGGGCACCAAGGTGTGGACCAGCGGTGCACACCTGGCCCATCAGGTCGTCGTTCTGGCCCGAACCAGCCCACTCGACCCGCAGCACCGGCACGCCGGCTTCAGCCAGTTCATCGTGCCGACCGACTCGCCCGGACTCGACATCAGCCCGATCGTGCTGATGTCGGGAGAGCAGCATTTCAACGAGATCACCTTCAACGAGGTTTTCATCGACGACACCAACTTCCTCGGCAAGGAGGGCGACGGCTGGCGCCAGGTTACCGCGGAGTTGTCCTTCGAGCGCAGCGGCCCGGAACGCATCCTCAGCACCGCGCCACTGCTGACCGCACTGGTGCGAGTCCTGGCGAAGGAGCCTGACCGTGATGACCACGCCGTCGCGGCACTGGGAGACCTGATGGCACGGGTGATTTCGCTGCGCCAGTTGTCGGTATCGGTGGCCCGCGCGCTGACTCAGGGACGGTCCCCGGCGAACGAGGCCGCGTTGGTCAAGGACCTCGGTACCCGCTTCGAACAGCAGTCGGTGGAGTTGGCTGCCGACCTACTGTCCTACGTCGGTGACCATGTCGACGATCGCTCCCACGTCGCGACCCTTGTCGAAACCGCGCGGTCACACGCACCGATGTTCACCCTGCGCGGCGGGACCAACGAGGTGCTGCGCGGCATGGTGGCACGCGGCATGGGGTTGCGCTAGTGGCTGTGCTCAGCGGGGGTGTCTTCGACAGTGCGCCCGATGATTTGAGCGATCTGCGCAATCTGGCCGACGAGATCGGTGAGCGTTCGTTCGCTGAACGGATCGGCCACCGCGGGCTCCCGGACTCGTTCGACAGCGCAGCCTGGCGCCACCTCGAGGACGCTGGACTGACCCGACTGGACAGCAATGTCGAATCCGGTGGCGGCCCAGTCGAAGTCGCGGTGATCCTTCGTTCGTTGGCTCGCCACTGCGTCACGGTTCCGCTTGCCGAGACCGACGTGTTGGCCGGTTGGCTGGCCGCACGTGCCGGACTGGAGGTGCCCGACAGTGGTCCGTTGACCATTGCCACCGGGCTGCAGTCAGTGCCGTACGCGGCGGATGCCGCCGCGGTGGTGCTGGCCCTGCCCGACGGCGACCGGCTGCGGGTCGCCGTGCGAAGCCCGGAGGAACTCTCGATCACGAGGGGCCACAACCCCGGCGGTGAGCCTCGCGACGCGATTGGCACCGAACTGCCGGCGAGTGCCTTCGTCACCGTCGACGCCGCGGTCGAACTCTCTCGGCGCGGTGCCTGGGCGCGCTGTGTTCAGATCATCGGCGCACTGGATGCCGCCGTCGAGTTCTCGGTGGCCCACACCCGCGAGCGCGAACAGTTCGGCCGTCCGCTGAGCGCGCTGCAGTCGGTGCAGCACACCCTGGCGTCGATGGCCGGCGAGATCGAACGGGCCCGCGCGGCGGCAGACCTTGCAGTGGTGGCGGCGGCCGATCACGGCTTCGACAGCCCGCAGGCCGACTACGCCGTGACAGTGACCAAAGTGACGTTGGGCCAAGTGGTCCCGATCGTCGTCACCGCGGCCCATCAGTTGCACGGCGCCATCGGAGTGACCATCGAGCACCGACTCTGGCTAGCGACCCAGCGGGCCCGCAGCTGGATCGGTGAGTTCGGCGATACCGCGCATCACGCCCTAAGGCTGGGCCGGCTGGCCCTGGCCGCCGACGACCCGTGGGACCTGATCATCGGCAGCGCAACAACCTGATTCCCTCAGGTGCCGGTCCAGTTCGGCGCGCGCTTCTCGGCGAAGGCGACCGCACCCTCCCGGGCGTCCTTGGATGCGAACACCGGCATGATGATTTTAGTCTGCTCGGCCCACTGCTGTTCGGGAGCCCAGCCGCGCGACTCGACGATGACCCGCTTGGTGGCGGCGACGGCCAATGGGCCGTTGGCGGTGATCCGTTCGGCCAGTTCGATCGCCGCCTCCAACGCGTGTCCCGGCTCGGCGAGGGCGTTGACCAAACCCAGTTCGTGCGCCCGTTCGGCAGGCAGGTTGTCGCCGGTGAGCGCCAACTCCATGGCGATCGCTGACGGGATGCGCTGCGGCAGGCGCAGCAGCCCACCACCGGCGGCCACCAGGCCGCGCTTGACCTCGGGGATGCCGAATGCGGAATTGCGAGCGGCCACGATGAGGTCGGTGGCCAAGGCCAACTCCGTGCCACCGGCCAATGCGTAGCCCTCGACGGCGGCGATCAGCGGCTTGACCGGCGGCCGCTCGGTGAAGCCCAGTCCGCGGCCCTTCACGGCCACGTTCTCACCGCGGGCGAACGCCTTGAGGTCCATGCCGGCACAGAACGAGCCGCCGGCGCCGGTGATGATGCCCACCGACAGACCGGGGTCGTCATCGAGAGTGTCCATCGCGGCCGCCAGGGCGTGGCTGACTGCGGCGTTGACGGAGTTCTTGGCCTCCGGGCGGTTGATGGTGATGATCAGGATGCGGCCGCGCTGCTCGGTGAGGACGGCCTCCGGGGCACTGGATTCTTCGCTCATCTGCCCTATCGTAATAATGGCCGTCATGGCCAATGACGTCCGCGCCGACGAGATCCATCCGGAATTGCGCCGGGTGGCCAGATTCGCGCCGCGCCAAATCGTCTACCCGTGGTCCCTGCCGATCCTGCGCCGACTGTCCATAGCCAGCCGGTCCAGCAACGACGGCGTCGACGTGATGGATCTACCCGGCGGTGCCGGGGCGCGGCTGTACCGGCCCACCGCCGCGGCGGCGCCCACCGCGGCGCTGCTGTGGATCCACGGCGGCGGTTACCTGCTCGGCAGTCCGGAACAGGACGATGCGCTGTGCAGGCGGTACGTGCAGCGACTCGGCATCACTGTCGCCGCGGTGCGCTATCGACTTGCGCCCGAGCACCCCTACCCGATTCCGCTGGAGGACTGCTACCGGGTGCTGACCTGGTTGGCCGGGCTGCCGGGCGTGGATGCCGACCGGATCGCGATCGGTGGCGCGAGTGCCGGCGGGGGGCTGACGGCAGCGTTGAGTTTCCTGGCCCGTGATCGCGGTGAGGTCTCCCCGGCGTTGCAGGTGCTGTCCTATCCGATGCTCGACGACCGCACCGTCGGCCCCGACCTCGAGAAGCCCGGCTTCCGATTGTGGAACGCCCGCAGCAACCGGTTCGGCTGGACGTCCTACCTCGGCGGGGCCGATCCGGCGGTGGCGGTGCCGGCCCGCCGCACCGATCTCGTCGGCCTGGCGCCGGCCTGGCTCGGGGTGGGCACCCTGGACCTGTTCTGCGCAGAAGACCTCGCCTATGCCGCCCGACTCAACGCCGCCGGCGTGGAGTGTGAGGTGCACGAGGTGCCTGGGGCATTCCATGGATTCGACGGACTGGCACCCAAAGCCGCTGTCTCGCAGGCCTACTTCGACAGCCAGTGCGCGAGCCTCAGCCGCGCCTTGACGGTGTGAGTCCCGGTGTCTACCGCACTCACCCGTGAGCAGGCCGACCTGCGTCAGACCGTGGCCGACCTGTTGGCCAAACGATCGCCGCAGGCCGAGGTGCGCCGACTGATGGCATCCGATGACGGTTACGACCCTTCGGTGTGGTCGGAGTTGGCGGCGCTGGGTCTCCTCGGCCTAGTCATCCCGGAGGAATTCGGCGGATCGGGTGCCGGAGCCGCGGAACTGGCCGTCGTTTCCGAACAGATGGGGCGCGCACTGCTGTGCGCACCGTTCCTGTCGGCCGCGGTGCTGACGCCGTACCTGCTGCTCGCTTTGGATGACACCGCCGAGTGTGCAGAGGTGCTGCCGCAGATCGCGGCCGGGGAACTCACCACCGCGGTTGCGTTCGCCGAATCCGGTTCGGCACGGCCGCCCCGGCATCCCGCGACCACCGCGGTACGAACCACGAATGGCTGGTCACTGACCGGTGAAAAGATCTACGTGCTGGACGGTGTCGGTGCCGACAGGTACTACGTTCACGCCGAATCCGATTCCGGTGTAGGGATTTTCGCTGTCGATCCCGGCGCGGCCGGGCTTGAGGTGACGGCACTGAACACCATTGATCAGACCCGCCGACAGGCCCGGCTCACTCTGGCCGACACCCCGGCCAGGCTGATCGGCACCGCCGGGGCCGGCGCCATCGCTCTCGATACCGCCCTGGACCGCGCTGCGGTGGCGTTACTGGCCGAGCAGGCCGGCGGAACCATGCAGTGCGTGCAGATGTCCACCGACTACGCCCGCACCCGTTACCAGTTCGGCCGGGCTATCGGCAGCTTCCAGGCGATCAAACACCTGTGTGTGGACATGCTGCTGGAGGCGGAATCAGCGTGTTCGGCCGCGCGGCACGTCGCCGCTGCATTCGATGCGGGCGAACCCAACCGCATGACCGATCTCGCACTGGCTCAGGCGTACTGCTCGGATGCGTTCTGTTCAGTCGCGGCCGCCACCATCCAGGTGCACGGCGGGATCGGCTTCACCTGGGAGCACCCGGCGCATCTGTATCTGCGCCGCGCGCGCACCGACGCCCAGATCTTCGCCGACCCGGCCTGGCACCGGGAACGCTACGTGCGAATCAGGGAGGAGAGTTGATGACCGACGACGACATCCGCACCGAGGTGCGCCAGTGGCTCGCGCAAAACTGGGATCCGGGCGCTGACCGGGCCGAGTGGGCTCAGCGAGTCTTCGACGCAGGCTGGTCTGCGCCGAGTTGGGAGCCGGAGTGGGGCGGCCGAGGCCTCAGCGATCCACAGTCCCGAATCGTGGCAGCCGAATTCGCCGCCGTCGGCGCGCGCGGCGCCGGAGCCGACCGTGCCGACATGCTGGCCTGCACGGTCCGCGATCTGGGCACCGACGAGCAGAAGGAGCGGCTGATCCCACCCTCGGTGCGTGGGGAGACCAGGTGGTGCCTCCTCTACAGCGAGCCCGGTGCCGGATCCGACCTGGCCGGCTTGCGCACCCGTGCCGAGCGTGACGGAGACGACTGGATCGTCACCGGACAGAAGGTATGGACGTCCTTCGCCACCACCGCCGACTACGGACTGCTGGTGGCTCGCACGGACTTCGATGTCCCTAAACATCAGGGAATCAGTTTCTTCATTTTCCCGATGAGACAGGCCGGAGTGGAAGTCCGGCCGATTCATCAGATCACCGGTGAGTCGGAGTTCAACGAGGTGTTCATCACCGACGCCCGGGTGCCACACGCCAACCTGGTCGGTGAAGCCGGCGGCGGCTGGAGTGTTTTGCAGCTTGCCCTGGCCCACGAACGTCGACTGATGGGCGACCTGGCCCGGACATCGAAGTCGAGTGGTGAACTCAAACCCGACGCCGACAGCTTGATCACCATGGCCCGGGCGGCCGGGCGGCTGGCTGATTCCCATATCCGCCAGGAGATCGCGGTGGCGGAAGGCTATGCGGCGGTCAACCGCTGGAACACCCTGCGTGCCAAGAGCACCCGCGATAAGGCCGAGGCGGCCACGCTGCTGTCGCTGGGCAAGATCGCGATGTCCCGGATTCTGCATGAGACCGCCCGCGTGCAGACCGCGATCGTCGGGCCGGAGGCGATGCTCTGCGGGACGGATAGCCCCATCGGCGATGCCGTCACCTTCCGCACGCTGAACGCCTACTTCACCTCGATCGGCGGTGGCACCGACCAAATCCAGCGCAATATCGTCGGCGAACGGGTGCTGGGATTACCTCGGGAACCAGAGCCCTACCGCGACACAGCGTTCCGGGATCTGCCGCACTGATTCTCGGACCGGAAACACCTGTCAGCGAAAGTGCAGGATGTCACTGCCCCAGGCCTGCCGGATTTTCGCGTCCGAATCGAATGCGATTCGGTCATCGCGATCGATGATCAGGCAGGCACGGTCGGTCTCCTCATACGCGGTCCACTCCGGATCTCCGGGTAAACCGCTCGGCTTGGCGGTGGCGGCGAAATTCGCCCACCGAGCCCGCATCCGCTTGGATACCGCTTTGGCGACCTTGGTCCCGCCCAGTTTGAGTGTCACATCCTTCGGTGCACCGAGAGTGCCCCATACATAGGGCAATTCGGTTGCGTGCGCGGCGCCGACAAGCAACAGCTTCATGATCGGCGTGGCGTAGTCGAAGCGGTAGAGGTACACCGGCGCTACCCGGCTATGCCCCTCTGCGAGCCACACCGAGGGCATCCGGAAGCCCACGTCGCTGGCGATACTCACGCCGCGGCCACTGCCGCGATAGCGAGAGTGAGACGATCCAAGTTCCTCAACGGTGGGCAGATCCATATCGGGCTGTTCGGCGGCGATGTCGTTGAACATCGAGGTGATCGCGCGCGGCGTGATCGGCAGCAGCGGCGAGCGCATCAGCCGGAACAGCGCGGCCTCGTGCTTGTTGGTACCGATGATCAACGGAACCGGGTGGGTATGACCCTCGCGGGCGCGTTGCACGGGATATCCGTGCAGCAAATCGCCGTCGACCACCGGCACGAACGCGACCGTTCCCGGATTGCTCAGAGGAACCTGATCGAAGACCATCTTGGTCGCAGATATCAGTGCCCGGACATCCACGTCGCGCAGTTTCCCGGCGTCGGCCTCGGCGATACCGAGATGATCGAGTACCAGATGGGTGACCCGCTGGGCGCGGTCATGCTCGTACACCGACGTCGCCGGTGAACTCTGGGCGATCGCGGTCGCGAACAGCCCCTCCGCCTGCGGAACGGCAAGCAGGGCGGTCACGATGCCGGCACCGGCGGACTCCCCGAACAGCGCCACCCGGGCCGGATCGCCCCCGAACGCGGCGATGTTGTCGCGGACCCAGTGCAGTGCGGCGATCACGTCGCGCAGGCCGATGTTGGAGTCGAAACGCTCTCCCCCACCCATTCCGGCGAGGTCGAGAAACCCGAAAACGCCGAGGCGGTAATTGATCGTCACGACCACCACATCGCCCTCAGCGGACAGGCGACGACCTTCGTACAGTGGCTGGCTGCTCGAGCCGAGCACGAACGCGCCGCCATGAACCCAGACCATCACCGGTTTGCCGTCGCCTGGCCGGGTACCCGACGGTGCCCAGATGTTCAGATGCAGGCAGTCCTCGTCCTCCGGGGCGCCGAGATCGAGTGGGAAGGTCGGCACGGGCGGTTGTGGGCAGACGAACCCGTAGCTGCCGGCGTCGATGATCTCGCTCCAGGGCTGCGGTGGCTCAGGTGCCCGAAAGCGAAGTTCGCCGGTCGGCGCCGCCGCATAGCGGATGCCCTTCCAGGCCACCGCACGACCGTCGTCAACTCCGCGAACCGGGCCGTAACCGGTCTCCGCCACGAGATCATCAGTGCTCATCGGGCTTGCTCGGTCCTTTCAGGTCAACGTTCAGGCTACCGGCCGGTGAGCGGCCACTCAGAAAAACAGCGCCCGCCAGTGCCAGTCCAGCACCGGACGATCCTCGCCGTCACCGGCCGCGGAGACCAGTGAGCGCAGGCTCAGAACGCCGCCGCGGTCGCCGGGCAACTCCTCCGCCGCTTCAATGTGCAGATCGCTGTAGAGCGTGTCGCCCTCGTACACCGGGCCGGTGTGATCGCAGGACTGCCAGCCCAGCACGGTGACCAGATTGGGCAGCAGGCGGCTGGCCTGGGCCAGTGCGAGGCCGATGGTGTGGCCGCCATACACCAGCCGGCGACCACTGACACGCGAATCATGATGTGTAGCAGCGATGTTCAGCGTCAATCTGGCGAGTTCGGGGGCGCAGGTGACGACATCGCCGGTGCTGCGCAGCACCGAACCGGCCATATCGGCGTCGAAGTGCGGCCCTGGCACCCGGCGGCGGAAGGCGTCGGCGTCCCAGTGGCGGGTCGGGTCGGCCGCCGGTGCCGAGCCCACGCCGATCTGTGACAGGTCGTCGTCGTGGCCGGTGTCACCGGTATCGGTGCTGCACGGCAACATGGCGCAGCGGTAGAAATCGAGCACCAGATGGCCGGCCTGGTCGACGGTGGTCATCCGCAGCGCGGCCAGGCCGGTGGGTGCGCGGTCGGGTTTGGCACTGTTGCGTTTCAGGCCGACGACCTCGGTGCGGGTGGACAGGGTGTCACCGATCACCGGGAACCGGTGGAAGCTCAGCCCGCGGTAGAACAGGTTGGCCTTCACCCGCTGAGTCACCAGCGTGGACTGGCCGATCGCCACATCGCACACCAACCCCGGGTGGGCCAATTGCCCGGGCCCACCGAGCACGGCGCGGGATAACTCCGCGTCCAGCGCCAGCCGCAACCGATCGCCGGTGATCGCCTGATGGGTCGCCGCGATACCGGCGGTGATCGTCATCGACGGCGCCGAGTCGAAGACCTGCCCCACCACAAGGTCGTCGAAATGGGGGCCACCGCCACCGCTATCGCCGTGCCGCGTCACAGTCATCAGTGTGTCACCGTAGTTGCATGCCACAGGGCGAAGTCGGGCCGACGATGCTGGCCGAACTGCCACCCGACATCGCCGCCAGCCCGCTGTACAACGACGACCTGGCACCCACACCCGCGAGTCGGCGCACCTGGACCACCTACAACTTCGCCGCGCTGTGGATCGCGATGGCGCACTGCCTTCCCACCTACATGCTGGCCGGCGGCCTGATCGCACTCGGCATGAACTGGTGGCAGGCGCTGCTGACCATCGCACTGGGCAACCTGATCGTGCTGATACCGATCCTGCTCAACGCGCACCCCGGAACCAAGTACGGCATCCCCTTCCCGGTGCTGGCGCGCAGCAGTTTCGGCACGATCGGCGCCAATATTCCGGCGCTGCTGCGGGCGATCGTGGCCTGCGGGTGGTTCGGCATCCAGACCTTCATCGGCGGTGAGGCGGTCCGGATTTTCCTGACGGCAGTGTGGCCCGCCTTTAATGACATCGGCGGCGGGGCAAGCATTCTGGGCCTGGGTGTGCCCAGCGCCATCACCTTCGGCATCTTCTGGCTGGTGAACATCGGCATCATCGTGTTCGGTATGAACGCGGTTCGGGTGTTCGAGAACTGGAGCGCCCCGCTCATCCTGCTGATGGGTGTCTGGCTGATGGTGTGGGTCATCATCCGGGCCGGTGGTCTCGGGCCGATGTTCGACCGGCCGAGCACCTTCGCCACGTCGGCCGAGTTCTGGAAGGTGTTCGTGCCCAGCCTCACCGCCATGGTCGGCTTCTGGGCGACGCTGAGTCTGAACATCCCGGACTTCACCCGCTTCGGGCGCAGCCAGCGCGAACAACTGTTGGGCCAGACGCTGGGCCTGCCCATCACCATGATCGCCTTCAGTGCCATGGCGGTGGTTATCACCAGCGCGTCGCAGACCATTCTCATCGGCAGCGACCCGCAGACCCTGTGGGATCCGGTGGTGCTGCTCAGCCAGATCACCAGCAGTACCGCCCCGCCCGGCCTCGACGCGCCACTGCTCGCCGGCGACGGCACCCGCATCCTGGTCGCACTGGCGAGCCTGTTCGGCGTCGCGGTCGCCACCATCAGCACCAATATCGCGGCCAACGTCATCAGCCCCGCCAACGACTTCGCCAACTGCGCCCCGCGCCTGATCAGCTTCCGGACCGGCGGCGTCATCACCGGCGTGATCGGCATTCTCATCATGCCGTGGAACCTGCTCGCCAGCGCCGACACCTACATCTTCAACTGGCTGGTGGGCTACAGCGCCCTGCTGGGCCCCATCGCCGGCATCATGGTGGTCGACTACTGGCTCGTCCGGCGTCGGGAACTCGACGTACCCGACCTGTATCGCGTCAACGGCCGCTACGCCGGGGTGAACCCGATCGCGATGGGGGCCTTGGTGCTCGCCGTCGCACCCAACGTGCCCGGTTTCCTGCGTAGCGTGAAGGTCCTGGGTGGCGGACCCGACGGGTGGGACGCCATCTATCCGTATGCGTGGTTCACCGGATTCATCATGGCGGCGGTGCTATACCGAATAGGTATGCGCCGCAGCCGATTCGGACGGGCTTGAGCGCCCTGGACCTGGCCTGCGGGGAGGGTTTCTACACCCGCGTGATCCGGCATTGTGGCGCAGCGCGGGTCCGGGGGCTCGACCTGCCGGAGGCCATCATCGCCCTCGCCGAAGCGCAGGAGGCGCGCCAACCGCTCGGCGTCACCTACGCGGTGGCTGATGCCCGGGAGTTGTCCGATGAGGTCGACCTGACTGTTGCCGCCTATCTGCTCAACTACGCACGGACCCGGGAGGAACTTCAGGCGATGTGCGACGGGATTGCCCGATCACTCAAGCCGGGGGGCCGGTTCGTCACGGTCAACACCAACCCGGCCGTGGACCTCACCGCCGCCACGTCTTATCGGCCGTACGGATTCGAGACCACCGCCGTCGGGCAGTGGCAGGAGGGCACTCCGATCCGGTGGACCTTCCATCTCGAGGACGGGCCGCTCACGATCGAGAACTACCACCTCAGCGTGGCCGCCCACGAGGAGGCCTTTGAGCGGGCCGGTTTTTCCGAGGTGCGTTGGCATCCGCCGGCGTTGTCTCCTGAGGCGCTGTCCCCGGAGGCGCTGGAGGACTACGACAAGCAGTACTGGTCGACCTTCATGGATTTTCCACCGGTGACGTTCATCGAGTGCGTCCGGTAGATGCGCTACGGCCAGTCGACGCTGAGCTCCCTGTCCCGACCCACCACCACTTCCGTACCTGGTTGCCCGGCCGGTTCATTACTCGGCCTGGAGAGTGCGGCGGATATCTTTCATGAGCAGCACAAGGTGAAGTTCGTCTGTGGGGCTTGGCTCGAACTCAGGTACGAGATGTATGTAGAAGTTTCGGGCGTCGGCGGATTCGGCGTGGACGAGCAGGCCGCGGCAGCCAACGTCGTCAGATAGTTCGGTAAGCCGAGCGAAGATGTCTTGGAGCATGCCCGCTGCCAGTCCGACGCGCTCGTGGTCGATGTCCACGCCGAGTCGAGCCAGGAGGGCCACCGGTTGGGGATAGCGGCCAGCGCCCTTGCGTGCCCGACTGGGGGCGGCGCCGGTCTGGAGTTGGGCCATACACCAGGCGTAATAGGCGACTACCCGGGGGCCGTGGGGCTCAGTGACGACGAAGACTCGCGTAGTACCGACTGCGACTGACTGGCGGCCGTATCGGCGGAGCCACTCGGTCTGCTCCGTTGAGCGACACCGAAATTCGGTCAGGTCGTGATGGCCGGCCAGCAGTTCAGGTGGCCGATATTGCCTCACTCGGTGAACGGCGTGGGGCGTTGCATCAGTCGGCGCAGCCCGGGCAGGTCGCGGGAGGGTTGGGAGTTGACGTCTTCCCACTGTTTGAGAGCCACCGGGTCGAGGTCGAAGTGGTCTCGGTCAGCGAGTAGTCGCCGCGCAGCGTCGGATGCGTGGGTGATGACGAAGTCCGTGAGGTCGGTTCCGCTGGCGCGTACGGCGCGGTCGATCAATTCACGCTCCTCCGTCGTTGTGCGCAAGTCCATCCGTCGATTTCTACGGCGAAACTCAGTGCCCACAGCCTGACCCCCTGACCTTTCTCAGCTCGTACGTCCACTGTACGGCCACTACGTAGAAGATCAATAGCTGGCCCTGACGGCGGCCCCGCGGTGCGCCGGCCGTCGGGCGGTGGCAGGAGGGCACACCGATCCAGTGGACGTTCCATCTCGAGGCCCTGCGAGGTAGCGTTCCCTAATTGCTTCATGTCAACGCCGCGCAGCGGACGGATCATCAGCAGACAGTGAGGGAACCGGGACAATACTTCAGATATTTCGCGCACCGTTCACGGCGGGCACCGTCGCCGCCTTCGCCGCGGCCGCCTTGATAGCCGCACCGGCCGACAATTCCGGCCGGTTGCTCGCCGCGCTGGGGGCGCCGTCGAATGCCCAGGTCACCCTGTCTGCATGGCAGAACCCCATCGTGGCATTGCTCGACTCCGGGGAACTGGCCGAGAACTACGTCTTCGGCAGCTACTACAACGGTGGCGATATTCCGACGCCGGGCGCTGGCGAGGCCAATTGGCCCTACGCCGGTTTCGACCAAACCGGCGGCGATCTGCTGAATTACCTGCTCTACAACACGCCCGAGTTAGGTAATTACTTCTACGTGGGCTTCCTCGAGAACTTGGTCGCCGAGGCTTATCTACCCGCGGTACAGCAACTCCAGCTGAACGTCGTCGACTATGTCAGCGTCGTCCTCAGTGGGCTAAACCTGGCAGCCAGGGAGCTGGCGACGGGCGTGTGGGACCTGCCCGCGGCTGCCCTCGACGCCGTCCAGCTGGCGGTGGCGGGCCAGTTCTCCGAAGCCCTCACCGTGATCAGCGACGCGATCATCAGCCCGATCGTCGCGGCCGGGCAAAGCGTGCTCGACGTCGGAAACTACGTACTGAGCAGTGTTGCGGCCAGGGCGAGCGCGGTGATCGCTGCGCTCCCCCAGATCCTGACGACCTTCGCCGGATCGGTGATCGGCGGCGTCCCGATCGTGGCGCAGCAGGCCATCGCGATCGTCACCGGCGTGGTGTCGAGCCTGTCGACACTGAACTTTGAGGGTGCCTGGAACACCGCCGTCGATGGATTGCTGGGACCGTCTGGGATTCAGGGCACGTTGCTCAATTTAATCACCGGCGCGGGCATCCAGACCGGTCCGATCGTCGACCCGGAGACCGACATCCCGACCAACTTCGTGCCCAGCTTCCGCACAGCCGCCCAGGCTGCGCAACAGACGCTCACAGGTGCACTGGAAACTAAACCAGCAACAACGGCGAGTTCCGCATCGGCTGCTAGGTCGGCTGCCCGGCTTGGCAACCCGACCACGACCCCGACCCCGTCTGCGGCTCTGAGCGGCGACGCCGCCACTGCTGCTGCGGATTCCCCGCCTCCGGCTGAGGTTGCGGCTGCGGCTGAGGCTGGAGCTGAGCACACGGCGCAGACCGCTTCCACCGCCGCTCAAGCAGACGCGTCGGACCATCGGGCCACCAAACGCGATCGCGTTCGTCGCGGCTCCGCGAACCGGGCCGGGAACTAGGCCCGGAGCGAGCCCTGACGGTTCAACTACCCTTTCCGCAACCCCATCCGCTGCGTGCCGGCGAGGAACTACGTGCGGTGCGGGCCGCCGGCCCCATCCATCAGGTTCGAACCCCGGTCGGCGATGCGGCCTGGCTGGTCACCGGCTACGCCGAGGTCCGCGAACTGCTCGACGATGACCGCCTCGGCCGATCACACCGCTCACCGCAGACCGCCCCGCGCAGCCGAGCCTCGGCGTTGTTCGGCGGTCCGATCGGCGACTTCGACGCGGAATTCACCGGCCACGAGCGGATGCGCTCTCTGCTCAATCCACACTTCTCCGCCCGTAGCCTGCACGCGTTGAAACCGAAGGTGGAGGCACTCACCACAGGCCTGCTGGATCAGTTGGAGCACGATGGTCCACCCGCGGACCTGCACGCGAAACTCGCCCTGCCACTTCCGATCCTGGTCATCTGCGAACTGCTGGGCGTGCCCTATGGCGACCGGGACACGTTCGGGGTGTGGGTCCACGCCTGCGCCTTTGAGAAGGACGCCGCTGAATCCTTACAGGGCCTGGAGGCGCTGATCGACTATTGCGCCGGCCTGGTCGCCAACAAACGCCGTCACCCAAACGCCGATGTGATATCGCAGTTGTGTACCGAAGATGACCTCGCCGACGGCGAAATCGCCGTTCTCGCAATGGCTCTGTTGTTCGCCGGCTTCGAAACGTCGGTCGTCAAGATCTGGCACCTGATCGTGCAGTTGCTGAGTGAGCCAACCCAGTGGCAGGCGCTACTGGAAGATCCTTCGTTGATCCCGAAAGCGACCGAGGAACTGATGCGGGTGACCATGAACGCCAACCCCGGAATTCCGCGCTACGCACGGGAGACGATCTCGATCGCCGGGGTCACCATCGCGGAGGGGGATCTGGTGCTGCTAGACCCCGGATCAGCCAATCATGACGCGGCATTCTTCACCGATCCCGACGTCGCCGATTTCACCCGCAGGGGAACGCCGCCCATGTCTTTCGGATACGGCAGGCGTTACTGCCTTGGTGCGCCGCTGGCCAGACTTGAGCTGAAATCGGTTCTTTCCCAATTGATCCCGCGGTTTCCCGACATGCGGCTGATGGTCGATGCCGCCGAGTTGGGCGTGGATGTCGATTCGCTGGGATCCGGTCTGCGTCCACTGCCCGTCACCTGGGGGTAGGTGACCCGTACTTCTCTATCAGGCTCTGCTTGTAGAGCTTGCCGGTGTCGGTGCGCGGGAGTTGCTCCTCGAACGAGATCGACCGCGGGCACTTGTAATGCGCCAAACGCTCCCGTAACCAGGTCAGTAGTTCATCGCCGAATTCCGGACTGGCAGAACCAGGTTCGACCAACTGCACGACACCCTTGACCGATTGGCCCATCTCATCGTCGGGAATGCCGAAGACCGCGGCGTCCATCACCCTTGGATGGGTGACCAGCAAGCTCTCGGCCTCCTGCGGGTAGATGTTCACCCCGCCCGAGATGATCATGTGGTGGCGGCGGTCGGTCAGGTAGAGATAACCCTCATCGTCGAGGTAGCCGATGTCGCCCACGGTCGTCCAGCCTCGCTTGTCTCGTGAGGCCGCGGTCTTCTCGGTGTCGTTGAGGTACTCGAAGGTGTTGCCACCCTCGAAGTAGATCTCGCCGGGCTCACCGGCGGGCAGTTCGTTACCGTCCTCGTCAAGGATGTGCACAGCCCCACCCATCGGCCTACCGACCGAACCGGGGTGCGCCAGCCACTCCTCAGCACTGATCAGGGTTGAGCCGTGCGCCTCCGAGGAGGCGTAGTACTCGTCGATGATCGGGCCCCACCAGTCGATCATCTGCTGCTTGATCTGCACCGGGCACGGTGCTGCCGCGTGCATCACGCGTTCCAGGCTGGAAACGTCGTAGGAACTACGCACCGCCTCAGGAAGTTTCAACATCCGGGTGAACATCACCGGGACGAACTGAGCGTGGGTGACGCGGTGGCGGGCGATCGCATCGAGGGTGCCCTCGGCATCGAAGCGCTCCATCACCACCACCGGGATGCCGGCGGCCTGCATCGTCAACGACCAGACCGACGGCGCGGTGTGATAGAGCGGAGCCGGGCTGAGGTAGACCCCGTCGGGCTTAGCCCAGAAACTCACCAGTGCGGTCATCAGGCCGGGCGCCTCCGACGGCGGCAGATGCGACAGAGCCCGCTTGATGCCCTTCGGCCGACCGGTGGTACCCGAGGAGTACTGCAGCAGATCGCCCTCGATTTCATCCGCTAAAGGCGTATCCGGTTGGTCGGCAACGCATTCCGGATAGGACCGCCAACCATCCATCTGACCACCCACAACGAGACGCAGTTCAGGCAAACCGTTGGGAAGGTTCTCACCGAGACGCTCGAGCACAGGACCGAATACCGCCGAGCCGATGATCGCCTTCGCCGCGGAGTTGTCGATGATGTAGGCAGCCTCGGCCGCGGTGAGGTGGGTGTTGATCGGCACGTAGTACAGGCCCGCGCGGCGGGCCGCCCACATCACCGTGTGGTAGTGCTCGTTGTTCTCCAGCAGGATCGCGACCACGTCGCCTTCACGCAGGCCCGCCTGTCGGAACAGGTGCGCCAATTGGTTTGCCCGCGCTTCCATCTCACCGAAGCTGACGGTGATCCCGGAGGGGTACAGGATGGCAGCGGGCTTGTCGGGCGTGGCCTGTGCATGCTCGCGAATCTGCATACCTGGACTCTACTTAGTCCGCCTCAGCCAGTCGTTGCTTGAGCGACTCAAACTCATCGGAGATGCTGGTGGGCAACTTCTCACCGAGGAAGTCGAACCACTCCTCGATCAACGCAAGTTCCGCTCGCCACTCTGCCGTGTCGACGCGCAGTGCCTCGGTGACGTCGGACTCGGTGACGTCGAGACCCCCCAGATCCAAGTCGCCGACGACCGGGACGACCCCGATCGCGGTCGACTGCCCGTCGGCCTTGCCCTCAACCCGTTCCACGATCCACTTGAGCACCCGGCTGTTCTCGCCGAAGCCAGGCCATAGGAATCGACCGTCGTCGCCGCGGCGGAACCAGTTGACGAAGAAGATCTTCGGCAGCTTGGACTCGTCGGCGTTTTTGCCGAGATCGACCCAGTGCTGGCAGTAGTCGCCGGCGTTGTAACCCAGGAAGGGCAGCATGGCCATCGGATCGCGGCGCACGGTGCCGACCGTGCCCTCGGCGGCCGCGGTCTGCTCACTGCCCAGGGTGGCGCCGATGAAGACACCGTGTTGCCAGTCACGAGCCTGCGTCACCAGTGGCACCGTCGTCTTACGCCGGCCGCCGAACAGGATCGCCGAGATCGGCACACCCTGTGGATCGTCCCATTCCGGCGCCAGGGTGGGGCACTGAGACATCGGCGTGCAGTAACGCGAGTTCGGATGAGCGGCAGGATGATCGGAGGCCGGCGTCCAGTCCTGTCCCAACCAGTCGATCAGGTGTTGCGGTTCACCCTCCAGGCCTTCCCACCACACGTCGCCGCCGTCGGTCAGCGCCACGTTGGTGAAGACGGTGTTGCCACCGGCAATCGTCTTCATCGCATTCGGGTTGGACTTCCAGTTGGTGCCCGGCGCCACCCCGAAAAATCCGAACTCCGGGTTCACCGCGTAGAGCCGACCGTCCTCGCCGAATCGCATCCAGGCGATGTCGTCGCCGAGGGTCTCGGCGCGCCAACCCGGGATGGTCGGCTGCAGCATCGC
>Ga0210003_1000451_pt1 | contig 37576 bp, 57 predicted proteins | sample LantaG_FD_182804 | JGI IMG/M metagenome (GOLD analysis project Ga0210003, IMG submission 182804) | Deep subsurface microbial communities from Baltic Sea to uncover new lineages of life (NeLLi) - Landsort_02402 metaG (SPAdes) (version 2) | ecosystem: Environmental > Aquatic > Marine > Oceanic >...
TACTTTACATCCTATCAGAAGGCTTGATATGAAGTGGTTGGTTTGGCTTCATATTTTCAAAGAAACTCCACGTAGAGTGTAGCAGAACTTATATAAATTTCCGTGGTATTCAGAATACTATTATGGAGTATCGTGTTGAAGAGGATGGAATAAAACTAATACTCGAGTACGAACGAGATACGGTAAGGAGAATCAGAGGAATAACAGGACGAGAGTTTATTTCTGATGAACAGGCGTGGGCCATACCGTTATTTGCTATAGAAGAACTATGTGAACAGTTTGATGTTCCTCAAAAAATAATTGATGAGGTGTTACAGAAACGAAAGGACAGGATGAAAATTCTTTCTGAGAGTACGTTAAAACACGATTTAAAGCCGTTCCAAGTTCAAGGAGTGTCTTTTCTTATTGAAAGACGTAAATCTTTCTTGTGTGCTGATATGGGATTGGGCAAAACGTGTATGAGTTTGGCTTTTTCAGAAATGCTATTTAATAGCAAAAATATAGAAAGAACGTTTATTGTCTGTCCAAAATCACTTATACAGCACTGGGTTGATGAAATAGAAAAATTTATCGGAGATACTTCTGTACTTGTAATACAGGGAGATAAGAAGAAACGAGTAAAATTGTGGGCTTCAGCTTACCAGTACAAGTATGTAATTACTAACTATGAACAGATAAGAAACATGTTTAATTTTGAGAGAATTTCATCATACATGAAATATCCATCATTAATAGTGCTAGATGAAGCTACACGAATCAAAAATCATAAAGCACTTGTATCCAGACAAATAAAGAAACTTAATGCACCGTTTAAGGCAGTTTTGTCAGGAAGACCACTTGAGAATAGACCCGAAGAATTATTTTCTATTAATGAATTTCTCAGAAATAACGTACTTGGTACGTGGAGTTTATTTAAGAGTCGGTATATAGTTGAGGATGCATTTGGTAGACCATCATACTATGTTAATCTTGATGAGTTGTCAAGACAAATCAAGTCAATTATGTTTAGATGTAAAAAGGAAGATGTTCTTGATGACCTACCAGAAAGAATAGATAGTATTTATAGTGTTAAACTGTCAGCACCAGAACATAGAGATTACAAGCAGATTACCACAAAAATTGTTACTTTTATGGATATATACAAAAACAAGAGAGAAGCACATATCATGAGAGACATACTTGGTTCAATCCAACTTGCAAAGATGTATTGTGACCATCCAGATTTAGTAAGATACTCTGAAGCAAAGTCTGTAAAGGATATGGTAATTTCTTCCAACGTGTCGACAAAGTTTGATGAGTTCTTCAGAATTATTGACGAAATTTCTGGTAAGGTGGTCGTGTTTACACAGTATGCTAGAATGGTAGAATTAATAGGAAAGGAACTTGAAGCACGTGGGTATGACTATGTTACAGTTACAGGCAAAACAAAAAATCGTGATGAGAAAATACAACAATTTAGAGATGATAAACAAATACTGGTGTCGACGGATGTTTTAGGATACGGTATAAACTTACAGTTTGCATCATACATAATTAATTATGACTTACCTTGGAATCCTGCTGTTCTTGAGCAGAGAATAGCCAGACTACATCGAATGGGTCAGCACAGTACAGTACAGGTAATTAATCTTGTTGTAGAAGACGAAGATAAGATAGAGAGTAAAATTCGACGAGTATTAAACCAAAAAGACGACCTGTTTAAGATTATAATAGATGGTGAGTAGTTCGATTGTACTGCATATTTTCCGTATTTTCGCCGTTAAAACACGGAAACCTTTATATACTCAAACGACCATCCCAACTGGAAGGTGGTTGACAATGGAAACAGCAACAATAACAGAAAACGTAGAACACGAGGAGCACAACAGGGAAGTTATGCTCTGGGGATATTTGACTGCAACACTATGTGCTACATTAGCGTTCCTAGGAACAGTAGTTCTTATTAAGATGGCAGGATTGCCATGCTGGTGGTAAGTAAACCAATCAGGTGATGAAAAGTGGTAACAAGGGGTAGAAAACTTACAAAAAAAGAACAAAAAGCGAACTGGATAAATCATCCTTTCTCAGAAGCCAAGAGAGAGGGAGAGATGATTATGAAGAAATACACTTGGATATGTGACGGATGTGGCAAAAAATATTTATATCGTGGAAGTGCTGAGGAATGTGAGAATAAACACGACAAAGAAGCACACCCAGAAAAATATGTTGATGAGCGAGTATATGCAAAATACGAATCTGATTGGAGAGTCGGTTTTTGTCTTATCCAGAGAACAATAGACAAGGATGGAGATGATAGACACTTGGGTCCTCATCGTGGATTTGGTAGGTACTCAAAAATTCTGTCTGGACAAGAACAGATGGTTCAAGCAGAGAAGAAACTCATTGAAGTGTACAATCTACTGGGTATAGACCCTGATATCAAATTCCATGAAATGTATATGGAATGTGTAGACTCACTCCGGATACATGATAGAATTACAAAAATTGTGGGGTTGAAGGTGGTTGAGTGAGTGTTAAGATACTTCCCAAAGAGCTAAAACCTACAGACGAGGATTATGAGTATTATCTTACTAAATACGGACTTGACCAAAATGACACAAATTGGTACTACAAACAATCGTGGAAGGATTACATTGACATTTCTGTAAAGGATGAATACAAAGATTACATTTATGAAATGAAAGATGATTGGCGAGATGAGAAAGAGTCAGAGGGAGATGTTCCACTATTCAACGAGTGGCACGAGTGTGTGCATGAATTTGAACCGACTCTTGAAAATTATATTAATCAAAATAAAGAAGAAATCTACAACAACTACAAAGAATTTATAAAAGATATTGTAACACCAGATGACTACTTTGAGGATGATGAGGAGGAGGACGAATGACTGACTTTTCTGAGATATTCAGATTTGTAATCTCCCTTTTACCCGCATTAATTTTTTGTATGATATTTTACTGGATAATCAGATTGTTTGGTAGTTGGGACTTTGGGGGGAGTAAGTCAAGAAAGTCCTCACTCCTCTGGGATGGAGATGATGATGATTTTGACTTTGAACCATCACCCAAAAAGCACACCATTGATGAAGTTCTGGTGAGTTGTGAGAGGTGTGGAGGACCTAATAAGGAACTCGATGCTTACTGTGGATACTGTGGAGCAGCATTGTACAGAGAAAAGACCGTAAAAGTCTCTCCAATAAAGGTGGGATAGTTAATGCCACGAATAGACAGAAGTGCAGAGTGTGGAAACGAGAACTGTGACGGTGGTCGACAATGTTACACAGACAACGGTACAACAGGTTGCCGTTCAGACTGTTTGTGTTTCACATGTACAAAAGGAAAGTGCAGACCTAGTATGGGTAACAGGGGTGGGATAAATCCAGGAGCATCTCTTAAATCCAGAAAAGTTGAAAATCATGAAATGAACAAATCCGAAACACATCTGTTCAAGAAAGGACAACAACTCTTACAGTCAAAATCATTTGCAAACATTGTAACAAAGATAGCCAAGAAATATGACTTTGTACCAATCATACCAGAAATGTGTAAAGTTATTCTTAACAAGAGACTCAAGAAAACTCTTGGTTTTTACTACAGTAGTACTATTCACATTGAAATAAATTATAATCATTACAAAACTGATAAGAAAAGAGCATATAAAACACTCAAACATGAAATTGTTCATTTATTTGTGGATTACAACTTTACTCTATCTATGAAAAACAAACCATCCTATACATCATTTGAAAGAACATGTATGTATGCTTTTGGTTTCAACGGAGCACACGGTGCTTATCCATACATGTATACTTGTCAAGAATGTGGTTCAAAACAAAAGATGTCACACAAATCGGATAAGATATTCTGCAGAACTTGTGGAAATACACTTATCACACAAAAGGAATATGACAAACTTGTCAAGGTGAAAGAAATCGGTAGCAAGTATGCAACCGTAAATCTGAACAGATACGGTCTGTTCAAGGAGACTCAACTCATAGATATCTGAGGTGGTATAAATGATAAGAGGTATTCATAGGATTCCTGACTTTGTGACTGAAGAAGATTATATTGCTCATGTATTAATCTATTTAGAACATGCATATCCGGATGACAAGCCGTTATGGATGAAATTAGGAAAGGATTGGGCACCAATAGAATTAAGCTGCCAATCAACAAGAGAGAGTAAAATGTATCAATTTATGATAAAAGAACACAGAGAGCATTTCTTTAAAGATGGAATACCAGAAGCAATAGGTTTTGGTAGTTGGATACAACCACATATGAAATTGAGGATTAATAAAGACGGAGAATTTTGGGTGGAAAGTAACGAACGGTCAGATGACGGTAAACTAAGATGTGAGTTAAGCAGAGAAACCAAACGTATAATTGAAAATCATTGGAAAGCATTCCTAACAGAATATTATGACAAGTTGGAGAGGTATTCTAATGAGTGAAGTAATTATAGCCAAAAAGGGCTGGAAAAAACAGGTTCGACTTCTATGGAAGAAGAAGAAGTTACTAAATTATGATTTTAAAGGAATGATGAAGAATCTCTTCCAAATAGCAAAGGAACTGGGGATGGAAAATGACAAGAATCTAGTTGCAGCATATATGTTCAGAAATTCGGTAGGGAAATTCAGAACATACGGTGAGGTTGCTGTTCTCACAGAAGAGGGGTATAAAGAGTTTGAGAGGTATAACAAAGAGTTACAGAATGAATACGGACCTAATTTTCATGCAAGCCCACTTGATGACCTCGATGATATATTCTTTCAAGAGTTTGAATGGACAACCACCGAGTCTGACCTTATTAAATATCTAGATATTTTTATTCAACAGTATGATGAAGTATTTATTAGATTGGGTGGTGAAAATCCAAAAACGGTTGAGAAAAGTCACAACTGGGACCACTATATACTCACAAGACCAGAAGTTTATGTAAACTTTGGAGATGTTTGCAGAGATGAACTTGGTATTCAATGTCAATATGGTAGTTATTACCTAGATGGAACTGCAAATTATCCAAATCTTGGGGTGGGTCTACGAATAATAGGAGATAAATTTAACTATCACTCATTGAAAATACACAGAAAGGATGCTGATACGTTCATTAAACGATTTGAGGAGGAAGTTGAGTGAATGACTATCTAAAGGAATTTAGAAGTATATATCACACGGACCATCCTACTATAAATCATAATAGTTTGTTACGACAAATAAGACCTAAAGACTGGGGCAGTATTAGAGAGACTTTAATATTCAAATATTCATTTGCTATACCGGATGATAATATAATTCAAATGTTAGCCAGATTATCACCACTAATAGAAATAGGTGCTGGCACCAGTTATTGGGCTAAGTTAATAACAGAAGCTGGTGGAGACATAATAGCTTTTGATACCAAGAAAGAAAACAGATGGACTGAAAGTTACTTTGATGTTCAAAATGGCAGTTGTGAACACATAAAAAAACACAAAGATAGAACACTTTTTCTTTGTTGGTCACCATATTGGAATGATATGGACATCCAGTGTCTTAAATTATATGAGGGACAGACTGTCATTTACGTAGGAGAAGGCCAACACGGATGCACAGGAACTAATGAGTTCTTTGAATATCTTGATGAACACTTCAAAGAGATTGATTGGTTTTCATTACCACAATGGCCTGGAATGCATGATGGTCTTTCAATATGGAAGAGAACGGAGGAATCCAATGAGTAATGTAGTAGAAGCACTCCGAGCAATTTTATTTGGCATTATATCGGCAAATTTCTTTTATATTTCATACTACATTCCAGGTATAGAAGACTTTCTAGTATCACTTAAAGCTACTGTGTTTATAATTGCTATGTTGTTCTGTGTATTGGCAATTCAATCATGTTTATTAATTCTTAAACAGAGAATAGAAGATAAGGAGGAGTTAGAATGAGTGAGTTTGCTGTTCTAGCAGGAAAGAAGTATGATAAAAATAAGATTGTTGTGAAAGGCATCTTCAAACAGCACGGATTAGTGTTTGACAAGGGGTTAATGGCACGAGAACAACGGTTTGTTTGGAAGAACGATGAACAGTCTGTGGAAGGACACTATACAAAGGATGAAGAGGGAAACACTACGTTAGCAGAGTTTGAGTGGAAAGGAGAGAAGGATACACAACTCAAGAAGGACCTCAAGAGGACTGTAATAATTCTTGGTGGTGAGTGGGAAGAGAGGGATGAAGAACAACCTGTAACCAGTGGAATAGAAGAGTTTACACAAAAGATGATACGGAAACTCGAAATTGAAGAAACCAACGCAAGATATAGAAAGTATGAACACTCACCAATTCTCAAACCAATGGCCAAACAACTTCTTGAGGAGAGAGAAGAACAATTTGAGGTGTCAGACATTAATATTGATGACTTAGTAAATAAGATTTACAAATTAGTAGATGAAAACATAGGAGGTGTTTGATTGGTAGTAGGAAGGCAACCAATAAAAAAGAGGCAATCCTTTAGGTGTCCTAAAACCGTTAAAAAGGGTGGTTCTGTACGTGTATGTAATGAAATACTAACTGAAAAACCACACAAGAAGTATGATTATAAAGACCAACAAGGTAGACCAGTAACAGTAGCAATGGTGTGCAAGAAGCATGGTGTAGTAGGATATCGAGATGGACATGAAAGAGAGAATGGTACCGTAAGAACATACGGACCAGTAAAGACAGAATGGCATGGGAGTTAAGTAATGACAACACCACGGCAATCAGTATCAAAATACATGAATCCAACAGAGGATATTTTTACAGCATTAGATAATATGTTCTTACTTTATCAACTAACACATCAACAATCTGTAAAATTGTATCATGAAAAGAAGAGTATACATAAAGGATTTAGTGGATTTCTTCATGAATATGGGATGCTTAAAGAAATCACCGAAATTACAGAGATGGAAGGTAAACCATGGGCTCCACTTGTCAAAGCAATTTATCTCCTCGAAAACTACACAACTCATGTAGATTTTAAGGGTGCTGAATCTCTTGAAGATGAAGAGTTAAATCTAATGGTTGATGTCATAAAGAATGGTATTAAGGCCAACTTTACATTAAAAAATTGGTTGAAAGATGTTGAAAAGTACACACCCATAACTGATGTTATCGAAGTTAATTTTGACTATCAATTTAAGATACACAAACTACACAAAATAAAAAATTACAAGCCAAACCCAAAAGGGATTACACTTTACAATGAAATATATGAAATTAAAAACATAGATGAAATGATTAACTTTTTGAGACTAAGTAAACAAACAGACTGTTTAATCTTGACAATAATGAAGAATCCAAAGAGAGAGTGGAAGAGTGCATTTTTTATGTTCTTAATATACAGGGGGTATTTATATTCAATAGATAACATGGAAAGACGTGTTAACCTTGATAACACAGCTGGAGACAGAAATCCCGGCAGATGGATGGAAAGGTCATACGAACATGTATGGTTACCATACTATCTATTAGAACAAAAGAGTAAGACAGAAGCTATTATTGTAAAGAACCAAATATTCAAAGCGTCAACAATTGATGAAGTTGCAAAAGTTGATAGTGGTATTCTTATCTGGCTTGAATTGTTTATTTATAGAGTACTTGATGAAATTATTAACAAAAAAGTAAAACGAGGTGTTACACCAAATAATGCTGTTAAGTTACTACCTACTGCTAATGATGAGTCTTTTGTATACGGTATGTCAGAAGAATCTAAGGGTAAGGGTGAATATTTACTTGAAAAATATGGTAAAGAAGCAACAACAGCAATGACCGTTACGAAAGATAGTCTACCACAAGTTGTAGGAACTAGAAAATACATTGCAGAGATTATTAACTATAAAAGAATGAGTTTGATAGCTGATAACATTAAAGTTAAAATGCTTGATGACTTCAACAAAAATTCGATGAAAATTAAAAAGTGGATTCAAAAACAAGTAGAAAAGATGGGCATAGAAGAGGTCTTAATTAAAGCTCTTGAAAATCACAAATATCCTATAACATATTACCACCAATTTGGTAGTGGAAATAAGGAAAAGATAACAAAAGAAACGATAATGGAACTCGAAGAGACAGACTGGAGAATGAGTCCAGAAGACCACACAGATATTATAGTTTTTAATCAAGGTACGAAATATAAATATGATACTTGGAAAGGACCAAAGATGAGTTACTGGAAAAGGACTTGTTATTTCTGTGATAGTCCACGTAAAATGATTATAGCAATTAAATTCAGAGATTACAGACAATTAATTCAATTTCTTGACTTAAAAAAGTGGAAAGTACCAAAGCAGATAATTAATCACTTACACCAGCAAGCTGGTATGTACGTTGGAAATACAATTCTTGACGATGTAGACCCTATAGATTTACTTCGAGACCCTTGGTTTACAAGACACGAACCACCAATAAAAATGGATGATTATCTTAGTGACCAAGATTGTGGTGCCAAAGAATTTGTCATCAAGATTTATACTTGTAAAAAATGTTTCAACAAATACCAAAAAATTGCTGACAATAATGTAGGTAGAATACGTAAGGTAAGACGAAAACCAACAAAAAGATGTGGAAAGTGTAATTGGGTGGGAGAAACACCACCTGGTAAACGTAACTGTCCAGAGTGTGGTGAAAAATCACTAAAAAAGGATGTGGTGTAGTGGATTATGTTGTTGTGGTTGTTACTGTTCAAAAAAGGTTTGTTACATCAGATGGTCCAATAGATGCTATTAGTGATGCTCTTAATTATAATGGAGAAGTGACAAATGAACAATGGGAACGAGACGAAAAAATAGAGAGAGTTCATGTTTATGTTGATGATGAAGAGCACAAAGTGAGGATACCAAAGAAAACTCTTGCAAAAATTAATAATAATCATAAAGATAGTATGAATGAAAAATCAGATTTTGGCAAATCTTGGAATGAAATGATTGAACAAGATATTAAGAAGTTACCAACAGTAAGTCTCAAGGAGGTGGCCAAACTTGAATTTGAAGCAACAATTACTGAGTAGGAAAGATTTTCGAGAGTCAGTATTTGCAAGAGACAATCATAAATGTGTCGTCTGTAAAGACATAGCTGTTGATGCACATCATTTGATTGAACGTAAACTTTGGAATAACGAAGGATACTATCTTGATAATGGAACATCACTTTGTGAAGAACATCACCGACTTGCTGAAAAGAATATACTACTACCACAATCACTTCGTGTATTTGCTGGTATAACTACCACAATCCTACCACAGTTCTTTGATAAGACAAAAGAGTACAACAAGTGGGGTAAAGAACTTAAACAACCAACACGAGAAGACATCAAATATCCATCTACCAGTTATTTTAACTTTTCACCAGGTAAAGATAATCTACGAGAGTCAGAAGATATAAATATAACACAACTACTTAATGTTCCACTTGTTGTTACCGTCAAAATGGATGGTAGTAATGCCAAACTAACTAGAAATTATGTAGCTGCAAGAAATGGTCATCAGGCAAATCACTTGAGTTTTGACATGTTAAAGAGTATTCATTCTAAAATAAAACACAAGATACCAGATGATATTCTTATTTTTGGTGAGTGGCTCTATGCAAAACACAGTATTCATTATGTTACTGAGTTATCACTTACTTCTCTATTTCAAGTGTTTGGTGTATACTACAAACCAACAAGAATGTGGTTTGGGTGGAGTGGTGTTAAGCACTATGCAAAGTTGTTGGGATTTTCCACAGTTCCTGTTGTAGCAGAAATAAAAAAGAGTACTGAATGGGAGTTGACTAACAAAATATGTCAAATTGCTGAGGAACAAATATCTCAAGGTCAAGAGGGTATTGTGGTAAGAAGTACCTATTCATATCACTATGGACAGTTCGGACAACTTGTAGGTAAGTATGTTCGGGCAAATCATGTTCAAACAGATGAACACTGGATGAATCAAAGAATAGTTAGGAACGAGGTGAAGATATGAAAGTTGGCGATAATGTAGAAGTAATTAGAACAGGAATGCGACACTCTGGACAAACAGCCGAAATAATAGAAATAATGGACCCACAAGGTTGGCCTATTATTGTACGTTTTCAAGACGGTAAAGAGATATCGTATCATCCTGATGAACTGAAGGTGAAGATATGAATGAAGAGGAAATTCAAAGGTTGATGGAGAAAGGTGTACCAGTTCTTGATTACTACAAGGAGGATACAATGGTACTTATCGAAGGATATGACTTGAAGGATATGCTTAACCGAGTAATCCAAGCAAAACTTGACGGTAAGATTCCTGTTGTAGTAATTGAAGAGGAGTTTGTGAGTATTGCAAGACTGGAAGACAGGAAAGAATTTCATTCAAGAAATCAAATGTTATACAGAAATATACGAATGCTCACACGACACGTTGAAATAGTAAGAGAGGTGAGATAATGGCAAAACCAGCAACAGTAAAACAACACTCTGTAGTAAGAGTGACACAGAAGATTATTGAAGCATATCGACACATTGAGAAATATGAAAGTACGATTGATTACAATAAAATTGAAGGTGGGTGTTTGGACTATATAGATTTGGGATGTGCAATAAGAGCTCACAGAGTTATAGAAGTAAAACCAGGTAGTATTATTGTTCAAGACGGTCTTGTGGGAAGGAAGGAAGAAACAGGTGGTGAGATTGTAAGTGGTTTGCATACAGTAATACCAAACATGATAGTTGGTTGGAGACCAACGTCAAAAAGTCAGCTTCGTGAAGTTGTAAATCTACCTGAAAAGTTTGATATAGCACCAACAATTGGGATGAGCAATCACCTATCAAAATTTGACAAAATAAACGAGGGTGATTATGTACGTGTTCATAATCGTATTGGTGTTGTGCAGAGTAAGAATCCTACAGAAGCAAGTGTCCTTTTTATTAGTGGTAACACACTAAGTTATGAGTGGAAAAAGGTGATGAAGGTTAAAGACCAAGAAGTAGCAAGAAAACTATTTGAGGAAAATACATGAAGAAGAAGTGTTATCACACTGTAATCATAGACATAGATGATTGGGAAGCAGCAGACAAAGTTGATAATTACAATCCCAAATCTAAATACGTAAAGTGTGTAAAGTGTAAAAAAATTATGGAGGAGGAGAGCAAATCTTAGAGACATATATATACTGTTACTCCCTTCCTAGTGGCAAGGTGGTTGAACAATGCAACAGATAGTATTACCGCAGAGTGGAATGAAAAAGAAGGACCGTAAAGAAGCATACCGTATATTTGTACATCAAATCAAAGTTCTTGGAGAACAAATTGGTTTTAAAGTATCAGCAAGAGGTTGGTGCTATCAGATGGAGTCGTTTGGTCTTATTAATAAGGACGAATTTGACCGTGTTGAGAGTATTATTAACAAGTGCAGAAGGAACGGACTTCTTCCTATAGATTTTACAGCAGAAGAGGATGCAAGAAAGTTTAGTGGAGTTGAGGAGCCAGAAGACGAGGAGCCAATATCATATATGAGGAAGTTTCTTAAGTACACATTACGATGTGGTGAGTGGTACACACCTAATTGGTGGGATGGAGAGAAGTATTATGTCCAAATGCTAGTAGAAAAGGTTGATTTGAAGACCCTTTTCAAACCTGTTTGTGAAGAGTATCACATTCCAGTGGCAACAGCGAAAGGTTGGAGTTCAATGCTTCAGAGAGCAGAATATGCTCGTAGATTTAAAGAAGCAGAAGATATGGGTCTTACTTGTGTTCTTTTGTACATGGGAGACCACGACCCCGACGGACTTAGAATTAGTGATTTTATACGAAAAAATCTACGTGACATAATGAATATAGAGTGGGATGATGGATTTGACGGATATGACCCAAAACATCTTATTATTGACAGATTTGGTCTTAACTATAATTTCATTGCAGAACACAATCTTACTTGGATTGATAATCTAATAACAGGAACAGGAAGGAATCTAGCAAGTCCATTACACAAAAATCACCACATGGACTATGTACAGGATTATCTTAAAAAATATGGTGCACGGAAGTGTGAAGCTAATGCAATAATTCCTCAGCCAGAAATAGCAAGGACGTTCTGTAGAGATGTGATTGAAGGGGGAAACAACGAACGTGAATCCAATTTCAGAAATGTTTGGCATGGAGTAGGTCCAGAAGCACTTGGAAGATTCAAAGCAAAAAGACAGGCAATACTAGATGAGTTGGTTGAATACAGAAAGAAACTCAATATCGACGAACCAATCAAACAAGCAATCAAAGCAATAGATGACAAAATTGGAGAGGAGGTAGATGATGAGTAATCCACAATTATTTATCAAACACAAACAACTTAAGGAGGAGTAAAAATCTTTAAAATCTTAAAAATATTTAAATACTTCAAAGTCCTTCCCTGTAGTGAGGTGGTTGACTGAAACAACTAAATACCAGAACAGTATCCAAGACGGAACAACAATCAACATTGCGAGGTGGGGAAATGGTATCCCGTCGGGCTCATACAGACAGAGGGGGGAGGCTGGTCTGTGCTTTTTCAGAGTGCGTCCCATCCCTTCTGACAAGAGATACCCGGAGATTGCAGATTCAAATTCTGTCCTCGCAATCAACTTTTTCTTTTAGTAAATATAATATACCGGAGGGAGAGAATGATAACAGTTAGTTGTGAAAAAGGACACGAACTAACATTCCGGTATCGTGGTAAAGTGGAAAAAGACCAAAATAGAGGAACATGTTTGTGTAGTTTACAATTCAAACCAGTTGTAGTATGTGAAGAACGTGGCTACAAATCATTAACATGTTCTGACTGTCCCTTTCTGATAGCACAACAGGAGGTGGAAGCATAGAACTCTACCCATGGCAAGAAAGAGCAATCTCAGCTTACTTTGATAAAACAAAACTTATAACTCGTGAATTGGCTGAAAATACAGTACAACTAGACCACTATGAAGGTGGTTGTGGTATAGTAAAAGCAGTTACAGGAGCAGGAAAGTCGTTAGTAGCAAAGGAAATAGCAGAAGGAATGACTGGCAAGATTTTGGTTTTATCTCACTCAAGAACTATTCTAAATCAATGGAGATTAATATTTGATGATAATGAAGGATGTATTGAGGTTGATTATAATACATTTCAACAACAATGTAAAGTGAAATATGATGGTAAGGTACACTTACTCATAATAGATGAAGTACATCGTAGTACCAGTGAAGAATATATCAAAATTTATGATAATGTTAATTACTACAATATTCTTGGGTTATCAGCAACACCCACAAAAGAGTCTATTGAAAAGTGTGGTGATATTTTTGTTGAAGTCGGACTTGATGAAGCTAATATCTGTCCGTTTTATGTTCATTTTCATGGTATTGAACTTAGTCCTCAAGAAAATTTTGAATATCGTAAATTATCAAGGTTGATGAGTAAGTTTTTTAATGATGAGGATTACAATCCAACAAATGTCAGTCTTGAGGATATAATATTCAAGCGACGTGGTATTGTTTATGAGGCAAAAAATAGAATGCCCACAGCAATAGAACTTATAAGAATGGAACGAAAAGCTGGAAGAAAAATAGTAGTTTTCTGTCAGAGGAAAGCACAAGCAAATGATATATCAAATCAACTTGCATGTGATAATATTGGTCATGTTCTGTATCATAGTGATACCTATAGTAAAAGTAATGATGACGAACTTGAACAATACAAAAATGGTACTGTGAAGATTTTAGTTTCTGTTGGTATGGTCAAAGAAGGATTTGATGACCCTGATACAGATTGTGGAATAATAGTCTCAACACCACTTACAGAAACGTTTCATATACAAACTATCGGTCGTATCATTCGTTTTAAACCGGATAAACGTGCCATAATTCACATTATTCTTGCAAACGGAACTTCAGACCTAAAAGTTATTAAACACTCAGGAAACTATGATTTTGAGCTTGATAACATCAAATTGCCAGTTAAGTCAGTACATAAACATGATTATTATCAGGGTACTAAGTACTCATTCAGAGACAAATTACTGTGGCAGAAACAGGGTAACGGGTTCAATAGTAGTAGATTATATTTCAAGTATCATCCAATTCTTGAAGTACTTCGTAAGCACAAACGTCAGGGTGGTTCTTTTGTAATTACAAACAAGGGTGTGTATATGAAGATTGGCGAAGAGATTATCAAAGTTTCTGATGAAGTTGTTGAGTTAGAAATAGATGAGACAAAAAAACCGACAGATTGGTCAAAACCACTATCTGAAGAAGATAAAGAAGAGATGTATGATTTTTTGGGGAAATTTCAATGATAGAAATTCATATTGATGGTGCTAGTAAGAATAACAACGTTAAGGGTGCTGTTCGTAGAGCAAGTATTTGTGTTGTTGTATTATCAGAAAATATTAATATTATTGAACAAATAGGAGACAAAACTAACAATCAAGCGGAATGGGAAGCACTAATTGAAGTACTCAGAATAGCTCAACACCAAAATTGGAAAGAGCTCAAAATTTATAGTGATTCCAAACTTGTTGTAGAACAATTTAATGACAGATGGGATGTCAAAAATGACGAACTATTATTATCATATATTGTAGCAAAAACACTTGCAGGATTATTCGATATGGTCGACCTACAGTGGATATCACGGTCACAAAATTTGGCAGGAATAGAACTAGAAAGGAGGACATAAAATGCGGAATATAGATAGTAATATAAAACATCCAGACTACTGGGATGAAATGGAGAAAAGGCAACAAACCGAAATAGAGGAACTGGGTCTTGTAGTGGACTTCAAGCACAATCGAAGTACAATACCCAGTAAGAACAAGAAGGGAGATATGGTTGGTATTCCACTACCCAGAAAATTTGAAGGGTATGATGATAGGTACTACACTGACATCACAGGAGCATACCTCTATACTCCAAAAGAGGCAGAAAGATTGAAGAAGTTCAGACAGGAGCACCCTGATAACGAGAGTAATGCATACACACCAGAGGCTGTGGGAAGGGCTTACTGTTCACATCTAGATAATTTTAATAGACAAATTGGACGTGTAATAGCAACAGAAAGAGCATTAGCAAATCTTCAGAAGTAATGTTTTTATCTCTAGATACGGTGTTGTACATGAACTGTCCGAAATGTGGAACAAAAATGAAAGCTAGTGTCAAAAATACAGGTGTAGAGTACACATGTCCTAACTGTGGTGAGACAAAGAGTGGTTGGAAACCCATTAATGAGTAAGAAAAGTACTTAAAGGTTCTTTTATTAATATGTCTCAGAAGTCAAATTGATAGAGGTGAAGACATGAGTGAAAAGGTAAGTGAAAATAAAATCGATATTAAGAAATTACTAAAGAACAAAGACGCAATTTTAAAATTGGGTTTGATACTTGTTATTGCTGGATTTATTCTTGGTTACTGTGCGTCTTTTGTAGCTGAAGCTAATCAAGGTGCCGGTGTGGCAGTTATGCAGTCAGCACAAGGAATATTACTTGTTGGAGTTATCTTTTTTGTATACTACTTTCTAGTATTCTTTAACATAAAGAAGTCCAGTGAGAGTCTTTGTTCACACTGTGGGAAAGCTATGAGAGAAGATGTAAAGTTCTGTCCTCACTGTGGAACAGAATCAAAGGATGATGTAGAGGACAGTAGTGAAAAGAAGGACTAATGTTGACACCCGAGAGATATAGATGGTCGACGTTGCATGGCAGGATGCTATCAAAGAACATTTCAGCTCAACACCCTCAAAGGAAGAACGTAATAAGTACTTTGGAAATGCTTTAATCAAAAAATGGAAGTATGAATTTGAAAACCGTTGTTGGGATTCGGACCAATTTGCTGAGGCATCCTTTCATGTTCTTTTTGGTCAACTTAATTCTGTAAAAAGTCTTCGTATTCGATATGGTAATAATGTATCAGATATGAGGGTACATATGATGTTATTTCAGAGGTCAGGAACTGGTAAGGGAAGAGGATTTAATTTTACAGTTGATATGGCTGACAGAATGAATTTAGAGTGTGTATCACCAGATGACACGTCTGATGCTAAGTTGGTAGGTAGATTTAAACATGTACCAAATGAACCTGACCCCATTATTGTTCGAGGTTATCTTGACCCTAGAAGAATACCACCAGTATCAGTTCTTATACAAAATGAGGCTACATTAATTATTGATGCTAAAAAGACAGATTTTAGTAAGAAATTTATGAATTTTTATCAGAAAGCAATGAATCCAATTGGTACTCCTGATAATATGATTGAAGCGGGTACTATTGAGATGGGAGAGCAAGAAATACGTGTTAATCCTGAATTATCATTCTATCTTACAACATATCCACCAGACCAATTATTACAAACAATTACAAAAGCTGGATTTATACAAAGAATGTATACTCTCTATAATATTATAGGATATGATAGAAGAGTAAAAAGTTGGGAGATTATGGCTGGTATAACTGGTGAAATGCCAGAAGGTGAAAATTATATACCGGAAATAGTAGCAGCTATGAAACATATTAATAATCATTATGCAAGATTTCCATCAATTGAAATGGCAAAAGACACACAATCAATTTGTAATGAAGTTATGAAACAAATCTACAGACCTCTAACTAGAGTAAATGATGCTATGAGAGAACATCTTAGTGATTTTGTTCCTCGAGTGTATGAAAATGTGATTAAGATAGGACATCATCATGCGATGTGTCGTCTTTCTCCTCTTGTTGAAAATCAAGATTTGGGATACTCATTAAGTATAATTCAACCTTCTTGGGCAAGATTAATAACGTATATGGAAGAGAGTGAAGAAATCGTTAGAGGTACTCTTAAACGATGGGATTCATTTAGAAAAAGAGCATTTGGTGTGTATGATAGAATAGTTAAAGAGCAGCAAAGTAGAGGTGTGTATAAAGATGGTTGGGTTAAGAGAGAGACCATGGTAAAAATGCTTGCTACCAAAATGTATGGATGGGATGTTTCCAAACCAACTGTTCGGTCACGATTAAACAAGCTTGCTCAAGACTTAAATTACTTTCAAGAAAGGAAAGAAAAAGGTATTAAATATGTACGGAAAAAGGTGGTTTGAAATGACAAAAGTATTTAAAGATTCAATATCTACTGAAGAGTGTGATGAATGATGACATCTAAAAACCAACAGGGACAAAATAATAAATTCAAAGAGACACTAATTAACGACCTTGGATATTTGAAAGTTCCTCAAGCAGTAAAAGATAAATTTGGAACACCAACAAAATATCCAAACCCTGATTATCGAATAGGTAAAGATGATGATAAGTCATTCGAACTAATATTTGTATTTCCAAAGAAAGAAATGGAGGAAAGAAAATGAGTGAAGAAGATAAGAAACAGGTGTCACCGGAAACAATAGAAAAGGTTACGAAAATAGCTAGTGATTTTGGTTATAAGGTTGACCAAACCAGAACGGACTTCATGGATATTATTAACAATCCAGTTGTAAAGGATAGAGATGACCGTGAAGAACTAGCAATCAAAATGTTGAAAGCTAAGTATGCTTCTGTGTTTGACCGACCAACCCAGGAATATGATATTTATGTGATGGATATCATTAAACCAGTTACTATCACGAAGAAGTCAGACAACAAAAGAATGACTATTGGTAATATTCTTGCTTTAGCTGTTAATCCAGCAGAGTCAGAAGCAAAAGTGAGATACGCTAAGATTGCTCACTTTGACCAGAACGCACCAAAAGTTCTTACTGTAGAACCTGGTACGTTTTACAAAGCTAGGTTATCTGGTGGTATTGAAGGTAACCATCTAAAACTTTCTGCTGTTGACATTACTTCTTATCAGAAACAGGAAGAAGATGTACCTGGATTTGAAAATCCAAATGAGGTTATCAGAAAGGTGTTTGACCGGATTGAAATTGCCGAAGCAAGTATGAAAGCCGGAGCTACAGACCTATTTCTGGTAGAAGGGCAGGTATCAAGTGCAAGAGTTGTTCCAAGAAGAGAGCAAGAAGGTAGTATTGGTATCTACAAGATTGTTGATGACTCTATTGTTGAGGATAGGGACCTTCTAGAAGAAATGAGAGGAGGTATGACAGTCTTCGTTGACGAGGACCAGGTGAAGTGTGGATATTTGTCAACACTGATGATACTGGGAAGATTCAGAATGAACGAAGAGTTTGGAATAGTTCAGATGAATGGCGAATTGGTCATTCCAATTGTTCCTACACCATTCGAACGTCCTGAAGAGAACGTTGAACCATCTGACACAGGGCTTACTAAGGAAAACAAGGAAGGTATCATTTTGGGTGATGACGAACTGTAGGGGGTCTCAGAATGGGCTCAGCACTGAAAGATATATTAGAAAACAAAAAGAGTGACAACCAGAAGGATTCCAAAGCACACTTCAAAAATATGAATGATATTATTAGTGGTGAGCGAGCTTTCAAAATTCAGGCAGAAGGAGAGAAAAAGACTGGAAAATCAAGATTTTGTCTTTCTGTTCTGAATTATCTTTATTTTGAAAGAGGATTAAATCCAGAGGAAATTTTAGTTGTTTGGATAGACCTAGATAATGGACTAGTTCCTTTGGTTGAGCAGGAACTGATTCCAGTAGAGCTTGTAAAGTGTATTGAGTATCACTTATGTACTGACTTTGGTGAGGTCTTGGAGAAGACTGACGAAGGCATTGAAATGCTCGAAAAACACATAAAAAAGTATGGTTCTGCTGGTGCATGGCTTATGATAGATAATATGGGCAAGGCATGGGAAGGTGCACGTGATTACTACTCACGTGCTGTATACGGTAAACCAATGAAAGACCTTCTAATAGAAGCAAAGCAAAGGGCTCTTGATAGAAGTGCAGCAACAAAAGGCAAAAAACACGGTAGAATACCAGCACAAGAATTTGACCAACTTACAGATTATGGTATTATTAATCCATTACACAACGACTGGGCTGACAAAATTAAAGATTCTAATATTAATTTTATTTGGACTGCTCTTCTGAAATATGAGGAAAAAGAAGTAAGAGGAAATCAGAAAACTGTTGTTGCAAGAGGAGAAGGACAAAAACACAATGCAGCAAGAGTTGATTTTATTATCAGAAAGAAATTAGACGAAGGAAGATATCTTACTAATTTAATAGGTTCAAGATATACCTCCAATCTATTTGGAAATGAAGAAGATTTTGAGTTTGGTGATTTTATTAAAATTATCAATAAAACTATGGAAGTCGAAAAGAAGAAACGTAGTAGACAATGGGAAGAAAAGAGAGTAGAAAGAGCAAAGACTATTGAAGAAAAACGTAAAGACCTCAACAAAACTCCACTAAAAACAGAAAAACCACCCACAGTTTCAGAAGTATTAGAAGAAAACACCAAAAAAGAGGGTGTTCATGAAGATATAAAAGTTGAAGTCAAAAAATCTGAAGAGAGTTTTCAATTAGATGAGACTGAAAGTAGTGTTCCAACAGGAGAATCACATGTTCCAGAGAAGAATTCAGAAGAGTCAACCAAAGAGGTACCAAAAGAGGTACCAGTAAAATTACCAGAAGAAAAATCAAAAAAGACTTCCAAGAAAGAGGAAAACGAAGCATGGAAGTTTTAGATGATTACCCGTGAAGATTTTACTCGCTTAATGATTCAGTATGGATTTGCTAGGTTTCCAAGAGCAGTAGGTCTTCCTATTCAAACTATTATACGCGATTTTGATACATTTATATTATTTTTTAAGTTAAATAATGGTAGATTTCCCTTATATACATCTTCAAATTCATACTGGGATTTTGATAAATACGGTAATCCTACAAATGTATACTACGAAAAATTATTTTTTGACCTTGATGAGGATACTGGTTATACAGTAGAAGATGCACTCAAAAACTGTCAGGTAATTGCCGAGTTTTGTAAGGATAATAAGATACCATTTGCTACGTGTTTTTCAGGTAATGGATTTCATTTTTATATATTCTTCAAGCCAAAGATGAGAACAATTGACAGACAACTTACACAAGAAATAAGAAGTGTAGCTAATTATTTAAAAGAAGAGCTTAACTTGAAAACAGCAAATCTAGTAGTGGCAGAACCAAAAAGACTTGTTCGTATACCACTTTCTACATATGTAACAGGTAAAGAAATAGAAGGGTGGACAGTCAAAGATTGGTATTGTATTCCACTAACCTATGACCAATTAATGAATAACAAATTAAAGGATATTATGCTTATTGCTAAACATCCAAGATTACTACCACAAGACTACAAAGTAGCAGGTAAAAAAATTAAAATGAAAGACTTTATAAAGGATTATAAGATAGATGTAAAACGTGTTGTTGAAATTGAAAGTAGTCTAAAAATTAGTCATACAGAAGGAATGGTGGACTACTCACAATATGATGATAGCGAATTTTTTAAAATTGTTGATATGCTTATTCCATTACCTTGTATAAGTAGAATGTTACGAACAAAAAACCCTCCACACTTTATACGATTTAGTGCTTGTGCTTTTCTTAAAAAGGTTATATCGTATGAAGAAGCAATCGCATTTTTTGACAAACTTGCTTATGATGCAGAATGGAATGACAGACACAACAAAATCGTGAGAGATAACCAAATAAAAAACATATACAGAAATCTCTATACAGAATATTCTTGTGATGAGTTAGTTAAGCATAAAGTTTGTGTTGGAAGTTGTTGTGTACGATACAAAAATTACTTAAAGAAAAACAAGTCTAGTAATGTAGAGGTGTCTGATGACTCTTAGAAAAGTTAGAGTAGGAGATATTGTTGAAATCACATTTCTTGACCACCACTCTGGTAATATAGATATAGAGAGTGTTTCTGAGGTAGGACCAATGAAGTTTGTTGTATACGGTAGGGTTCTTAATATTACAGATAAGGAAATACGTCTTTTTAGAAGTAGAGCAACTGGTGGAGTTGATATTGATGAGGTAAACTGCTTTTTTGTTGTTATAGGAGCCATACATAAAATTAGAAAGCTTGATTATGCAGAGGGTGTAATACCATGAAATCGTATATAGGAGTGATTAAATGCCTGATATAATACTAAGTCCAAGCAAAATTTTTGCGTTTGAAACGTGTCCGAAACAATTCTATATGAAATATGTAAAGAAAGCATATCCACCCAAACAACTAATTGAAGTTATGCACACTGGCTCTCTTGTTCATAAGATTCTTGAGTATCTTGCAGAATATCCGGTGGAAGAAAACATCAAAGAATGCACGATTAAAGCGATTGGAGAACTAGACATAGTTCCTACGCCTGAAATGGTTGAGAAGGCTAAAAACATGGTTACAGAGTGGTTTTCTGAAGAGAAATTTGCAAATGATGTTCTTGCATCTGAATACAAGTTCATAAACCAACTTGATAAAGATGTTACTATTCGTGGAATTATTGACCGTGTTGAACAAGTTAGCGAGAACTGTATTAAAGTAATAGATTACAAAACTGGATATCGTATCTATACCCGTGATGACCTCATTGATTCTAACCAACTTATTATCTATGCAATGGCAGCATATGATAAATGGCCGGTCGACACTATTATAATTTGTTATGATATGATTGCGCATAATAGACGAACAGAAGTAATAGTAAAACCTGATGATTTTATAGACAAACACAAATATTTACAAGAAGTTTACAAGAGAATTAAAGATGGTGAGCACGAAGCTATATTAAGTGGTAATTGTGCATATTGTTGGTATAAGTATGTATGTAAAGAATATCTCGAATATATACAACAAACTCTGAATATTAAAAATATTCACGATGTAATGGAAGGTAATTTTGAAGATTCTATAACATATCTTGTTGGACTTGATGAGAAGAAAAAAGTACTTGAATCACACATAACAGAAGTAAAGTCAAATATTCTTCATACAATGTTAAGTGCAGGAGAGAAGAACTTATCATACGGAAATTTCGAACTAAGAGCGGTTACACCTACAAAACGAGAGTATGATGTAGGTGTTGTTGCTGAAATGTTTCCAAATGATTTTCAAAGAGTTTTCTCACCAAAAAAACGTAATATTGACTCTCTAATGAATAAGAAGTCGATTGAAGACCGTACGAAAATTATGGCATCAGCAACTGCAGTGGAGGGAAATCCATATCTGAGAATACAAAAGAGAAAGAAGAAAAAATTGACATAGTCGTCGACTACAGAGAGGGTAGTTCTCTCGGTATATTAGAGGAACTCAGAAAGATTGCAAATCTTCATTTTGAAACACTTGAAGTTGGTGACTACCTTTCTGGTGGTGTAGTTATAGAAAGAAAGAGTGAAGACTTTCTGGATTTTAGAAGACTAAAATCACAAGCTGCAATCATAAAACAAACATATGGTAACAAAGGATTTCTTGTTGTTGAACACAATCTTGATGATTTAGTAGAAATATCAAAACACCACTTCCAACGAGACATGAAAAAGTCTATTCTTGGTATTGTTGCATCTCTTGCTGTTAGAGAAGGAATTGTACCAATTTTCTGTTCTAATCAAGCATATGCAGCATATATAATTCGAGCACTTTGTGAAAAAGGAAACGACAAAAAGATTAGTATAATCAAACTATCAAGACCACGAGTCAAGAAGAAGGATAAACAAATACACCTTTTGTGTGGATTACCAGGTATTGATGAAACAATGGCACAACGACTTTTAAATAGATTTAGTACGGTACGGGCAATAATGAACGCAAAAGAGGATGAACTTCTTGAAATAGAAAAAATTGGTAAAATAAAAGTACAGAAGATTCTTGACGTTTTGGGGTGAGTTATGTTGGATATAGATGATTTAGTAAAATTTGCAAGAAAAAAAGAGGAGGAGATTCAGAAATTATTTGATAATAAATTAGATAGAGATAAAAGAGTATTATTACAACTCGCAAAAATGTCTGAAGAGACAGGAGAATTAATAAAAGAAGTTCTCAAAACTATAAATATGGTACGAGAAGAGAAAATGGATGTAAATAATATACAAAAGATAGAGTCAGAATTAGCTGATGTTATTATTACAGCAATAATAACTGCTGAAGTACTAAATTTAGACCTTGAGCAATTACTTGAAAAGAGAATATCAGAACTAAACAACAGGGTGTGCTAGTTGTGGAACTACTTGTTACCAAAATGTTGTATAAAGTTGTTCGTGATGGTATTGAAGTTTATGTTTATGGAAGAACAGATAAGGGTGACAGAAGAAAGATTGTAATTACAGATGCAAAACCATACTTTTTCGTACAAGATGAACCCAAACAACATTCTGCTATTGTAAAAATAGAAAAGAAAGGTCAGAATCTGCTGAACGAACCATTATTCAAAATATACACAAAATTACCAAAAGATGTACGAGCAATTCGTGATATGTATGATTATCATTACGAAGCAGATATTCCGTTTACTGACAGAGTTCGTTTTGATTATGGTATTCGGTCACAAATTTGTATTCCGGATAGTCTAACACACCTTACAAAGGACAAAATTGTATCCACAGAAAGGACATTATATCCTGAGACATTATATCTTGATATTGAAACAGATGATAGTAAGGGATTTGCACATCCTGACTATGCAGCACATCCTGTAGTTTGTCTTGATGTGTATTCAACACAATATAATAGTCACATTCTTGTTATAGATGGTAAGGTTGACAAAGAAAAAATACGACAACAATTCAAGGAACTGTGTCAAAAACATTTTGGTGATTGTGGTCCACCCATAACAGTAAAAGAAGCACTTGATGAAAAGAGCTTATTTTACAAGTTCAGACAGTTGGTCAATCTTATCAATCCAGACATTATTGCTGGTTGGAATGTTGATTTTTATGATGTTGGATACTTGAAAAATCGTGCACAAAACAAGTTGTATTCTCGTCCTGATTTTAGAGTATTTGCAACATTTGACTTAATGCAAGGATATGACAGACTTCACATAGGTAAAGCATACATGAAACTCGAACATGTAGCACAGAAGGAGCTTGGGGTAGGTAAATTACCAAGAGAAAGAATAAGTGAGATGTTCAAACATGATAAGGAAAAATTATGTTTATATAATATATGGGATGTAGAACTTACTCGAAGAATTGATATTGCAAGAAATATTATTTTCAGACATCTATCATTTGCGTGGTTTGCAGGTGCTGATATAGAAAAATCGTATCACAGTGAGCCTCTTTTTGACAAATATATTCTTCATGAGGTTGCAGGTAAAGTTCAACTTCCATCCAAAGATATGTTAAAAAAGACTGGTATCGACCAGGGTGCTTATGTTGATGTACCTGTAAAAGGTCGGTATAATTATGTTGGAATGCTTGACTTTGCCAGTATGTATCCACGTACAATTATTTCTTTTAATATTAGCCCCGAAACACGACTACCAGATGATTATGAAGGTGATATTCCTCACTTTACACTACCATCAGGACGAAAATACAAAAAAGAGCCTATGGGATTTATTCCTCTTATTGTAAGTAGATTACTTGGTGTACGGGAGAGTGTAAAGGACGAAATGAGGAAATTTGAGAAGGGCTCACCTGAATACAATCACAAGTATCAAGAGCAAACTGCCATAAAATACTTTATAAATTCAGCATACGGTATTATGGGTTCAGATGTTTTCAGATTAGCAGATGGTGATGTTGCAAGTGATGTAACTCATGTTGGACGTGTTTTGATTCATGAAACAATGAGACAAGTAGGTAATATGGGTCTTGAACCGTTGTATGCTGATACTGACTCAGTGTTTTTCGAAACTGGTGCTAATAACATAGAAGACGCTGTAAAAATTGCTATGAAAGTAGAAGAAGAACTTAATAATTTCTATCCCAAACTTGCAGGTAAGTGGAACGGTGCTGAAGAGTGTCAACATCACATCAAATGCGAAAAAATTTATGATGCATGGATGCAAGCAGGTGCCAAAAAAAGACATACAGGATTAGTTGGTTGGGATGTAGATACAGATGAAAAATTCATAACACATCTTGACCCTGAAAAAAGACTAGATGTAAAAGGATTTGAAATTGTTCGTTCTAACGCTGCTATTATTACAAAAAGAGTTCAGAAGGATATTATTATTAAAGCACTTAAAGAACCTGATTATTGGAGTGCGTTATCAAAATACCTAATAATACTTAAAAAAGAATTTTACGCTAAAAAACACGATACAAATATGCTCATACCTGCGTCTTTTGGTAAGGTTGAATATCAGACAAAACCTGCACATATACGAGCACGTGAATACTCTGAACAAACAGGTCTTATCACTCTTGTACCAGGAGACCCGTTTTCGTGGTTATATGTAAAAGGTGTAACTGGTAAACCAGCAACTAATGTTATTGCTCTTGAGTTAGATGCAGAAACAATTCCTGATGAAATTCTAATTGATTATGACAAAATGTGGGAGCGATGTGTTTCAAAACCACTAGCACATATTTTGGATGCACTAAACGTAAGTATGGAAGAGTTATTATCTGGCAGAAAACAAGTAACTTTGGACTTATTCTAGATTATATATAGAGTATACTCTGAAACATCTTAAAAATCTTAAAGAAATAGAAACATTTAAATATTCTAAAGGTATACCTAGTGAAGTCACAGCGTGATAGAAGGTGCCAGACTATGAGTAGATTTGTTGAAAAAGCTGAAGTTTCCAGGGATGACTTGGATTTTGGAGTGATAAAGAAACATCTCTTTATCGAGGAAGGGAAGGCATATACTGATATTTCAAAGATGCCTGCAGAGAATGAAAAGGTTTCAACATATGCAGATAGATTTGCGTTGTGGAACCAGAAAGATGACTCACTTTTGAGTGTTATAAGTTCACGATACAATGCTGTTGAACACGGAAAAATAATTAACGCTCTTGAAGAAGCACTTGATAATCTTAGACTTGAACCTATGGATACAAAGTACTATGCAACACCCAACAGAAATCTTGCATGGGTTGACGTACAACTAAAACCCAGAGAAGTTATAATTGAGAAAAACAAAGACGACTGGAATGTGGGTATTGGTATTCTACATGGTCTTGATGGTATTCGGGGGCTTCAAGTTAGTTCATTTATACAGAGAGTTATCTGTTCAAATGGCCTAAGAACTACCAAACTACTTGGAAGAGAAAGAAAGACTCACAGAGCTCCTGACCTTGTCGGTTGGTTTGAAAAGACCACAAGAGGTACTCTTGAAGATATGGACCGTAGATTCAAAATTATCCCAAAACTCTTTGATATTAAAATTGAAATGTTATCATTTGAGCAGAAAGTCGAAAAACTTCTTGGAAAGAGATTTATGGAGTCTGTTCAAGAGGAAATCAAACAACCATCAGAGAAAAACCCACTGTATGATGTGAGTGAGAAGTTACTATCTCTGTATGATGCTCTTAATGTAATGACGTTCATACAAAATACCAAGTCAGAGGATGTTGGTGCTCGTGTTTTTGCACAGAGACACACTCGTATAGAGAATGTTGTCAACAGCTATCTGATGGGGTGAGTTATTGGACCAGAAGGAAATTCCAATAGACGAAGCTCAAATCATACAAGCTATTATTGAGGATGCTTTGGTGTGTGAAGGATGTCAAAAAGCTGATGTCTGTGTAGTTTTACATATGCTCACACAACAACACATGGGTGTTAGTACTTTTATTTCTGAACTTGAAAAGAAATATGAGGTAAAGGTGAATCTGAGAACATCTATTATGGAATGTAAGCACAGACGAGAAGATTTGATGGCACGGTGATTTCTGTGGTTACAACACATCTAGGAAAATTTCCGCTCAAAAAAATTAATGATATTAGAGATATTATTTTTGAAGAAATGATGGGTAGACATGTAGAAATGATGGGTGGACATTTAGTAAACACTGAGATTCTTTACTGTTATCTTGTTGATAAGATGAATGTTGGTAAAATGAATGCAGCAGCACTTGCTCTGAAATCACACGGTGGTGGTAGGGTAGTTTCTTCACGTGGTCTAAAAGAAGTTCTAATAGACAACAATTATGAGCTTGAACAGAGACAAGTTACACAGTTTATCAAGAGATTTTTGAAGAGTACAAGGATTGAAGTTTTGGATGGTAGTCCTACAACTTGGCAAATGAATGGATTCTCCACACAAGAACCACCGTATTTGGCAGGTTACGAACGAGGAGGACCAGAAGTAGTGGCTATTCAAACAGCTGAAAAAGACACGTTTGTAGAGCTTGTAAACAGAAGACGGGAGTTAAAAACTCTTATTCAACAAAAAGAACAACACATCCAACAAGACAATATTATACCAGAACTAATCAGTGAACGAAATGAACTAAAAATTGAATTGGAGGATATAACACACCAACTCTCAAATCTCCACAGTTAGAAGATGACCTCCCTTGGTCTGTAGAAATACCGACCTTTTTATTTGGGATATATAAGTGGTTAATATGAAAAAATACAATCACGAGGAGGAAAGAGTAAAAATTCTTAGATATCTTAGGACAAACCAAAAAGAGTTACCAAATCTGACTCTTACAAAAATTAAGAGACATTTTAATTATACCGACTCAACATTTAATAGACTTATATATTGGTTAAATGGTGCTAGTTATGTTGATATTACTAGAATCGGAAAAATTAATTTATTTCAAATTACAAATAGTGGAATATTACAACTTGAAAAACTTGACAGGTCTGAAAAAGTAGTTTTACATTAATGTTAAATACTATGTGTTCTTTACTGGTGGTTAATGGAAAACGAACAGTCTGATAACAATAAAAGCAAACAAACCTTAGATGAACAGATTGAAGTGGCCCTGGAAAACGCCCCTGTAATAAAAGGTCTCACCATACAACAAGTGGCTAATATTACAGACTCCTCTTGGCCCACAGCTAAAAAGCACCTCACAGAGTTCGAGGGCAGGGGAGCTGTCAGTCACACGCAGTTAGGTAGGGCAAAGATATACTGTTTGAAAGACAACAACGGTAAACAACCTGATGAGACTTTATAAAAACAACGTTTTACCTTGGTTCATTCATCTTTTCATAAGGAGGCGTGCCGGAGTGGTCGAACGGAGCGGACTTAGATAGTTGTGCGCTGTCTGGGGCTCAAACTTAAAAAACGAGTAAACTCAAACAGCTACTCTGGAGATATCCGTGCTTAGTGCTTCACACGTTCAAATCGTGTCGCCTCCACCAAATGGTTTCGTGGTGTAATCAGGTAGCACGCTGGCCTTTGAAGCCAGAAACAATTGTTCAAATCAATTCGGAACCACTCAAAAAAGTATTGGAACTTTGAACAAGAGTTAAATACTTAATAACATATAGTGTATGGTATGCCTTACAAAGACCACAATAAACAACTTGAATATTCAAGAGAATATAGCAAGAAATGGTACAAAAAGAATAAAAAAGAGCATATTAAAGGAGTAGTAGAACGTAATAAGAGAAAAAGAAAAGTATCACGGGATATAGTTAATAAATACAAAAAAGAACGAGGTTGTAGTATTTGTGGTATTACAGACCCAAGATGTCTTGAGTTTCATCATAAAGACTCAACCAAAAAAGAAGCATATATATCAAAACTTGTAAACTCAGGATATTCAACACGAGAAATAATGAAAGAAATAAAAAAGTGTTCTGTTATGTGTTCTAATCATCACAGAATAATTCATGCTACATTACTATAATGGGACCGTGGCCAAGTTGGTTAAGGCTCTTGGCTCATACCCAAGAAATCGTCAGTTCGAGTCTGACCGGTCCCACTGTAATTTTATCCCGTTTACGGTTTTTAAAGGCAAAAGTTTTATAAACTACAGTCAGTCTACACATAAGAGGTGATACTTATGGTAGAAGGACGCTGTATGAAGTGCAAGAAACAGGTAAAGATAAAGGACCCGAAGAAGATTCAGCTGAAGAACAAGAAAAAGGCAACACAGGGTGTTTGTCCTGAATGTGGAACAAAGGTCTTCAGAATGGGACATGCAGACTGAAGACTTATATCTTTCAAGAAGTATATTAATCCTTTCAAAACTGAAAGCCCTCTTCCATCTTATTTCTATATTAAGTAGTAAAGTATAAATAGATTAGATTACATTATGATTCTTAATAAGCCTCAAAATAGAATTATCTCCGTGATTGACCTCAATGGGATTTTTGATGAGGCTTATTACTTTTTATATTAATGTTAAATATTAATTTTTGATTTTATAAGTCGATAATAAGTCGATAACAATTCGATTTTATATTAATGTAAAAGTTTAATAATATACCGTATTAAGACTTAATATTTTTAATATCCTAACCGTATGAACTCTGGAATTAACATTTCAAGGAAGATTGTTAATCGTATTATTAACATTTGATTGAAAAATGAATCTAATACGATAAAAACTAATAACTAATGATAACATATTTAAAGGTAAAGAAGTATTAGCTAAAGTTAAAAGGGATGATAATACATGGAAAAATCTGTAAAATCTAAGAAACCTAAGAGATTACCAAAATATTTAACAAAAGATGAAATAAGATTGTTACTTAATATACCGTATAAAACTCGGATGGACCACATCCTAATGATGAGACTTGCTTACAATTGTGGAATGAGAAATTCAGAAGTTTGTAACATAATAGTAGAAAATTTTAATTTTGAAGATTTATCTGTTACAATAATCAGTGGAAAAGGAGACAAAGACCGGATTATACACGTTCTTACACACGAACTCGTACTAATGCTGGAAAAATATATTGAAAACAATAATCTTAATCTTCAAGATAAATTATTTGATATGAAACCAAGAGGATTTACTGCTATGGTTAAACGATACGGTAAAAGAGCAGGACTTGAAAAGAACATATATCCACACATGTTACGACACTCTTTTGCTGTACATAGTCTAAAAGTGGGAGTAAACTTACGGTCGTTGCAAAAGACGCTTGGACATTCTTCACTAACAACAACACAAATTTATCTTGATATAGTAGGTGATGATATAAAAGAAGATTATCGGTTACATCCTCTACCAGTATGAAGTAAGGTGAATAGATGAAAAAAGGAACTCCTAAAAAGTGTGTTGCATGTAATAGTAATAATTTTGTTGAGAAACACCACCCAGATGGTAAAAAGGACATGATTCGTTTAATGAGTATAAGAGATGGAATTAAAGAATATGAAGGTAATCTTGTAAATCTTATACTGGTCAGAGAGTTAACAAGTGATGGTATAGGGAGATTTGAATTTTTCAAAAAACACAAACATCCCAACAAATGGGTCTATTTATGTAAGGAGTGTCACAGAGAGGTTACAACCGGTAAAAAAACAATAGGAGAGTTAAAACAGGACTACCATAATAATATAGATAGAGACAAAGAGATGAATAATTGGTTGTCAGGTTTGATGCAACCAATCATTGAATTCTTAAAAGAAAGAAACAACTCACCTCACCCCAGAGATTTAAAAAGACATAGAATTCCCATAGAGGTAATGTGTGCAGCATATGAACTTGAAAATATAATTAACCAAGAAAGTTTTAATCTGGTAGTAGGTGGTGGCTGGGAGTATAATAAAAAAACGGAGATAATTAATGCAATTCAAAAAAGCACAACATGAAATGATTGAAAATATTGTAGAATTATCAGATGATATCAATTTAATTGTTGAAGAGAAAACACCAACACATACCAGAATATTTATGTTTAACAACAATCCTAACAAAATTCTAGTTTTTAAGAAACGAGGAAATCACAGATATTGGTACTTAATAGATAAAAAAGAGTTTGAAAATACCAAAGGAGGGGACACAAATTAAAGTTATAACAGCACTTAACCTACTCAAAAAACACGGTCTTGTAAACAAACACTGGAAGATACGAGACTTGAAGTACTTTCGAAGATACATCCTTTACACCGTTCCTTTAGATGATGTTACTACTTGGGAAGGTACAATACGTCATATTATGAAACTTTACTATCTAGATATAGATAACAATGATTTAACAGAGCCAATCATCATTCCGGAAGTTAGATTTTCAATCGGAGGAACTTTAAAGGTTGATACTACTACCGGAAAGACAGAGTTAGTAGGAGGTTCATAAATTGACTACAATCCTCAAGAGAAACAAAGTAAAAGAGTTATTTAATGACAATGGAAAGCAGATAACAGCACAAGCCTTAGATACTCTTGATGTACTTGTTCATAAGCGTATAATCAATATAGTAAGACGTTCCAAATTGATGGACAGTCCAAAGTCGTCACATAATACTCGAGTAACAGATACAGATATCATTCTTTTATTCGATGATGAGGTTGATTCAAGTATCATTTAGTATATAAGGGGCTTATCTTTAGGTACATTTCGAACAATATATTGATAGAAAAATATTGAGTAAAACCACTTTTTTATACACTTCGAACAAAATATTGGTCGATATGTATCTAAAAAATCGGTGTTTTGATACACTTCGCCCGATATATTACGCGAAGTTACAACTTCTATCAATATATTGGTCGATATGTACCCCCGGTAAGTATAGAATAATAGTCTATTATAGTATATAGTATAATATATAATAGAGAGATGGGTATATCCCGGATAGAGTTAGTTGTTTTGCAAGATGAAAGATGATTAAATCTAAAATTGAAACCGATGATGGTGTTTTGTTCTGGTTGTAAATCTTATTCCGTATATGGTTGTTTGTGAAAATTAAATCTAATTTTATCTATTAAGCTAGATTAAAATCAAGCTTTAATATACCCAAGTATTCAACAATAAAAAGGTAAAGGGTGTTCTGAAGGTAGGAATCTTGTAGCCCCGTAATATTGAATATATAATACTTAGAAGATATTATTTCGAAGAGACCGTCTATACTAGACTTAAATGGTTAATATGATAATATATCAATATAGTATTACATACTATATATATATTATAATATAAGGGATGGTGGTGTTAGAATGAGGTATGTGTTGTTAGGAGACAAACACAGAAATACTTCCTATTGTTTCAATATAAAATAATGTCAATGAACAAGGGTTCAACATCACAAGGACTGGGATATAAAAGTGTTGTGATGGGTTTTTTGTACCGGCTGTCTGACGCCACGTCACACAGGATGCCATTTGATAACATAACAGATGTTTTTTGGGCAACGATTAATCCCTTTCTTGATGAGTATGACCACGAACGGTGGAGAAAATCATGTACACCGAGAATGTACACCACAGAGGAACAATACCAAATATCCATTAACAAGGTTCAACTGGTTTCATTAGTTCTATATCGGACGGGTGTTCTGCCAAACCGTGACGGTTTGAAAAACCGAAAGTACCAGGTTGTCACTACAACAGGAAAGAAAGAACGTGGGGGGTTGAGGACACATCTACTTTCTGATGTTCAAATCAAACAGTTTTTAATGCGCCATCTCATGTTACTAGCATACATTACAAAAGCAATGCAGTCCTATTCAGTTCATATAGATGTTTTGTGGGCTGTCCTATCACCTTATGTAACAGTGGAGGACTATGAATTGTGGCAGTCGAATAATAACACATTCGGAAATCCAAAAAACTCTATTATGTATAATGAGTACAGATGGAATATTGAAAAAATAAAAATTTGTATGGGTGTTATGGAACGTGCAGACTTTTTGTGGCAAACGGGTATTACTGACGAACCAGAAGATATGATTGATGAAGGGGGACAACATGTCATCAGACACTCTTGAACGATTACAACAAATAGACCTTACAGAAGAAGAGGAAGATTTATATGGTCCTCTTATTACACAATATGATAGAGACCACATCCACGAAGTAGAAACAGATACACCATACAAGTACTGGTTGAGTAGTTATGCAAAAGGACGTATAATGTCCAACCAAAATTTTATTCTTCTTGTTGTTGGTCCGACCGGTTCAGGAAAATCATATGACGCAATGGAGCTTGCTCGTGACATGGACCCAGGATTTACTGTAGATAGAATAGTCTTCTATCCCAAGGATTTTGTTCGTGTTACAAAACAGGGACTACCACCAGGTAGTGTAATAATGTGGGATGAGGTTGGTGTAGGACTTTCAGCCAGAGAATGGTGGTCTATTCAAAATAAAATGATTGCTTATGTTCTTGAAACATTCAGAAGGGACCGACTTATTCTAATTATGACAACACCAAATGTCACATTTATTGACAAGAAAGTAAGAGCACTTCTTCATGGATTTGCTGAAACAATTGACAAGACATTCACTGGAAATAAATTTGGGTATGTTAAATACTTTCATATCATTACAAATCTTAGGGAAGGTAAGACCATGTACAGATATCCAAGAATCCGGGATAAGTATGGTAGGACTAGAGTTATTAGAGGAAAGACAGCAACATCAGGTAATATGAGATTTACAATGCCACCCGAATGGTTGTGGGAGCCATATGAAGAAGTAAAAGAGGTATTTACAGAATCGCTTAAAGATGATGCTCTTGAGTTGGTATCTGAATCTTCAACCTCTTCAAAAATGGAGATAGAGGATATTATAAAACACTTACAAGAAAATCCACAAAAGTATGGTTTGTTAGATGATACTGGTATTACACATATTATAAACAAAGCATTTATTAAACTAAGCATACAATTCAAACACAAAAAAATCACAAAGAGTAATGTTGATGCGTGTGTGAGATATGCTATGCAAGATGAAGGAATAGAAGTACAAGCTGATACTAGTACTCTTGATGATAGTATGATTAATACTGTTAGAGACTTATATGAAACAGAAACAGATGTTCGTGGTGTTGCAAAAGCACTTGGTGAAGATTTGGTAAAAGTACAACGGTCAATAAAACGGTGGAAGCAAATGGGTGTTTGGAGTGAGGATTAATACTGCAACAATACACGATGTTGATACACTTGTATCTCTTTTTAAACAAACAATAGATGCTAAAAAACACGGTGTTTATACATACATACAAAAGCATGTCAGAAACAAACAAATTCGATGTTTAAAAACTGAAGATGGAATCATTGGTGCTTATATATATACTATAAGTAGATATTCTAATCCATATACTAAAGTGTTATATAAGCAGCGAGTTTGTTGGCTCGACCAACTGATGATATTTCCTTGGGCACAACAAAGGGGATACGGTAAGGAACTAATGAAAGATTTCTTACAGATTCAAACTAAAGAATTTCGACTACTTTGTCTACGGCCACTTATCAATTATTACCAACAATTTAATTTTGAAGTTGTTGAAACTAATATGCGAAAAGGTGGAGAGTATTTTGTCTTGAGGAAACATATTTAAAAGATAGTTCATGTTAATGATTTGAGGTGATAAATTGGAAACATCAAACATCGAAGCAAGTATTAACGAACAATCTGCAATAGAAAAAGAGTTCAAAAAAAGAATGAACCGTGCTATTACTATTACAGTCTTGCTTATAACATCCATGTATTTGGTTGTTGTACTACCACTCGTATCTGTTGGTACCACATACATTACCATGCACATCATTGGATTTGTGGCCATGATACTTGTCTTTCCAGTACTCACATTCTTTGCTGGAATGTGGCTCGTTTGGAAGAAAAAGTTCTTCCCCAGTGACGAAAAAGACAAGGAGTGAAGAGTGTGAAAAATCACGATACTGCAATGTTTAGTTTAAAGCAAATTCTTGATAGTATTTCACTTGAGAAAGATTTTGTTAGACTAAACCCCATTCTTTTTGGAAAGATACTTAAGGGTATTCCTCCCAAGGGAAAAACAACACTAACACATAGTGAGATAACGTTGTATAGAATCTCCCTTAAGTATGCTTTAAATCATTGGTCTCGTGAAGGACACAGAGATTGGATTGCTGTTGAAATACCAGCTCTACAATTTACAATCAAATTTATACGGAAGGGGTCAGAAGAAGAAAAGAGACACCGAATGGAAGGGAGTGTAATAGGTAAGTGATATTTATGAAACCAATACTATTTACACAACCCGGATGTCAAAAATGTGACTGGCTTAAAAATAAAATACCACCAGATAATGGTATTCAAATTTTGGATGTAACAACAACAGATGGGATGGCAAGTGCGGCATATTACGAACTGATTGAAAAACACACTCCGATTCTTGTTACTGAAGATGAAAGGGTTATTGAAGGCTCAATAAAAATTAAAAATGAACTTATAAAGGGAGGACATATTCAGTGAAATTTAGTATGCGAGAATTGTTGACTAAACTAGTCAGAAGTGAAAATTCAATGTATACTTTTGTTATTACATTAATACTTCTGATACTTGTTTGTCTGTGGTTTCTTGTACAACCTCCTCTTTTGATTAGTATATTAATAACAGTTATACTTTTGTGGTCATTATATTATCAACTTGCAGCTGTTTATTTTGATGTATCTGGACCAATGATGCATATGAAAATAGAAGATAGAATTATGAGTGAACTTTACTACCAAGTTTCAAAAAGAGGATACGAAATATATTTTACTTATAGAGATGAAAAATTGATAATTAAAAAACACAACATACCTAAGTGGACTGCAAAGTGGATTAAACTTGTATCATTTTTTCATGTAGTTTCAAGACCAGCATGGGCGTATAGAGATGTGGACGAAACGGAGGTATTAGTGGATGATGAGAATGATGTTATTCTTGTACCAACACCATATACTCCTTAAGGTGGTTGAGTATGGCAGAAAATAATGCCTACAAATTACACTTCTATCCGTGTCCTACAAAACATCATAAAGGAGATACTTGGCAGTGTGTTGAGAGTCATAACACAACAGAGTTTGCTTATATAAGTGAAATTGCGTTTGTTTGGTCAGATGAAATTCCACTCGAACTAATACAACTGATGACATTTGATGATTATACAGAAGATGACTGGAATGAATATATTAAGAAGAGTTATGGCGGACGAATTTTCGGTTTTATTTTGAAGTTAGAACATCCTGATGGTGAGATAATTACCTTCAGACCGTATAGTGTAAGAACACACAGATATTATGAGTATGCTGAAACAAACGAAAAACCATATAGGTTTGTTATTAAATATACCAAGAATAGCAAAAGTACATAAAGTATTACATACTTAACATCCTGAGACATGTTGGGTTTTGTATTGTCAACCACCTTACTTTTCCCAACCTCTGTCTCGCTCATTTTAATATGCCCGCATTTTTGCCAAGATTATATAAACAAGAATGTAATTATATATTGTTGGACAAGGACTGGATTGGATTTTGTTTTCTCATAGATTGCACCAGTCCTCTGTCCTCTAATATTATCAAAGGACAAACTTATTTAAACTTGATAACGTTTTGATATTAGCAATGAGTATAACAGAAAGAGCTCAGTCAATGATAAGTCAATTACCTGACTCTGAAGTACAAAAGATTGGTAACCACTTCGAAGATGTTTTACGAGAACAGAATTGTGTTATTACAGACAGATATGGTACAAGAGTTGACTGGGAAATGAATCCTAACCATAAAGACTTGCTCAAAATTCTTAAGAAAACAAGAGGTCGTGGAGCAACAATTGAGTCAATAGATGAACTTACAATTAAGGAGCAAAGAATGTACGAGAAACGAAAACGTGTTTTGAGTGACCGATACAAAAACAAGGCACAACGTCGTTATTTTATGTCAGTTGCAAGAGGTAAAAATTCATGATAGACCCAGGCCTTATGATGCTAATGATGTACCTACTCGTTGTGGTAATGGTAATAGGTATGGTCATGGGATTAATAAAAGACAATTTTAAAAAGAAAAAGAAGGAAGTTGAAGTACCCAGAGATACTATTGAGAGACTAACCAAAGCTTACAAAGTAATGGCAAAAGGTGGTCTAAACAGAAGACGTGTTAAGCATACTCTGTGGATTTCTGGTGACCAATACTTTCAAGGATATCGTCTTGGTGATATTATTGCACTCCAACCACTCAATGAGGAATATCTTGTTTATACAAAGTACCGATGGTGGTACTTTTGGGCTCGGGCAGTACCCATTATTCTGGACGTTGAACTTGTTACAGATTGGAATAGTAGGGAAGTAGTTGCAGAGGCCAGAGGTATAGAAGCTACGACAGAGGGTGTTTACTACCTCATTCCGTGCTATGGTGTGCCAAAAGGTAAACTTGAACGAGCATATGTTCAGAGATTCAAAAACAGAATGGTACGAGTACTCAAACAGTCTATTCTAGATGCAGATGTTGACCTAGATGTAATTCCAAAAATTGCACTACGTGGTGACATATCTGCTGCAATGTCAGAAATTGGTAGACCAGAAGATATGCCATCAATAGGTGAAGATGAAGTTAAAAGATATCAGAAAAGAATGGTTAAAGACACATACCAAGGTCCGCCATCAGGAGGTGCACTATAATGTACTGGTGGGATTACGTAGCATTATATCCAAAAGAAACTGTTATTATTTTGGCAATAATTTTTGGTGGATATTACTTGTGGCATGAATTATCAAAATTCTGGAACAAACCATTGTGTATTACTGACTACGGAAAGTGGAGAATCCACAGATATACAGGTCGTATTGTTGATATGGAAGGACGAAAAATTACACTTAAAAAGACTATGGGACTAAGCCCATACTTTGTAAAAGATATTGCACCTCGA